>ERZ773139.4206-NODE-4206-length-11807-cov-40.197243_pt1 | contig 11807 bp, 15 predicted proteins | sample MGYA00580854_ERZ773139 | MGnify/ENA primary metagenome ERZ773139 (study PRJEB29015, sample SAMEA2737809) | human gut metagenome | biome: human gut; feature: human-associated habitat; material: faeces | place: China | collected 2012 ...
CTCGGAAGTACCCTCGGAAGTACCCTCGGAAGTACCCTCGGAAGTACCCTCGGAAGTACCCTCGGAAATGCCGGAAGGCTTCTCCCATAATCTTCTTCACCCAGCCACTGACGCGCCATGATTTACCTGCATTATTTCACTTACCGCGGCCACGCCGACCTGCTGACCTGGACGTGCCGTGCCACCTTGGAAGCTCTTGCCCATTCCCCTTATGTCCTTGGCAGGGATATTTCCATCGTTGTCGTTGACGATGCCAGCAATCCGTGTCCGGAAGCAGCCGTCTCGGAACTCAAGGCCATGGGTGCAACCTACCGCACCTCCACCTTTAAACGCAGAGGCAACCTCAACGGCCAGGACTGCATCATGGGGATTCTTTCCGAATTCAAACGCTCCATGCGCCGCAAAAAGGATATTGCCGTCAAGCTGGACTGCGACACATTGCTCCTCGGCACCACCTGGCTGGAACAATTCGTGAAGGACAGCTCCGCCCTCGTCACCGGCGCGGATGACCGGGGGTGCATTTACGGCATGTGCTATGGGCTCAAGGCCGTCCTCATAGACGCCCTCATCGACCTCTTCACTCGCTGCCCTGTCGGGGACCGGTCTCAGGAAGACATCTACCTCGGCTACCGTGCCCGCAGACTTGCCCAATCCCTTTCCGGGGACGGAAGCTTCCTGCCCATTCCCATCTGGCTCAACAGTCCGGACACTCCCGGCGACAACGGCCCCCACGGCCAGCTCATCATCTACAACTGGTCGCGCGGCCTGGACATCGCCCCTCTCTATACAGGCTTCCAAGTCATCAACGTCTGTAACGGCATGCACCAGGGCAAAACCGCCATGGCGGATGTGCGGAAGCTGGTTGAGCGCCTCGTCTCCGGCAAATTCTCCGGTTCCTGATCCCATCTCCACCTGTCTTTGACCATGAAAATTGCGACGCTTACCGGCCACTCCTACGCCATTACCGCTTCCCGGCCCTGCACGGTTTCCGCCGTAGCGGGGGACGGTTCCCTCATCCCGCTGCTCTCCATCACCGTTCCCGGCCAGTACGTGCTGGTGGCCCCCTCCACCATGCTGGACATCAACGAGGATCACACTCTGGTGACTCCCATGAAGGGCCGCACCGGCATCACGGGGGGATTGCTCCAGGCCTCTCTGGGCATGCTGCAATCCCATTTTGAGGATAACTACATTCACGTCAACCGGGGAGACCGCAACAAATGGGACGACACGATCAGCTCACAGAATTTCGCCGACCATAAATACAACATGGACCTCCACCTCTATTCAGAAGAACACGCGTCCCTCAAGCAGCTCCTCGCAAACAAGGATGCCCTTCTGGCCCTCCTCAACCCGGACCAGACGCAAACGGCCTGACCTCTCCCTTTCCCCTTCTCCTGATTAACCCAAACCAAAAACAAAACCATGAATAATGCAACCAATACATGCAACCACACGGAAGAAATCGCCCACGCGATTTACAGCCAGCACCACAACGAACTCAATCCCGGCATTCCGCCGGACTGGGACGCCTTGCCTGAAGAAGAAAAACAGGCATGGCGCAAGGTTGCGGGCAATATCCTGCCCACGCTCGGGCAGCACGCCTTGGGCGACCTTCTGGCTTACGCCAAAAGGAAAATAAAAGAATCCTCCTCTACAGGGAAAAAAATCCTCTGGGGCCTTGTCAGCGCCGCCGTCCTGGCCGCCTTGAGCTGGCTGGCCTCCCTCGGGCTTACTTCCTGCGGTCACACGGTGGATATTTCCCAAGAAGGAGCCGCCATTTGCAAAGACGGAACCTGCCTGATCGTCAAGGACGGCCACGTCATCTTCAGGCCCGCGCCGGAAAAGGCTTCCCCCCGGGAGGAAGAAACTGCCGTCATCCGCCAGCAGAAATAATAACCTCCGAACCCAAATAACCGCCGCGATATGTGCCAGCCCTACGATTGGATTATCCGCCTCGTCAACACCCTCAAAGTCGTCTTTGCGACCAAGGACGGCGTGTTCGCTGTTCTTATTGCCGTGATGCTCGTGAGCATGGGCGTCCTCTACCACGACATGCGCCAGTACATGACCGAGCAAACCCGCGCCCAGGTGGAAACCGTCCGCGTGCTCACAGAACTCAAGGCGGAAATCTCCTCACTCAAACAAGCAGCCAAATAACCATGACCTCGACAGAACAAAAAATCGCCGCCCAGATCCTCTATCTGGAGGACAACCGCGCCACCGGGCCGGACTCGCTGCGCGTCACCCGCCTCCCCGCCGCCGACAAAGGCGGCGACTGGGAGATCTGCGGCATCTGCGACGGCATCGAACCCGCCGTATTCCGCCATCTCAAGTCCTTGCTTGACGCCGGGAAAAAGGAAGAAGCCTGGGAAGCCTCCCTCCAGTACGTACTGGACAACACGCAGGCCGTCCGCACCTGGCTCGGGGCGCAGGACTGCCCCGCCGTGGAATTCTTCCTGCGCGACTTCTTCTTCAATGCGGGGGTCAAATCCGCCTCGCTTGCCGTCCAGCGGGCCGTCAACGCCCGCAACGGCTCATTAAAGGAAGACGGCATCGCAGGCCCCGCCACGCGTTCCGCGTTCCAGGCGGCTCTCACCGCCAATGGGGAAACCGTCATGCTGATGCTCCTCCATCGTTTCCGTGAACAGCACTACCGTTCCTGCAAGCAATGGGGCGCCTTCGGCAAAGGCTGGATCAACCGCCTGGACGCCGCCGCGAGCTTCGCTGCCGGTCTTCTCCGCTAACCATATCGTTCCCGCCATGGCTACCGGAGCTCTCATCGCTGGCACTCTCGCCTCCATCGGTTCGTCTTTCTACCAACAAAAAAAGGCGGCTAAGGAACAAAAGCAGGCGGCGGCAGCCATGGCCTCGGCCATGGAAAAACAACCCACCGTCCAGGCTGCGGACATAGCCGCCCAGCAAACGCAGGACACCCGGGAACAAAGCAAGCAGGCCGTCAACACGGCGGCTAAACGCCGCTTCTCGCTGAACCGCACCGTCAATCCCTCCGCCGCGTCCTCCCTGATGGGAGGGCGCAAGACGCTGGGCTGATATACCACCAAGCATTCCCTGCATCCTCATGGTCCGTCCCAACACACGCCTTGCCGCCCGCTACATCGACACCGCAGAAGCCCTCCTTGGAGACATGAGGGGGTACAGCGGAGACTGGGACTGGCTGCGCAAGCACATCATGCCCCGCACACAGGCCGGGGCGGACCGTGAGGAACGACCGTCCCCCACCGCCAAGCGGCTGCATTCTACTGTCGCTATCAAATCCCTGCGCATCCTGACGGGTGCGCACATCATGTACATTACCCCGTCCAACCAGCGCTGGTTCTCCCTTCAGAGCGGGCTTCGCGGCAAGGAGAAATCCTCACGCGTGGACGCATGGTTTGCGGAATCCACGGAAATCATGTTTGCGGAGCTGGGACGCTCCAACTTCTACACGGAAATCCATGAAACATTTTTAGACCGCTGCCTGACGGGAACCGGGTGCCTCTTCTGTGATACTTTGCCGGATGGCCGGTTGAACTTCCGGCATATACCCTCCGGCACGTATGCCATCGCGGAGGGGGAAAACGGCCAGGTCAACACGCTCGTGCGCCAGTTCAAGCTGACGCCCCACCAGGCGGCGGAAAAGTTCGGCTATAAAAAACTCCCGGAAAGCGTCCGCAAGGACTTTGACGACCCTCGGAAGCGCTTCACCGTGCGGCATGAATTCCTCCACCTGGTCTTCCCCCGGCAGAACTGCGACTTCGGGCATGATCTCGTGAATGCCAAGCGCATGAAATGGGCCTCCGTCTACCTCGCCTGGGGAGTGGAAAAACAAGTCATCCGGGAGGAGGGCTACAACGAATTTCCTTTTCTTGTTACTCGTTTTTTGCGCTATGGCGACGGCCCCTACGGCTACGCTCCCGGCCTGGATGTCATGGAAGAAATCACTGCTACCCTCAAGCTGGAACGCGTCATGGACGTACTGGCGGAAGTGGCCGCTTTCCCGCGGATTATTCAACTGGCCGAACAGGTCGGGGAAGTAGACTTGCGGGCAGGGGGCGTCACCACCGTCAAGGCGCAGGCGGCCCGTGAAAAACTCCCCCGCGAATGGGCTACTTCGGGCCGTTACGATGTCGGCAAAGACCGCATTGCCGACAAGGAGGAAAAAATCCGGGAGGCCTTCTTTGTGGACATGCTGATGCCTCTAGCCAACGTGGATCGGCAGATGACGGCAACCGAGATTAACGCCCGCCAGGAAGAACGCGTCCTCTCCTTTTCCCCCTCCCTGACCCTCTTTATCAGCGACTGCAATGTTCTCATGCACCGCATCTTCTCCATCCTGTTCAGGCAGGGCAAATTCCCCAAGGACGACGTGCCCGCAGAACTCATCGTGCCGGACATGGGAGGAAGTGAAAACTATGAAATTGAAATCCCCAACGTCCAGTACCTCGGGCGCATCTCACAAGCCATCGCCAACGCCCAGCAGCAGGGACTCGAATACTTCATGCAGGTGGCTTTGAACTACACGCAGATTACCAAAGACACCTCGATGATCGAATACGTCAACCCGAGAAAATTCGCGCAATTCCTCTACGAGCGCACCGGGGCTCCCACCAGTTGCCGCCGCACCGCCCGGGAACTTTTCGAGCTCGACAAGCAGAAGGAGCGAGACGCCGAAATGCAGCGCAAGCTGGCTGCCGCAGAGGGCGCCCGGAATCTTGCCGGAGCCCAGAAAGACCTGGCTCCCGCCTGACGCCCCGGCACACGCGCGCCATTCCATTTTCTTATGCAACCCATAGAACAACACATAACAACCGAACAGGAGCTGGCCTACAAACGCTATGTAGAACGCCGCCGTTCCCACCTGGCCCGCCAGGTTACGCCGGAAACCCTCGCCTACATAGAGGAGGAGTTCCAGACGGAGCTTCCATGCTACCAGACCCGCGATCCCATGACTGGCCAAACGCTCAAGCCCGATCCCATCCTCGCCGCCATCAGGGACGGACAGAGGGAAGTCGTCCTTTGGCTGCGGCGTGAAATCGCCTTGGGCCTCCAAGCCGCGGAACAAAACGATGAAGGCGCCTGAACAACCGCCACGATGGGGGAGCGGTCCCCCTTTTCCCCGAACCGGGAAAAAGCTCTCCTACCTCTCCGTCTGCTCCGGCATTGAAGCCGCCAGTGTCGCCTGGGAGCCCTTCGGCTTCCAGCCGGTCGCTTTTTCTGAAATTGAACCTTTCCCTTCCGCTGTGCTGGCCCGGCACTATCCGGACGTACCCAACATGGGCGACATGACTCAATATGCAACCTGGAACATCCCAGCAATCGACATTCTGGCCGGAGGAACGCCCTGCCAGTCCTTCTCCGTCGCGGGCAAACGCGGCGGCCTCTCCGACGAACGCGGCAACTTATGCCTCACTTTCTGCCAAATGGCCGATCACTTCGATCCAGCCTGGGTACTCTGGGAAAACGTACCCGGCGTCCTTAGTTCAGTGGATAATGCGTTCGGATGCCTGTTGGGAAAACTATGTGGCTTTGGTTCCCCCGTCCAACCGGCAGCAGGACGGAAACACCAGCCTTGCGGCGTGGTGGCCGGACCCAGGCGAACCGTGGCATGGAGGATCATGGACGCCCAATGGCACGGAGTACCCCAACGCCGCAGACGTGTCTTTGTCCTTGCTTCAAGAGGTGCTGGAAACTGGGCCGCTGCCGACGCGCTACTTCCTCTCGGAGACCGCCTGCCAAGGCATCTTGAGGCGCGCCGCAAAGCGCGGCAAAAAGCTTCCTCCGGCTCTCGAACGCGCCCTGAAGGCTCGCATTGGGACGGCGGCCCCCATCCCACCCTCGGAGCCATCGCCACCGGCATCGGCATGAGCGACCAGGAACTCTTCGCCCAGCGCGGAGCCAACCTCGTCCCCGGCATCTCCCTTGTAAAAGACAAAAGCGTCTCTCCCACGATTTGCTTTGGCCTTTATGAAAACCAGCGCGCGGAAATGAGGCTCTACGAAGGCGTCCAGCCGACCATTTCATGCGGAGGCGGTAAAGCCGGACAGGGAAGCAACGTCGTCCTTCTGGAGGCTCTGGAAGAGGAGGGTTCCACCTTCCTCTATGAAAACCATCCGCAGGATTCACGCGTTACCGGTCCCCGTGACGTAAGTCCGGCCTGTACGGCCCAGTGGGGAACGGGAGGGGGCAACACCCCGCTCGTTCTCCAGTCCGAAGCCCCGGAAACCTTCCTTTCCCAATCGTCCAACACCGTCCAGTCCTGCTGGTGCATGCCCATCGACATGCGTTCTCTCTGCCGCAGGGATTCCGCCCCCAATGCGGGGCACGGCCTGGGGGATGACGGAGATCCGTCCTGCACCCTTACGGCACAGGGTCACACGCCCGGCGTCTGCTATGCCATCCAGGGGGAAATGGCGGACGGTCGCCGCCTTTCCCAGAATGGCTTGGGCATTTCGGAAAACCTCTCCTACACCCTTGCCACCTCATCGCCTCCCGCCGTCTCCTGGACAGGAGCTGTCCGCAGGCTCATCCCCGTGGAGTGCGAACGCCTGCAAGGTTTCCCGGACGGCTGGACCGCCATAGAAAAATCCCCCGGCAAGCCCTATGCCGACTCCCACCGCTACAAGGCGGTGGGCAACTCCATGGCCGTCCCCGTCATGTGCTGGCTGGGCCGCCGCATCCTGGAAGTAACCGCCGACCGTGAACTCCGCCAGGAAGAAGAAGACGCCTTGCGGGCACTCCAGTCATAACATACCTCCCAACACCAACCCACTCCAATCCCATGCTGAACTTCAACACTAACACCATCAACAAAGACGAATGGCTGACCCCTCCCTGGCTTCTCTCCAAGCTCGGTTCCTTCGACCTTGATCCCTGCGCGTCTGTCAACAGGCCCTGGCCCACCACTTCCAACCAACAAAAATAACAACAACAAATATGAACACTACATTATTCAATCCATTCATGCGCATCTGCCACGCCGCCGCTGAAGAAACGCCGGAGGGGGGCGGACCTCCCGCCACCCAGCAGCCGGAAGACACGCCTCCGGACCAGCCGCCCGCTCCCGGAGAAGAACAGGCTCCGCCCAATCCGGACAATCCGGGGGAGGCCGCTCCGGAATCCGGCGAGGTTGACTTCTCCCTGGATGCTCCACCTCCGGACGGAAAAGAGCAACCCGGGGACGAAACTGAACCAGGCGATCCGGAGGACAGCAAGGAGCCGGAAAAGCCCTATGAACTCGAATTACCAGATGATCTGGACGTAACGGACGACTTCAAGGCAACCCTCAAAGAACACGCCAAGGCTTCCGGTCTGGAAGGCAAGGCGGCGGGGAAATTCGTTTCCGGCGTCATCAAATCCATGCAGGAGGCGGAACAGGCCAACATTGCCGCCACCACGAAAGAACTCCGGGAAGATTGGGGCAAAAATTTCAACGCCAACATGAAATCGGTGAAGGAATTTGCGGGCAAGCTCAAACAAAAGTCCGGCCTCACCACGGAGGACCTGGCGCCCCTTCAGTCGCCCAAGGGCTACCGCCTTCTCTACGCCTTGATGAAATCCGTAGGGGAAGACGCCTTCGTTTCCGGGAAGGAAGCGCAGCCGGAAGACCCGCAGAAGGAGGCACAACGAATGCTGACCGATCCGGCTCACCGCTACTTCCGAGCAATTCAGGACCCCAACGACCCCCTCTTCAAGGAAGCCAACCAGGAGTACAACCGCCTTGTCGGTTTTTCGCAATAAAGCAGGCGGAAAACACAGCAGGCTCCGCTTCCTCAATCCCTTTCCGGCATCTTCCGGAAAGGGATTTTTTGATGCCTTTTTTCCCCGAAACGGACCGACAAAAGACTTACTTTCCGGAAACCGGAGTGCTAACATCCCGCCCATGCCCTCCTTCTCCATGCCCAACTCCGATACCGATTCCCTGGAAGCGGAACGGTTAATGGAAGCCTTCGTTCCTTACGTCCGGGAAGAACAGGAACGCCGCCACCCGGAATGGGCGGCCCTGGTGGAGAAAGTCAAAAAGGCAACATCCCTCCTCAAGCACTACGAAAACCGCACGACTTGGAGCGGCCTTGGTGTCGTGGAATATGCGGACTGGTGTTTTTACCCGGAAGAGAACGGGGACATTTGCCGACTAGTGATTCATGCGGACTTGCTCCCGGCCCGCACCCCATTGGACCGGGCTTCCCATGACAGGATGCTTCAAGAGCTACAAGAAATTCTTCGTCCTCTCCAGTACACCATGAGCCAGGAAGAACACACCGTTGCCATCCTGATTCCCCTTTCTGAAAACTTACCGTAACAAGGTTAAATGAAGCCTATGTAGCATCGGCTATTGCATCATCACTGTCCATGTTATCTTTTTCAGTTGTACAAAGTTGCAAACATGACACTTTTTCTGCTTTTACTTGGACGTAAAAGCATGCTATACATTATAAACCACGTGCGTAACATAACCATCTGGTAATCAAGGCTAATATTCCCATCATCCGCTCCATTTTTAACTTCCTAATTTCAGGAAGTTTTTTGTTTTCAGAGAATAACAATTGCGGGCCATTCTAATAGTATCCTATTATCCCGAGTAACCGGAATTATCGTCAAAACCGTTACTGCCTGCTGAAACCTGAATGTTACAGTCAATAAAATCAAGGCTGTCTGTTGTATATTTAGAAAATCATTGACGATGAATGTTTTAAGATAGGGTGGAGAAATATCCTGGAGGAAGTTGACGCTTCATGCAGGATGCTATTTTTCTGCAACAGATACAGGATTTTTTTGAAGTGGCAGCAATGATTGCTGTGTATTCGGAAAATGGAGGACACGTTAAACCAGGGGATGGCTGGATCAGATTCCTGTTGTCCCGGCTGGAAAAAGGGGCTTCTGTGGAAACCAACATAGAAGCCGCCTAACCGTTGAAGCTGTCAAAATCCGGGAAGACCGCAGGCTTTTCGCGAGCGAGAATGTTTTCGGAGTTACCATCATGGATATGAAGGCAGCAGAGTCGTCATGCCACTTCATTACAAGTAACAATAATAAACAAAACCATGAATACTATTAATATTCTCAATGGAATCACCCTGGCATCCCAGGAGGAAGTAACCGGACATACCGGGAATACAACGATGCATCTTACGGAAGAAGAGCGTACGGCCTGGAATTCCGCCGCCGCTATTCCTGACGCATCCGGCACTTACACCGGCAACAACACGCACGCAGGCGTGGAAACATTCAACGGGGCTGTCGTTCTGAATGGCTCCGTAACATCGGACGCACTGGAAACCGGGCGCATGCTCGCGAAGGTGACGGCTTGTTCCTGCATACCTCTGATAAGCGCCTTCAACGCGACGGTTAAGCAGAAGGGGCCTATGGGGTTCAATATCTCCCGGCCTGCCGACGGAAGGCCGGTAAAAGTGGGAGGCGCCGGAAACCCGTGGGGATGGTGGAGCAAGGACAAGGTCGTTGTACAAATCAATTTCGTTCCGGATGAACGGGCCGTTTTTGAGGTGGGCTCATGCACGTTTGCAGATTTTTCCTCTCCTCCGGAAGATCATTATGCCTATGCCCATACCATACGGCAAACAGGCAATGCCGCCGGCATTTATGTCAGTCTCCAAATCGACAGTGCTCTGCGCAAATTCCGGGTGAAATATCATTCCAGGCTCTCGAATTCCGCCGTGGCTCCGGGGGTGCTGAGCGTTTATGAATGGGATATGCCGGAGGAATTTTACAATGTTAAAATGGCACGCCTCATTTATGCCTACCGTCACCAGTATCTGGACGTGTATTACGTGACGCCCTCAGGAGAACTGAAGCTTATCGCCGCTACGCCGGCCTCACAGGGTTACGCCATCACTGAGGCGCAGCTGCTGTTTCATGGCAACAGTGAAATTTATTCCGCCATAGCGCACGTGGAAGATAACAGGCTGAGGGACTGGCTCGGCAAGCAGCCGCTTCCCTATTCCCGTTCCAAATGGATTGAGCGCAATTCGAATGCTCCTTTATCCGGTATTGATCTGCCTTCTGCCGGGGGAAGCTCTTCGTTGACGCTGAATTCCGGCGCCGGTTCTGCATGGACGCTGGTTTCAAAACCCGACTGGCTGGACGCAGGCGCAGAGCATTGGGAGAACGGCGCTGTCGTGACCGTATCAGCCGGAGCTGCGGAAGAAACGCGGCATGGCTCGCTCATCCTTGCGACGGATGGCAACCATGAGGCGGCCGGAGTTAAAGCCTATGAAAAAGTCGTCATCACGCAAACTGTCCAAGCGTGAGGCAGGCGTAAATAACGGTCATGGCCTGCTCTGGACTGATGGACAGTAACGCTTGAAGCGGCTGTCCGAATCAAACGACAGCAGGAACATTGGTTCGCATTCAGACGGGCGGCTTTTAGCCGTCCGTCTTTTTTTGGAGTACGGAAGATGAAGGCTCAAGGCTGCGGTTATTTTTCCGTTTCAGGAAATGCTTTGCCAGGAAGCTCCGGACGGGTTCATCGTAGAACTTCAGGCAGAGCCAGGCCAGCAGGATGCTTCCGATGACGACGGCCAACGCTCCCGGGAGGGATTCCGGGAAGGAGAGGTCTCCGTTTTTCACCCACGCGTAGTACAGGTAGATGAACGGGTAATGCACCATGTACAGGGGGTAGGAGATTCTACCCAGGAACCGGCATATTTTATCCGTATAGGGATCAGTGATTTTGCCGGAGGCGCCAAAGAGGAGGATAAGGGGGAAGAAGACCGCGAAGCACACGGTTTCATAAAGGCTATTCATCCAGAAGGCGTCTTCTCCCCCCAGCCGGGGAACGGCCAGCAGGATGGCGAGGGAGATGCCGCACAGCCAGAAGGAACCCTTGATGTTGACGGGCTTGAACAGGCGGAACAGAAGCAGCCCCGCGGAGAAGGAGTACAGCAGGCGCAGGGAGCCGCCTGTCCATTCCGTGCCGGTCATGGCGAAGCCGGAGCATATGTCTCCATTGGGCCCCCAGAAGCTGAAGGAAGCCAGGCCGCATCCGGCCAGGATCACCAGCACGGCCAGGGAACGCGTGGAGAGTTTCCGGATGAACAGCGCATAGAGAAGGTTGCCGATGTATTCAAAGAATAGCGACCAGCTTGGCCCGTTGAGCGGGTACATCTCTCCCAGTCCCCGGATTTCCAGACCGGGAGGCGACGGAATCAGCAGGACATTGACGAAGGTGGCGACCAGCAGGGAGATGACCGCGACCTGGGATACATCCCATACGGAACAGCCCTGGAAATAAAAGATGAGCGCGCCGATGACCGCCCCGATCGCCACCATGGGTTGCAGGCGTATGAGGCGGCGCTTGATGAATTCCCCGGTCGTCATCGTTTTCCACCGGTTGTCGTAGGCGTAACCGATGACGAACCCGGACAGCATGAAGAAGAAGTCAACGGCCAGGTAGCCGTGGTTGATGATTTGGTCCACATGGCTGGTGGCGTAGGCTTCAAAGATGTGGAACCACACGACGACAATGGCGGCCACCCCGCGCAATCCGTCAAGAATGTGGTAGTGATGTTTTTCACTTCCGGGTGGGATGGGAGAGTTCTGTGAGTTCGACATAGGAGAAGCTGTTTTTTAATGTTGTTTTTGTTTTGAGAGAGTGTCTGCCGTATCAGCCCATTCCCCGCTACGGATAGCCCCGTACAGGGGAGAAATCATCCGGAGGCGCAGTTTTCGCGTTACCTAATCAAATACCATTCCACCCTGCAAGTTCTTTCATCCATTGTCCTTTATCATAGGGCTTTATAGGGGGAATAGGGGGAATAGGGGGAATAGGGGGAATAGGGGGAATAGGG
>ERZ773139.4210-NODE-4210-length-11799-cov-5.170811_pt1 | contig 11799 bp, 10 predicted proteins | sample MGYA00580854_ERZ773139 | MGnify/ENA primary metagenome ERZ773139 (study PRJEB29015, sample SAMEA2737809) | human gut metagenome | biome: human gut; feature: human-associated habitat; material: faeces | place: China | collected 2012 ...
ACCTCGCTCGCCGTATCGGCACTTAGAATTATGCGGTATTGCCTTTATTCTTTTTTAATTTAGTTTAATTCAGCCTTATCGCTTTTCTCTGAACAGCTTCCGCTCTGGGTTCATCCAGCGCCCCTTTTCCGGCACGGGGTCATAGCCGTACTTGCCAAAGGGGTTGCAGCGCAGAATGCGCCACAGGCCCAGCAGCAGGCCTTTGGCCGGGCCATGCACCTGGATAGCCTGGATCATATACTGGCTGCAGGTTGGGGTAAACCGGCAGTTATGCCCCAGCAGCGGACTAATGACCTTCTGGTAGCCGCGCACCAGGACAATCAGCACCCGGCTGATCACTCCGATGCACCGTTCGGCTGCGGTTTGGCCGCGGGCTGCTGCGGCACCGCGGCAGCTTTATCCGGCAGGCCGGCTTTGCGCATCAGGCCCGCCAGTGTTTTGCTCAGTTGGGTGCTTTTCAGGTAGGGCGTGCGGGCACGCGCTACTAAGATTATATCATATCCGCCGATATTTTGCGAGAGGTGTTCCGAAAGTGCTGCGCGCATAATGCGCCGCGCACGGTTGCGCTGCACGGCATGGCCCACCTTTTTAGTGGCGGTCAGTCCGATGCGGGTATAGCCCAGCCGGTTTTGGGCCACATACAGCACCAGATTGGGGTGAACATAGCTTTTGCCGCGGGCATAAATGCGGGAAAATTCCTTATTTTTTGTCAGGGTTCGATAGCGCATGGCGGGGTTCCTCCGGCATGGTAGGATTGTATGGCCTGCACGGCTTAATACGTGCAGGGAGTGGGAATGGATGGTGCACCGGAACTGTTATAGGCCAAGGCAAAACGCCGAAAAAACGGGTTTGCCTTTGTGAAAATACTCCAAATTTTGGCTTTTTTCCAGTACATCCTAGCAAAAAAGGCCGCTGACAAGAAATCAGCAGCCTTTGTTTGCATGTGTTTGCGAAACCTGTGCCTGAAAAATCAGACGGTCAGGTTCTTGCGGCCCTTAGCACGGCGGCGGGCCAGCACCTTACGGCCGTTCTTAGAAGCCATGCGCTTCAAAAAGCCATGAACGCGGCTGCGCTGACGCTTCTTCGGCTGGAAAGTCTGCTTCATTTCGTATTCCCTCCTTCAAAGTTTCCCCAATACTGGGCATTTTTTGGCGATTTACGCTTGGCAAATGCCCGTAGATACAGGGGCAGCCTTGCAGACTTTGATTATAGCGCAAGGACGGCAAGTTTGTCAATAGCAAACCGCGAAAAAATCCACGCGGCGATCCAATACCAGGCGCGAAGGATTGGATTTTGCGCTCTGCGCGGGCGGGCCCAGCGGACAAATAGATGCAAACGAGCCCGCTGTGAGGTGTGGATTTGGTGGAATGTTGGTTCAAAACCTGCATTTTTTGCCATATTTTCAACTTTTATTGCCCATATCGTGGAAAATTGTACCCTATTATAATTGTATTGGGGGTAAATTTATGCTATACTATATCTGTATCTCTGTGTCTAAAAATCGGCAGAGCGGGCTTTCGGGCCTGCTTTCCGCGGGTTGACACAGCGGTTTTGGCGGACCGGGAAAGGCAACATCTTCCCCGCAGCCGCCGGCTGCTGCATGCTCCGCCCGCCTGCCCAAGAATTTTAGGCCGTGCAGCAATACCCTGCCGGATGCAGCCGGAATTTTGTGGAACGATGCGGCGCTCTTACTTTATTATAATGGGGGGCGGCTTGTGTTTTGTTTGCAAAAATTGGGCGGCAGCCTGCGGGGCGGCAGTGCATTGCCTTGACTAACACAAAAGTGGGGAGTATCCATGGATTCATTCAACGACGTACTGGACGCGGCCAAAGCCTATTGCCGCGAACATACTGCCGACGCGACGTACCAGTATTACATCAGCGGGCTGAAAGCGGTCAGCTTTGAAAATTCCAACTGCATCACGCTGGAAGTCCGCAATGATTTTATCTGTAAGATCGTGTCTGACCGTTATACGGGTCTGCTGAAGGATGCGTTTAAGGCTGTACTTGGCTTTGATGTTGAGGTCAAGTTCACTGTGCCGCAGCCTGAACCAGAGGCTGCCAAAGAAAAACGCCCAATGGATGAAGCCAGCCTGCCCTCGGGCCGGTATGATTTCACCTTTGAAAACTTCATCCGCGGCCCGTCCAACCAATTTGCCTTTGCGGCGGCGCAGGCGGTTGCGGCAAACCCGTCCGGCGCTTACAATCCGCTGTTCATTTACGGACCGTCCGGTCTGGGCAAAACGCATCTGCTGAACGCGATTCAGATCGAGATCCACAAAAACCATCCGGACTACAATATCGTCTATGTGGACTGCGAAAAGTTTACCAACGAGATCATCACCGCGGTCAAAATGGCAACGACCGAACAGTTCCGCCAGAAATACCGCGAAGCCGATGTGTTGCTGATCGACGATATCCAGTTTTTGGCGGGCAAGGAATCAACGCAGGAAGAGTTTTTCCATACTTTTAATACGCTGCATAATGCCGGCAAGCAGATCGTGCTGGCATCCGACCGGCCGGCCAAGGAGATCAAGAGCCTGGAAGAGCGTCTGCGCACCCGGTTCGAGTGGGGCCTGACGGCGGATATCCAGCCGCCTGATTTCGAAACCCGTGTGGCGATCGTCAAGCGCAAGGCCGAATTGCTGAATCTGGATCTGCCTGATGACGTTGCGGAATACATCGCCAACCATCTGAAGCAGAACATCCGCCAGCTGGAGGGCGCAGTGAAAAAGTTGAACGCCTACTATATGTTGGAGGGTATTGCCCCCTGCATCGGCGTAACGACGACCGCCATCAAGGATACACTGAATGATACCCAGCCCATCCCCGTTACGATTGAAAAGATCATCAACGAAGTGGCGCGCACCTATAATGTGATTCCCTCCGACATCCGTGGGAAAAAGCGCAGCGCCAATGTGAGTGCCGCCCGCCAGATGTCGATGTATATCATCCGCGAGATCACCGGTATGAGCATGGAAGCCATCGGTTCCGAATTCCAGCGTGACCATTCCACCGTTGTGTACTCCATCAATACGATGGAGAAGAACATCGGCAAGGACCGCCACCTGAAGGAGACCGTGGACGACATCATGAAGAACATCCGTGCCTGATGCATGCTGCAGGTTGACAATGAAACGACCGGCATTCTGCATGTTTATACATGAATATGCAGAGCATGCAATGCCTTTTCCGGGTTTTCAAAACGGATATTCCGGGTTCCGACAGAAGTTTTAGACTTTCAACATTTTCAACTGATTTTTCAACAATTAACACGGATTTTCCACAGAGCAGGTTGAAAGGTCAGGTTTTCCACATTTGAGATTTTTCTTTCCACCAGGTTTTGCGGAAAGCCAGGTCCTCAAAAATTGCTTCGGAGTCGGAGGTTTCAGGCTTTTCCACAGATTCAACGTAGCCTACTACTATGACTATCAAAGTATCTAGTTTACCCTGACATTTTACGTGTTCTGCACCGTCAGGCCCATCAGCAAATAAGGATTATACAAAACGGATATTTCAGATTTCTGAACCGTCTGCCAGGCTGCGATACTTCACAGTTTTCTGTAAGTTTAGTGATTATATACGAGGTGACAACATTGAAGTTTGAATGTGACAAGTCGCTGCTGTCTGCTGCGATCGACGGCGTTTCCCGCGCCATCACCAACCGCGCGGCGATCCCCGTGCTGGAGGGCATTTACCTGAAAGCCGAAGGGTTCCAGCTGACGCTGACCGGCTACGATATGGAAATGGGCATCACCACCAACATTGAGTGCAATGTTCAGGTACCCGGCGAGACGGTTTTGGAAGCAAAGCTGTTTGGCTCCATGGTCAGCCGTATGCCGTCCGGCACCGTATCGGTGGAGCTGAATAACGAAGGTATGGCAATTATTTCTGGCGGCGTGGCAGAGTTTGAGATCCCCGCCATGAACGCGAGCGATTACCCCAGCCTGCCCAACACGGCAGCCGAAAATACCATGACCATTCCGACTTCGATGATGCGCGAGCTGATCGAAAAGACCATCTATGCGGTCGCTGTAGAAGATAAGAAGCCCGCACACACCGGTGAATTGTTCGTGATCGAGCCGGGCCGCCTGACGGTTGTGGCTCTGGACGGTTACCGCCTGGCCATCATTAAGCGGGATGTGGAATGCACCCGCGATATCCGCATTATCATTCCGGCAAAAACGCTGCAGGAGCTGCTGAAAATCATCGGCGGGCCGGACGAACCGGTCAAAATTGATGCAAACCGCCGCTATGTGGTGTTCACTACCAACGGCTACACCATCATGAGCCGGTTGATCGAGGGCGAGTTCCTGAATTATGAGAGCGTGATTCCCAAAGAGAGCCGCACCAAGGTCGTGATCGACTGCAAGAGCTTTATTGATACGCTGGAACGTGCTTCTTTGATTATTACCGATCGTTTGAAGAACCCGCTGCGCATCAATTTTGCACCGGATAAAGTAACTGTGCGCTGCCAGACCCCGCTGGGCAAGGTGGTGGATGAGTTTACGCCGGAAAGCATGGAAGGCGATTCCATGGAAATCGGGTTCAACAACCGCTACCTGCTGGATGCGCTGCGCTATTCCAAGTGCGAAAAGCTGCGCCTGGAGATCAACGGCCCCTTGAGCCCGGTAAAGGTCCTGCCGGTGGAGGGCGAAGACTTTATTTACCTGGTGCTGCCGGTACGCTTTAAGAATGAAGGCTGATACGATGGAAAAAGTACGAATCCACACGGAATTTATCAAATTGGATGCTCTGCTGAAATTTGCCGGCCTGTGTGAAACGGGCGGCGAAGCCAAGGAGCTGATCCAGGGCGGCGAAGTGAAGCTGAACGGGGAACCCTGCACCATGCGCGGTAAAAAATGCGTGCCGGGCGATGTGGTGGAGCTGGAAGGCCGCCAGGTTCAGATCGCGGAGGGCTGCTGATGCGGCTGAACCGCCTTGCGGTGACGGATTATCGCAATTTATCCGCCGCTGTTTTGGAACCCGCCCCGCAGTTGACGGTTCTGTGCGGGGCAAACGGGCAGGGCAAAACCAACCTGTTGGAAGCCGTCTGGCTGCTGACCGGGGGCAAAAGCTTCCGTGGGGCAAAGGACGCCGAGCTGATCCGGCGCGGCGCTGACTTTGCCGTGCTGGAGGCCGCATTTGAAGCGGGAGACCGCCCCCAGGAAATACGGTTGACCGTTGGCGCCAAAGGAACCCAGCGCCCCGGCCGGACGGTACGTCTGAACGGAGCCGACCGCGGAAGAGCTGCTTCGATCGCAGGAACTTTTACGGCGGTGGCGTTTGACCCCAACCATCTGAGCCTGGTCAAAGGCGGGCCGGAAGGGCGGCGGCATTTCCTGGATGCCGCGCTCTGCCAGCTGTACCCCGGCTACCTGGCGGCGGAACGGCGGTATTTACGCGTGGTAGCGCAGAAAAATGCGTTGCTGAAAGCGTATGACATCACCCCCGGCGGGGATGTTCTGCTGGAAACCTACAACGAAGCGCTTGTGACCTATGGCTGCGAAGTCATGCGGCGGCGTGCGGGGTATCTGGACCAGCTGGCCCCGGCGGCAGCGGCGAACTACCGTGATATTTCCAGCGGGGCAGAAAAGTTGGAGATCCAATACTGCCCCTGCTGCGATCCGGGCAGCCCGGAAGCGCTGGCGGCCAAGCTGCGCGAGGTGAAAAACACCGAGCTGCGGGCAGGCTTTTGCCTGACGGGGCCCCACCGCGAGGACCTGGAAATTTTAATTGACGGCCAGCCGGGAAAAATTTATGGCAGCCAGGGCCAGCAGCGCAGTGCGGTGCTGAGCATGAAGCTGGCGGAAGCCAGCGTGGCGGGCGAGGTGCTGGGCGAACATCCGGTGATGCTGCTGGATGATGTGCTCAGTGAATTGGATGACGCACGCCAGACGTATCTATTGACCCGCATTGAGGACAAGCAGACATTTGTGACTACCTGCGATTCCGCCGCCTTTGCCCGAACCAACGGCAAGCTGGTCTTTGTGGACCACGGAACCGTGCGGGAGGGTTGAGGTTTTGCTTTACGGGGGATTTTGTTCCCTTTTTTGAAAAAAAGGGAACCGGAAAAAACTTTTAATCATCTTTATAATAATAGAAAACTAAAAGTAAAACGCAGTCTTAAAATGAGCACTGATGAATGCAAGGTTCAAAATAAAAACATTGCAAAAATTGACACGATGCGGAAATAAAATTTCTAAATTTTGAGACGACCAAAGGGCGGCGCAGAGTGCCATCCCATTCCTGAACCGTGATCCCCAAAAGACAAACCCGGCAGTTTGTTCTGCCTCCAATTCCTAATTTCTCATTACTAATTATCATGTATCTTCACTTAGGTCAGGATTTTATCGTAAATACGCGGGACGTCATCGGGGTGTTTGACCTGGATACCGCAACCGATGCGGGCCAGAAGGCAAAGATCACCGATGAATTCCTGCGGCATGCCCAGCAGGAAGGGGCTGTTGTGGATGTGAGCGGCAGTATGCCAAAAAGCTTTGTCCTGACAGATTTCCCCGATGATACGGTTTATATTACCCAGATATCCACCGCCGCCATCCGCAACCGCGCGGCAAAGTTTGATATGGGTCAGTAAAACTGCAGAAAAACGTTAGGCGGACAAAAAAGCGTCTATAATTTTTACAGATACAAAAATGCACCCCAGATATACCAAAGGGCAGGTTTTACCCTGATAACGGCAGAAATGCCGGTTTAAGCTTTTGAAAAAAAGCTGCCGAAATCCCCGCACCTCGTAAGAAATGGGAGGAAAGTTCATGTCAGAAGAAATCATCACCGAAACCAACCGCGAAACGGCGACCGACCATGAGTACGGCGGCGCGCAGATCCAGGTCCTGGAAGGGCTGGAAGCTGTGCGCAAGCGCCCCGGCATGTATATCGGTTCCACAGGCCCTTCCGGTCTGCATCATCTGGTTTATGAAATCGTGGATAACTCCATCGATGAAGCTCTGGCCGGGTACTGCACCCATATTGAAGTGACCATCAAGCCGGGCAATATCATTGAAGTCAGTGATAACGGCCGCGGTATCCCGGTGGATATCCAGCCCAAACTGGGCATCCCGGCTGTCACGGTCGTGTATACCGTGTTGCATGCCGGCGGCAAGTTTGGCGGCGAGGATTCCGGCTACAAAGTGGCTGGCGGTCTGCACGGCGTCGGCGCCAGCGTTGTAAACGCGCTGAGCGAATGGCTGGTTGTGCATGTGCGCCGTGACGGCGCCGAGTACGAGCAGAGTTTCAAGCGCGGAAAACCGGATGGAGACCTGAAAAAGATCGGTGTGGCGGCATCTACGGGTACCACCGTTACTTTTAAGCCAGACCCGGAAATGTTCACCGAAACCACCGAATACGATTATGAGATCCTGCTCAAGCGCCTGCGGGAAGAAAGCTTCCTGAACGCCGGTGTGCGCATTACCCTGACGGATGAGCGCCCCGAAAGCATTGAGAAAAACGACGGTGTACCGCCGCAGGAATCCATGTGCTATGAGGGTGGCGTGCGCAGCTTTGTGCAGTATCTGCATGAAAAGCGCGACCTGACCCCGCTGCACCCGCAGGTCATCTATATGAAAGGCGAAGCCAACGGCGCTGTGGCCGAAGTTGCTTTGCAGTACTGCGACAGCTACAACGAGCTGATCCTTTCTTTTGCCAACAACGTGCACACCCCGGAGGGCGGCACCCACGAGGAAGGCCTGAAAACCGCGCTGACCCGCGTGTTTAACGAATTTGGCCGTGCCAAGGGCTACCTGAAGGAAAAGGATGAAAACTGGCAGGGCAGCGATGTGCGCGAAGGCATGATCGCCGTTGTTTCCGTCAAGCTGCAGGAAGCGCAGTTTGAGGGCCAGACCAAAGCCAAGCTGGGCAACACCTACATCAAGACGCTGGTTTCCAACATTGTGTACAACAAGCTCAGCGAATTTTTGGAAGAAAACCCTGCTGTTGCCAAGGCTGTGTTTGAAAAGGTGACCCAGGCAGCCCGCGCCCGTGCCGCAGCCAAAAAGGCCCGCGACCTGGTGCGCCGCAAGAGTGCGCTGGAAAGCAACCGTATGCCGGGCAAACTGGCAGACTGCCACGAGAATGACCCCGCCAAGACCGAAATCTTCATCGTCGAGGGTGACTCTGCTGGCGGCTCTGCCAAGCAGGGGCGTGATTCCAACATCCAGGCAATCCTGCCGCTGTGGGGCAAGATGCTGAACGTGGAAAAAGCCCGCGCCGACCGCATTTACGGCAACGACAAGCTGATGCCGGTTGTGACGGCACTGGGCACGGGAATTGGCGATGAATTTGACATCAACAAGGTGCGGTACCACAAAATCTTTATCATGGCTGATGCTGACGTTGACGGCTCCCACATCTGCACCCTGATGCTGACCTTCTTCTTCCGTTACATGCGGCCGCTGATTGAACACGGGTATGTGTATGTGGCACAGCCGCCGCTGTTCAAGCTGCAAAAGGGCAGCACCGTCAAGTATGCGTACAACGAAGACGAAATGAAGCAGCTTTCGGCTGAGATGCCGGGCGCCAAGGTGAACCGCTACAAAGGCCTTGGTGAGATGAACCCCGAACAGCTGTGGGAAACCACCATGAACCCTGATAACCGCGTGATCGTGCAGATCAAGATCGAAGATGCCGAGCGCGCCGACGAGGCGTTCAGCATCCTGATGGGCGAGCAGGTGGAACCCCGCAAGGAGTTCATTGAGCGCAATGCCAAGTATGCACGTCTGGACGTTTGATTCGCGGCTTTTTTGGCGGCTTTTTTGAAAAAAAGCCTGGCAAAAAACTTTAATCGTTTGGGTTAAAGAAAAGGCGGCGGCAGGGGAGAGGGAGCAAAAAGCCCGCAGGTTTTGGAACGGTCAAGACCGTTCCCTACGGGGCAGGGCGAATGGCGGCCCCTGAAGGGGCGCACATTGTGCGCCCGCTGCGTGTGGGCAATCTATTACCACCCCGGATTACGGTGGAAATTTCCGCTGCCGCCAGACGCTGATGAATTTTGTTTTTGATATTTTGATGATAGAGTGAAGATTTTCGGTGAAGCTTTTGCAAAAGGGCTTTGAAACAATCCGAAAGGTGAGTTGAATGGAAGAAAATGTTATCATGGTGCCCGGTTCGGGCACGAAGGTCATTGTGCGCGATGTCAAGCAGGAGATCGAAACGGCATTTTTGGATTATTCCATGTCCGTTATCGTATCCCGTGCCTTGCCGGATGTGCGCGATGGCCTGAAACCCGTACACCGCCGCATCCTGTACACGATGCACGAGCGCGGCAACGACCCCAGCCACCCGTACCGCAAGTCTGCGGATACGGTTGGTGCTGTGCTGGGTGCTTACCACCCCCACGGCGACGCCAGTGTGTATGACGCGATGGTGCGTCTGGCACAGGATTTCAGCCTGCGTTATCCGCTGGTTGACGGCCAGGGCAACTTTGGTTCCGTGGACGGCGACCCCCCGGCTGCTTACCGTTATACCGAAGCCCGCATGTCCAAAATTGCATGCGAAATGCTGACGGATATTGATAAGGATACCATTGACTGGGACCCGAACTTTGACGAAACCAAGAAGGAACCCCACATGCTGCCCAGCCGGTTCCCCAACCTGCTGGTCAACGGCAGCCAGGGCATTGCGGTCGGCATGGCCACCAACATCCCGCCGCACAATCTGCGCGAAGTCGTCAGCGGCATGATTGCCCTGATTGATGACCCGGAAATTGATCTGGCGGGCCTGATGGAGCACATCAAGGGACCCGATTTCCCCACCGGCGGCGTGATTATGGGACGCAGCGGCATCCGTGCGGCATATGCCACAGGCCGCGGCAAGATCACCCTGCGTGGCCGTGCCGAGATCGTGGAGAAGAAGAACGGCCGGTATGAGATTGTGATCACCGAGATCCCCTACATGGTCAACAAGACCCGCCTGCTGGAATCCATCGGCGACCTGGTCAAAGATAAGCGCATTGAGGGCATCAGCGACCTGAACGACCTGTCCTCCAGCCGCACCGGCATGAAGATCCTGGTCGAGATCAAGAAGGACGCCAACCCGCAGGTAGTGCTGAACCAGCTCTACCGCTACACCCAGCTGCAGGACACCGTGGGTGTAATCATGCTGGCGCTGGATGACGGCGTGCCCAAGATCATGAGCCTGAAGACCATGATGCAGCGCTATCTGGACTTCCAGTTCCAGGTCATCCGCCGCCGCACGGCGTATGAGCTGAAAAAAGCCCAGGACCGCGAGCACATCCTGGAAGGTCTGCGCAAGGCTGTGGATATTGTGGATGAGATCATCGCCACCATCCGCGCCTGCAAGGGCGGCTTTGCAGAGGCAAAGGCGGCCATTATGGAGCGTTTCGGCTTCGACGACCCGCAGGCCGATGCTATCGTAAAACTGCAGCTGGGACGTCTCGCAGGCCTGGAAATCCTCAAGATCGACGAGGAGTTGGGCCAGCTGCGCGCCAGCATTGAAAATTACAAGGATATCCTGTCCAACGACGCCCACACCATGGAGATCGTCAAGACCGACCTGACGGCTCTGGCCGACAAGTACGGTGACGACCGCCGCACCTCCATTGAGGCGGTTTCCGGCGAAGTGGACATTGAGGACCTGATCCCCGAAGAGACCTGCGTCTTTACCCTGACCCATGAAGGCTACATCAAGCGCACGGCGGTGGACACCTACAGTGCCCAGAACCGCGGCGGCCGCGGTGTGGCCGGCATGACCCAGAAAGACAATGACTTTACCGAGGAACTGTTTGTTGGCTCCACGCATGACTACATGCTGTTCATGACGGACAAGGGCCGTGTGTACCGCCTGAAAGGCTACCAGGTAGCCGAGGGCAGCCGCACCGCCAAGGGCAGCCACATTGCCAACCTGCTGCAGCTGCAGGAGGGCGAGAAAGTTACCATCATGATGCGCCAGCCCGCCAACATGGACGAGGATGCCAGCTACATCACGATGGTAACGCGGCAGGGCCTGATCAAGCGCACGCCGCTTTCCCAGTTCCGCAACATCCGCAAGGGCGGCCTGAACGCCATTGCGCTGAACGAGGACGATGCCCTTGTCTGGTGCCACCTGACAGGCGGCGAGGACGAGCTGATCGTGGCCACTCATGATGGTGCCGCCATCCATTTCAGCGAGGCTGGAGCGCGCGCTATGGGCCGCACAGGCCATGGTGTGCGCGTCATCAAGCTGCGTGATGATGACTATGTTGTGGGCGTGGGCGTCTGCCGCCCCGGCGCAACCGTGCTGACCGTCACCGAGGACGGCAAAGGCCGCCGCAGCCTGATTGATGACTACCGCATTACCAAGCGCGGTGGTCTGGGCATCCGCAACTACACCCGCGGCGGTGTGGCAGGCATCAAGATTGTGGATGACACCGATGACCTGATCCTCATCAGCCAGGACGGTATTCTGATCCGCATGCACGCCAATGACATCAACGTGCAGTCCCGCTATGGCAGCGGCGTGCGCGTGATGCGCCTGATTGGAGAGGATAAGGTAGCCGTGCTGGCCCGCGTGGACCGCGATGCCACCGCCGAAACAGCCAAGCCGGAGGATGATGGAGAGACTGACCCGACCCCTGAAGAGCTGGAAGCCATTGCCGCAGCCGAAGCCGCCGAAGAGGCTGCTGAGGACGCCGCACCGGACACTGAGGGCGAGGACGAAGAATAATTGGAGTGACGAGGTTCCTTCTTTGAAAAGAAGAAACCGAAGAAACTTTAATACAGGATAAGATAAAAGCAATACCGCATAATTCTAAGTGCCGATACGGCGAGCGAGGTGCGGCAGCTGCTA
>ERZ773139.4221-NODE-4221-length-11773-cov-3.829066_pt1 | contig 11773 bp, 13 predicted proteins | sample MGYA00580854_ERZ773139 | MGnify/ENA primary metagenome ERZ773139 (study PRJEB29015, sample SAMEA2737809) | human gut metagenome | biome: human gut; feature: human-associated habitat; material: faeces | place: China | collected 2012 ...
ATCTAGCAGAACAAACATGGAGTGAATTAATTAAAATACAAGAATCTGAAAGAGCAGAAGGTATTGCAGTTACATTTGATGTTGATATTAATGGAGAGCCTGTAAAGAGAATTAGAAGAAATTATCTATATCTATTAGAAGATGGTGTTCAACAAAGCTTTGATTTATTAAATCTTTATGCATTAGAATCTATGGCTGTTAATAGATATAGAAATAGAGCTGATGTAAAGGATGAATTAGAAACAATAACTGGCGTTATAAATTCTAGAAACGTACATAAAAAAAGAGGATTAAAAGATGTTGTAACAAAAACAAGATTTGGTGGATATGTACAAAAAGTATTTAAATCAAAAGATGAAGTACCTAATGTAAATAAAGTGATAGATGCTATGATGGATGCTCATATTTATGGCATTCAAGTTAAATCAACTGGTATAGAGGCTATAGATAATGTTTTAAACAAATTAACCGGTATTACAGCTCTAACTGGATATGTCGGTAACTTACTATCTGCATCTGCTAACTTATTGGTTGGTACTCATCAAAACTTTATGGAGGTGTTTGGTGAAGAATATTTTACTTTTAAAGACTCTAGATTAGCAACGGCTAAAACCGTTGGTTTTCTTAAACAATACTATGCTACGTCGTTTGATCTTGTAGATAACAGCTTTTTAGGGGTGTTATTTAGAGAACTCAACATACAAGGAGCATTTAATGAAAAGTTTAATTTCGAATCTAAATACGAAAATAAATTTCAAGAACTTATTTTAAATCCTTTTAGATGGATTAATGAAATAACTAGACAATCCGAATTTATGACACAAGCTCCATTGGCAATAGCTATTATACAAGGTATAAAAATAACTAATAAAAATGGAGAATATCTTGATAAAGATGGTAATGTCGTAAAAGATAGAAACAAAGCTCAATCTTTATTAGATATAATGTATGTAAAAGACGGCAAACTAGCTTTTAAAAAGGATTTAGACACTCTTTATTTAAGTCAAAATTTAAGTAAATATAAGGACAATCAACAAGCTGGAAATATATTATGGGCAGGAAGTAAGGAGGATATATTGAAAAATTCTTTGTCTAGATATGTAGAAGATATCATGTTTAAGACACAAGGTATGTATAATAATTTCAGTTCTCCATTAGGAAAAAGAAATGCATGGATTAGACCTGCTTTCCAATATCGAATGTTCATGGATGAATATCTAAGAAGAATGTATGGTGGAATTACTACTTTACTTAAAGATATGAATAATCCAGAGCTACATGGTGGCAGATATTTTAATCCATGGACAAGAAGACCTGAAATGGGAACATTACCTACTGTGTTATTGTGGTACCTTAGTCGACCCAGTAATCATCTTTTAATAAAGAATCCTGTAATTAAATTGTTGAATAAAATTAATAAAGATACAGCTAAAATTAAAAGAGAAATAACAAATGAAGCTTCATGGAATCGCTTGACAGATCATCAACAAGCAAACGTGGCTAGAATGCTATATTATGCAGCTACAAATGCATCATTATTCTTTGCTGTATTAATACTTGGAATATTAAAAGAAGAAGAGCCTAACGAAGAATATATTGATAGACTTACCTTACTTGTTAGAAGAATGCAAAACGAAGTTATGTTCGTATGGAATCCTGGAGAATTTTTACAGTTCTTTAGTAATCCAGCTGCTTCTGTTAGAACAATACAATTAATAAGTAGTTGGGTGAATACGGCTTTTTGGACAGCTGCTGAACTAATGGTTAATGGAGAAATTATTAAAGGAAGGTATCAAAATGGAGAGCATAAAGGCGATTTGAAGTTAATTCATAGAACCGCCGATTTGATACCATATGCTTCGTTTATAAAGTTTTTTAAAGATGAGAATTATGTTCAAGATAGATTGAAATTCTATGAAAAGACATATTAATAACATCAAATAGTATATATTGTAAAAAAAGGGGGAGTTTCCATTTCGGATTCTCCCCTTTATTATTTTATTTAAATTACATTAGACTTACTAACTAATTTATCATTTTCATATATTTCATAAATATTTTCTCCTAAAATATTTCGCACAGGTTCTTCTGTTTCAAATAAATATTCAGAATCCAAAAGAGAATTTTGTTCATCTATTGCTTCTAAAATAGAATATCCTTCTTTAATTTTATTTTCAATAACAGACAAATCCGCTTTATCATCTAAATTATATTGACACCAAACAGTAATTCTTGCGTTTATATATTTACTCATTAACAAAAATAATTATCTACTATTTCTTTCATTTTGTCTTCTGATAAAAGATCTTCAATAAGATTTAGTCCATCAGGATTGCTTTTATTGACGTTATCTTTTAATTGATCTTTTACAAATTTAATAAAAGATAATAGTTCTTTTGATGTATTAATATTTTTCTCTTTAATAATCTGCTGTTCAGTTATAGAGCCGTATTCAGCAAGATATCTTCTCATTGCCCTATCATATTCAGCGGCAGAAGAGAAATTTTGAGGTTCTGGCATAACTGGTGTGCCAGTCCTCCTTTCCATCATTCTACGCGCAGATAAAGAAGATGCAGTTGCTTCTGAGTTTTCTAAAACAGGAGTAGTATTAGGCATTGTTGTATTAGTTGCATTAGTTGTTGAAGTAGAATAAGACCAAGAATAGGTGTTTATGGGTTCATCTGTAAAATAATTGCCAGGCTCATAATTTATATATTCAAAATTAGGCATATCATATAAGATTTAAAGATTTTAATTCTTCTTCAAGAGGAATAGCCAATTCTCTTGCCTGAGGATGAGCATTAGAAGCCGTTCTAAGTTCAAAGAAATGTTTCCAATCTTCTACAAATCCAGTCATTACTAATTCTGTTTTAAGTGAATTAGGCAATACTGTTCTTGCTTGTTGAGGAGTCCATGGGCCTCTATCCATTTCTATTTTATGGTCTGTTAAAAACATTTTATAATTTTCTTCAGACTGAATACAATTTAGTATCCACACTCTTTCGTACATGTCTTCAACAGAATATGGTTCATAGAATAATTTTGGTTTCACATCTTTCTCTATAGATTTCCATTGGCCTAACTTAAACCCGTCCCACTTTTCTAATATATTATTTATATTTTCAAACCAACAAGGAATTATAAAAGTCAATTCATCTCCAAACTTATTTTTGGAATAATTACAGTATCTAGTAGATTCGGCATTTGAAGAAAAGTCAATTATATCACATACATAATTATCATCATCATCTCTCGCAAAGATTCTATGTGTTCTAAATTCTTGTAATATTCCTCTATCACATATAAACTTTACAGTAACTCTTTTTTCGTGGTATTTAGTTGGTTTACATTGATATTCTAAATCATCTAACCATCTATTTTCAATTAAAACTCTGTAATTAGTTGTTACATATAAATGCGGAGCACCCCATCCATTTTCTAGAGTATTTTTATATACTTTAGAATATGGATTATTAGCATATCTTTTTATTCCTCTTTGCCAATCGTTTGTAAAATCTAAATAAACAGTTCCATGTTCAAGTACGCTTGTATGCCCTGACTTTATTAATCCATTGACAAATCTTTCTGCTGAATCATCGGTGATTTTATCTTCTGATTTGTAGCAATTTCCACACCAACAAGTTTTGCCTTGATATCTTATACAAATAATACCAGATTTAGTAGATGTACAATATACTTTCCCTTTATAAGGAATAATGTTTATATGTTTTTTTCTTGATATTATCCAAGAATCTCTATGCGATTCTTCAAAATAACATTTTTGGGGATAATTAATATCATGACTTACAGTTCCATTTTTACCTAATAATATAAATGCTTCCTGTACTTCTTCCAATAATCTCTTAGATATTGACAAATATCTTTCATTTCGTGTTTTATTATGACTTCCATCACCTAAATACAAAGCATCTATAAGCTCTTTTAATAAATAATCAGGTAATATTCTAAACCAAATTGGAAGATGTTTGTTTTTACTGTTTTTGCCAAATAGGATATCAAAATATTTAACCCAACATTGATTTGTTCCAAATTTAATCCATTTAATATTTGGTTTTCTTGGGTCTTGATTTACTCTATATTTCCATCCAAGATTTTGTAATGATTTAATTACTTTATTAAATAATTCTGAATTTTCATCTTGAGTTATTTGACAATAACTTCCAGTATTATGTTTTTCACCATGATAAGTATGGCCTTCAGAAATAAAAGCCCCCGCTATAACCATAAAATCTTTATTGCATGGTATTTTTATAGTTATTTCAGAGTCCTTTCTAAATCCATTTTTTATTACTTTAGAATATATAAGAGTAGGTATATTGAAAAATATGTCTCTTTTACTGTCTGTAAAATATTTGGGAATCCTAAATTTATTTTGTTTTGATTTATTTATTTTATCTATTCCAGCCATTTGAGCCGCTGTAATAAAAGTATATTCTCGTTTACTTGGGACAGACTGATAAATTCTATGATTTTTTGTAACAGATAATTTTATATTAGGATGTGTTATTTCTATCATATCATCATTATAATCCTTTACTATTATATTAGGATAGTCATATATTATAGTATTATTTTCTGGATTATAGGAAAGTACTTTTTCAAAATTTGTTAATTTATCAAATCTTTTCCAACCTTTATCAGTTAAGACTTCAGTATCCGGAGAATAACAAACTCTTCCACATAATTCAATATGTTTCATTAAATCTTCTTGTGGAATAATTTGAAATGAAGGCTTAATTAATTTCATATAAAAAATTATTTAATTCTCTAATATCTTTTGGCAATCCTATTTTCTTTCTAAGAAACTTTCCGTTATCATCAAATATTAATATAGCAGGAATGTTTTTAATATTATGTCTAGAAGACAATTCAATTCCTTTTTCTGTTGCTACATCTATATTTTCAAATTCAATATTATTATCACTCATCATTTTATGCAGAATTTTACAAGGAGCACATCAATTTTATATTATTCATTAGTTACAGAAATTTTGTTAATCGGAATATTAATTAAACATTGATCATCTGTTACAAAATAAAATCTATTATCAATCTTTTTAATAGTATATAATTTATGTTTACTTACATTTGAATATAATGTAAAAATAGAATTTGTTTCATTTAATACATCTTCTTTACATTTAAACGAATAATCGTTTATCCAAAACAACTTATATTTACAATTATTCTTTTTAAATATATTTTTAAAAAAATTAAACATAACTTATATATTTTTAATTAATTTTCTTTGTAATTCAAAAGCTTCTTCTTCCCATGGAGTATATTGAGAATAACCATAATAAGGATATTCTTTTCCTTCAAATATTACAGTGTTTTCTTCTGTATTTACAACTAATCTTCCTTCAACCATTTGCTTAAGATGACAACATTCATGCAATATAACATTTTTCATTAATTTGTCATCATCCATATCGGCGTCTAAAATAAGCTCGTAAATATTATCTCCATATGGACATTTTTGTATAATTCCCATAAAAGATGAATATTTATTATTGATTAAAGAAGATTGTTTAATTTGTATTTCTGTATCATTAATACAAAGGAGATCTAGACATTTATCTAGAATCTCCTCTGCATTACTGAATTTAGAAATATTTCTTATAACATTTCTACTCATTTAACATTAAATATTTTTATATTTCTTTAAAAACAAATTTATTCTTTTTTCTAGATTAGTTTCATCCAAATCTTCTCCAAATTCAAATCTTGTATAATCTATATAATTTAAACATTCTTTCAATAAATTTATCCCTTCTTTTTTCATTTTATTTATCCACATTTTGACCATCCACAATTAGAACACCTTACGCAGCCTGATTCTCGTATTAACGACTCTTGTTTACAATCAGGACATTTATCTCCTTCTATTTTACCATCAGGAATAAGATGAGATAATATTCTAACCATTCCATTTTTCCAAGTTCCTATATAATCATCTTTTAGTTTTAATTTAGAAACTTGATTAACTATAGTGGTAATAGGAATATGTTCTCTTAAAGATAAGCTAACAAATATAGCATAATTCCAATATTCCGGATTAAAACATCTATTTAATCCTTCAATTATTATATTATATCCATGTTTATCTTTATATTTGAATTTATAATTAGAAACCCCATTTGATTTTTCTTTTATTATAAATCCATCTTTCACATATTTAGGAATGTTAAATGAATCTTCTGATTTTCCACAAAATATTTCATATGGTTTTCCATCTCTAAATCCAATATAAGCGATCCAATTTTCATCATCATTATTAAATCTTAAAACTTCACAGGGCAATTCCTTTGGTCTCTTATACGATTTAGATTGTTTTTTAGTATCTGAAACTAGAATCCCAGATCGAGATCCATCACGATATACCGTTATACCTTTCAATCCTTTTTCTGCTGCTAAAAGATATATATTGGATATAACATCTTCTTTAGTTTCTTTTGGCAAGTTAACCGTTGAAGAAATAGAATGTGTAATGTATTTTTGTACTATAGATTGAATCTCAATCCTGTCTTTATAATTAATATCAGATGCAAGAGATCCATAATACGGAGACTTCGTATAATCGCTTTCTTTTGCGATTTCAGACCACATTTTTAATTTTGGATGCACTACATCAAACTCTTCATAAAAGTCTCCAGAATCGTCTTTAATTGCTGTTTTTGGGATAATTGATCCAGTTATTTTCTTTCGTCTTTTATATGACATTTGAAACACTGGTTCTATACCTGAAGAAGTTTCAGCTAAAATGCTAATTGATCCAGCTGGCGCAACAGTAGAAAGAGATATATTTCTTCTTCCATGTCTAATCATATTTTCATATGTTTTAGGCATGTCTTTTTTTAAGAATTCATGATATAATCCATGTTCATATTTTCTATCAAACACAGGGAATGTACCGCGTTCTATAGCCATATTCGTTGAAGCAGATATCATAGCTTTAGTAGCTACATGCATCACTTCTTCTATTGCTGTTTTAGATTCTTCAGATCCATATTTTAAATTTAATGCAGCAATCATATCTGCTAATGCAGTAAATCCAAGTCCTATTCGTCTTCCTGCTATTGCTTTCTTTCTAATATCTTCCCAGAGTTTTATTTCAGATTGTTTAATATAATCTGGTTGTTCATCTGATTTAACTTTAAAAATAATAGCGTCTATTTTTTCAATATCAAGATCTACAAGATCATCGCACAAATATGTAGCAACATAAAATACATCAAATAATGTTTGTTTGTTTATGTGTGCTTCTGGCGTAAATGGATTATCTACTAAATTAAATAGATTAACGGCCATTAACCGACAGGCTTCATTAGCAGACATACATAATTCACCACCTTTATTGTTACGTGTTTTCACACGGTCAAGTCATTTCTGCTTGACTCTTCTAATTTCTTAGAAGAACAGACTATATCACCATCCTTATTAAGGAGATTTGCGTCTAGAATTTTATATGAAAATGAAGGTGTAATATAAGGTGTAATTCCTTTCATGAATTTATATAAATCTTTATTCCTTAACCTAAGATAAAAATATTTACCGTGTCGATTTATGTTCCATTCTAAATCAAGCTTTTCTTTTAAAGCCCTTTTAAGAATAAATAAATCTCCATAAGATAATCTTTTTAAATTAAGATTAACTGAATAAGATTCATTTTTCATATTTATTTCTGGTCTTAAATATCTATATAAACTACCATCAGACATATAAAGAAATGACAAAGCTTCGTAATCTAATAATTTTAAAGCATGAGGATCAATTCCTTTATATTTATCAGTATATATTCTATCTCTAAGATCTGTAAAAAACGGATGAATACGACTTTCTAATCTTAATTGTTCTTTTCTTACATATCCATCTTTATTATAATCTTTCCTATTATATATTTTACAACTAGTAATGTTTTCTAGAATATCTTTACATAAATATATATAATCGCTATTTTCTTTTTTCATATTCATTACAAAATAGCAATTTTTACCATTATAATATACACCACCATCACTCATTACAATAAATGAGCAGAGTTTTACCAACTCTTTTTTATCTTCTATTTTTATCATATTAAAATTCTATAGTCGTTACACAATGAATAACTCATTAGCACGGTATTGTCCATTTAGGATATCCACCGTTTTTAGCAAATTTTTCATAATAAATTACTTTATTATGCCGCCCAGTGAATTGACGGATTACACGATTCGTTTTTGAATTCTGGATAATTATTGCTTAGAGAATAATCGTTTTGATTATCCCAGAACATTAACCCTGGTTCTGCAGACAACCAATTATTATGTACTATATTATCCCATAGTTCTTTTGCTTTAATCTTTTTGATATAACATATACTATTGTTGTTTTCGTGATCTTCTATGTAATGTAGTTGATTATATGGAGCATCAATATAATCTTTTGTAAATTTAGATATATTAAGATTAACTGGATATCTTAGATAATAATCTTTATTGTTTTTTACAGCATCAATAAATTCATTATTTACCTTAATAGATATATTTGCTCCATTAATCTTTGTAAGATCTACTTTAGAATTTACAAAATCAAATATATCTGGGTGATTAACATCAATAGTAATTAGGAGAGCGCCTCTTCTTCCGTTCATTCCAATTTCTTTTGTTGTATTGGAATATCTTTCCATAAATGAAACAGCGCCGGTAGTCGTTTTAGAAGCATTATGTACTTCTGTATCTTTAGGTCTTAAATTAGATATGTCTAATCCAGCTCCACCTCTTCGTTTATATACATTTGCTAATTCAGCATCTGAATATACAATTCCCCCTATACTATCATAAGGAGATTTTAAAACAAAACAATTAGAAAGTGTTGTGTAATCTTTTAATCCTATACCAGCTAAAACACTTCCTTGTGGTATTATATATTTAAAATCTTTAAAGAATGAAAATACTACATTTTCATCATTAAGATTATATTTTCTATCTTTTGGTTTGTAGGTTTGTTCTATTCTAGCAAATTCTTTTGCAGCTCTCATAAGCATCTCATTTGGAGTGGATTCAAAATATCTTCCACTAGCATCATGATGAGCATACTTATCAATAAAAACATTAGCTGGCAATTCATTGCCCTTATAATATTCCAGGGCTTTCTTAAACGCTTGTTCTCTAGTCATTATTTACCAGTGCTTCCAAATCCTCCTTCTCCTCTTTCTGAAGAAGATAAATTTTTAGTCATTTCAATGTCAAAATCAGCTAGTTTTACTAGACAGAATTGACAACATCTTTCAAGTTTTCCGGGATTATATATTTCTTCCCTTTTTAAAGAATCATTAACTAATACTTCAGCCCATAGTTTTCCATATAGAAGTTTATATTTGATTTTTTCCCAAAAACTATATTTAAAATCAAAAACAGCGCCCCAAAACCCTCTATATCCAGAATCTATGAATCCAACTGAATTTGCTAATCGCAATCTTGTTTTTGATATAGAACTTCTAGGAAATACAAGCGCAACATATCCTTCTGGAAATTCACTTTTAATTCCAAGATTATATCTTACTTGTATATCATCTGAATTTGTTATTAATACAGTTAGCCCAATTGATTTTAAATCATATGCCCCGTCTCCTTTATTGGCTTTTTGAGGAATATATGGACTAAAGCATTTAAAAATAATTTTTTCTTTCTTATCTTTTCTCATTATAAAAATTAAATGTTTCTTTTTTTAAAACTGTAGGTTCTGATAATTCTTCATCATCGTTTATTTGTCTATTATATTTCTGTTCTAATTCTTTTTTGAAAACATCTGTTTTATATAGTATTCCGAATAATGTATTAAATTTCTCTCTAGCTTTATAAGAATTGCTATTTCTTAAAAAGGAAAATCTTGATAAAATAACCTCCTTATGCAAAGATCGAAATTTACTATATTTTCCTATAATAAAATATTCGTATTCTGGAATAAATCTTTCAACAGAAAAAACAAAAATATCATAATCGCCTAAATTAATGGTTCTTAAATAATTTTTATTTTTCTTTAATTCCTCATTTAGTTTACTATATTTGAACAGACAATATAATTCATAACGAATAGTATCATCGTTATTTAAGAATAAATATGTATTTAACGGTAATCTATCTTTTATGTTGAGTAGAGGATAAAGATAAGTGAAAGATTTGTTTTTATTTACAAATTCTTCTTCTCTTAATTCTCTGCTCACCACTATCATTCTATCATTATCCTATAATTAGATTTCTCTAAATCAATCATATCTATTCCATTTTGTCGAACTTTATTACGTGCTTCAACAAAATTATGAAACAAATTAACCCACTTATCTTTACAAGCTTTTAATCGTTTTTCTGATACATCAACAAATACAGCTTTAATTTCTCCTAATGTTGGTGCGTAAATAAAATGAAAAGATAATGTATAATCACTTGGCAATTTACCAATTGATTGTAAATATTCTATTGCTGTTAAATAAAAAGAAGCTTGAATATCGTATTCGAATGTTGAGAATTGTTCTATAAACATTTCTGGTCTTCTAGAACCAGTCTTTATATCTACAATATATATGTGTTTATTTGTATCGTCAATAAATAAACAGTCTAATATCGACAACATTTCTTCTCCTTCAAATTCCCATTCAATTCTAACTTGATACGCTCTTTTACAATTGTGTATTAATTGTTGATAATATCTATTGCCACTTATCTCTCCAGCAATCTGTCTAGCAAGTATAAGATCAGATTTAAATATAACCTTTTTATTATCCTTTATACATTTATAATATAAAGGAAATGGATCTTGAAATCTTGCTAATAATTTTTCTTCATCTTTTATATTGTTATAAACAGGAATTGCTCTTGCGGCTAAAATTATATTTTCATTTGTTAATTCTAGATTATTTTCAATTAAATAATCACAAACTTTTATTTGTGGTTGAGAAATAGGGTCTTTAATGACCACTGTATTTTCCATTATTTTTTCTTGATCACCTGTCAGTAAGGAGTCTACTAATCCTCCTACTGCAAACCAAGGCACATATGAATCTTCTTTTTCAGGAAGAAATGCATTAATACCTTTTTTAGAAAATGAAGATAATGCTGAATAAGATATTCTATTTAAATATCTATATTTCATTATTCATTAATTACTTTAATTAAAACTCCTGGATTTTCTTTGTCATAAGAAAACCATCTGTCATTTACCATTATTGGAAATGGAATTAAACAATTCATGTTGTCGTCTTCTATAATGTCATATGCTGTCATTAAATCGCATATAATTTGACATGCATTTCCAAAATCAAATCTTCTTTTACTATCTCTAATAAAATGAAATCCAAGACATATAGGAATATTCTCTTGTCTTAATTGATTGATTCTATTTAATTCTTCTTCTTTAAAATAATCTATAAACCTATTTCCTTTAAAGGTTTTTTGAATAGATACAACTTTCTTTTCTGAAGAATAAGAACTTATTCCAAAAGATTTAAGATATTGAGAAACAGTTTTAGAAGGGAATATTCCTTTGTTCGTTTTAACTTTACTATTTTTTAATGACGGAACATTTCCTGGTATAAATGACATTTCATCAATTATACCAATTGTATTAACCATATCTAATCATATTATTTATTATTAAAAAAGGGGACAAGAATACTATCTCATCCCCTTGGTTATGAATATTATTTCTTTAGCAATATTGCAATTCTTTTGATCACTTCTTTATTTTTTGTGTACTCAGCCACCTCTAGCAT
>ERZ773139.4224-NODE-4224-length-11766-cov-3.561609_pt1 | contig 11766 bp, 9 predicted proteins | sample MGYA00580854_ERZ773139 | MGnify/ENA primary metagenome ERZ773139 (study PRJEB29015, sample SAMEA2737809) | human gut metagenome | biome: human gut; feature: human-associated habitat; material: faeces | place: China | collected 2012 ...
CGCACCTCGCTCGCCGTATCGGCACTTAGAATTATGCGGTATTGCCATAAAAATAATTATACGCGATTTTGCCCAGCCCTGCAAGCTTTTGTGTAATTTGTCCATAAATGCGTCCGGCATACTATTTGACAATGCCCCCGCTGCGCCTTATAATAGATTTAATTGCAATGTCGTAGTTTGATTCAGGACCCGGTTGCAGCCTTTCGGCTGAACTCTTCGCGTCCAACCTTGATTCAGTAAATCGGCACAGTGCCGTACAAATTTTACATGCGACAAAACATCACGTCCGGGGTACGGTGCTTACCGTGTGTGTAACCACCAACCCTGGCCGAATACAATATGGAGGTTATGCAATGGAAGATCACAACAACGAAAAACGCCCCCGCCAGCAGGGCCGCAGCAATTACACCCGCCGTGCCCCGCGCGCAAATAATAATAACCAGAACCGCAAACCCGGTGCGCCTGCCCCCGCGGCCAGCGCCCCGCAGGCAGCGGAGGAAAAACCACAGCCCCAGCACCGCAAGCCGCAGCGCCGCCGTGCCCCGCAGCCCCAGCAGGCTGCAGCGAGCAATGCGGTGAATGCAGCAGCTCCGGCCCCGGTGCAGCGCCCCCGCAGCCCGCAGCGCCGCAGCTATAAGCAGCATTATTATGATGCTTCCACCCCGGCTGTTCCCATGCACATCTGCCCGCTGGGCGGCCTGGGCGAAGTTGGCAAAAACATCACCCTGTATGAATGCCAGGGCGATATGATCTTGGTGGACTGCGGCCTGGTGTTCCCGGATTCCGATATGTTCGGCGTGGACCTTGTCATTCCGGATTTCACCTATGTATTGGAAAATAAGGACCGCATCAAGGGCCTGTTCATTACCCATGGCCACGAAGACCATATCGGCAGCCTGCCGTATCTGCTCAAAAAGTTCAACGTGCCCATTTACACTGCACGTTTGACCATTGGCCTGATCAAAAACAAGCTGGAGGAGCACGGTCTTGCCTCCAGTGCAGAGTTCCATGAGATCCGTCCCCGCCAGAAAGTGCGCCTTGGCTGCTTTACGGTGGAGCCCATCCATGTCAACCACTCTATCCCGGATTCTCTGGCGTTTGCCATTGACTGCCCGGCAGGCACCGTGCTGCATACCGGCGACTTCAAGATCGACTACACGCCGCTTTCCGGCGATGCCGTTACCGACCTTTCCACCATTGCGGAGTATGGCCGCCGCGGCGTGCTGGCTTTGCTGGCGGATTCTACCAACGCGGAACGCCCCGGCTTTACGGCAACCGAGCAGACTGTGGCCGAAGGGGTGCGCAGCCTGTTTGCCCGCGCCAAAAACCGCCGCATTATCGTGGCAACCTTTGCTTCCAACATCTACCGCATCCAGCAGATCATTGACCTGGCCATTGAGTATGGCCGCAAGGTGGCCGTCAATGGCCGCAGCATGGTTTCCAACACCGAAATGGCGCGGGAGCTGGGGTATCTGCATGCGCCGGATAATGTGCTGATCGATATCGAGGAGATCAACAAATACCCACCGGAAAAGGTTGTCCTTATCACCACCGGCAGCCAGGGCGAACCGCTGTCCGCTCTGTCCCGTATGGCGCAGGCCAGCCACCGTACCGTCAAGGTCGGCCCTACTGACTTTATCATTATCTCGGCCCGCCCCATCCCCGGCAACGAAAAGACCGTGACCAAGGTGGTCAACGGCCTTCTGGCCCTGGGCGCAGAGGTCATTTACGAAAACATGTACGATACCCATGTTTCCGGCCACGCCTGCCAGGAAGAGCAGAAGCTGATGCTGACCCTTGCCCACCCGCAGTATTTCCTGCCGGTTCACGGCGAGTTCAAGCAGCTCAAGCGCCACGCCGAAACGGCGGAGCACCTGGGCTATATCCCCAAGCAGAATATTTATATTGCTGAAAATGGCCAGAACATCCGCCTTTCCCGCGATGGCATGGCAGTGGAGGGCACTGTGCCCGCCGGTGCCGTGATGGTGGATGGCTATGGCGTGGGCGATGTGGGCAATGTGGTCCTGCGTGACCGCCACCACCTGTCGGAGGACGGTATCATCATCGTTACCGCAGCCGTGGATGGCAGCACCGGCCAGCTGCTTTCCGGCCCGGACCTGGTTTCCCGCGGCTTTGTCTATGTGCGGGAAAGCGAGGAGCTGATGGACGGTGCCCGCGTGCAGGTTGAAATGGCCCTTGACCGCAGTATGGCGGATAACATGCACGACTGGGCCAGCGTGAAATCCCGCGTGCGGGAGGCGCTTTCCAGCTATATCTACCGCAAAACCAAGCGCAGCCCCATGATTCTGCCCATTCTGATGGAAGTTTGATCCAAACCATATCTGACCGTGACCGCCTGCCCCACATTGCAGGCACCGAGGAACGATGATGAAAAACAAGCTGAGACGTGATATCTTTGTCATTATCTTTTTGCTGCTCGTTGCGTGCATCGCTCTGGCTGTGCCGCTGGCGTTCAGCAACCCGCGCTGGCTGCTGGCACCGGCGCTGCTTGTAGTGTTTGCGTTGGTGGTGGCGGTGCTTGGCATCCGCCGGCTGCGGCGCTTTGTGGCCGATATGCTGTGCGGGACCAACTTTGAGGGCAGCAAGACCCAGTATTCGCTGGCGGATTTTTCCATTCCCACTGCCCTGATTACCGAAGGCTCCGTGGTGTGGTATAATCCGGCCTTCCGGGAGCAGATCCTGGCGGGGCAGGATGCCCTGCTGGCTGCACCGGACCGCCTGATGACCGGCATTGACCTTTCCGTCTGCGCCCGCGCCCACGGCCAGGACCTGACCATTGACGAAAACCGCTACACGGCCTATGCCACAACCAGCCGCAGCAGCAAAACGGGCACATTGCTGTTTTTGGTCAACGATACGTTCTACAAAAACACGCTGGATGAATACACTGCCAGCCGCCCGGCTTACCTGATTATTGGGGTGGACAGCTATGACGAGCTGTTCAACGATATGAAGGACTCCGAGCAGGCGCACGAGCTGGAGGCCATCAACACCCTGCTGGAAGAATACATCGGCCGCACGACCGGTTTCCTGCGCAAGGTATCCAACAGCCGCTATATTGCGGTGGTGGAAGAGCGGGATATCCGCTGGATGATGGAAGAACGCTTTGATATTCTGGATAAAGTGCGTGCGTTGCACCCCGGCGGAATGCTCACCCTTTCCATCGGCGTAGGCCATGGCGGCGCTACTATGCAGGAATGCCAGGAGATGGCCCGCGAAAGCATTGATATTGCCTTGGGCCGCGGCGGCGACCAGGCTGCCGTGAAAACAGTCGATGGCTTTGAGTTCTTCGGCGGCATTTCCCATGGGGTCGAAAAGCGCAGCCATGTGCGCAGCCGCATCATTGCCAACGCCCTGGCAGACCAGATCCGCCAGAGCGACAGCGTCATTATCATGGGCCACCGCCAGAGCGATTTGGATGCCATCGGCTCCGCCATCGGTTTGCTGCGCATGTGCAAAATGTGCGATGTGCCTTCGGTCATCGCAGTGCGCAGCAAGGCAACGCTGGCGGGCCAGCTGCTGGATGTGTTCAACAAGGCGGGGGAGAACCACAACTTTATTGAACCGGAAGAAACCTATAAGCTCATCACCCCCAAAACCCTGCTGATCGTAACCGATACATACCAAAAGCGCCTGCTGGAAGACCAAAAGATTTACGAAAAATGCAGCCGCGTGGTTGTTATCGACCATCACCGCATGGCGGTAGGGCATATTGATAACCCGATCCTTTTGTACCACGAACCCTTTGCTTCCAGCGCCAGCGAGCTGGTGTGTGAACTGCTGCAATTCATGCCCGCCCAAAACAACATCACTCAGTTGGAAGCCCAGGCGCTGCTGTCTGGCATCATGCTGGATACCCGCAGTTTTGCGCTGCATGTCGGCGTGCGTACCTTTGAGGCTGCCGCCTGGCTGCGCAGCCGCGGGGCCGAAACCGCCGCGACCAAGCGCCTGTTCAATATTTCCAAAGAAGAATACGAAGCCCGCGCCGCTATTGTGGAGGGCGCTTACCTCTACAAAGGCTGCGCTATCGCCACTTCGGATGAGCTTGACCCCGCCATGAGTGTGGTTCTGCCCATGGCAGCCAATGACCTGCTGACCATCAACGGCGTGGATGCCAGCTTTGTGGCAATCGCCAAAAACGGCGGTGTCAACATCTCCGCCCGCAGCATGGGTGCGCTGAACGTACAGGTCATTCTGGAGCCCTTGGGCGGCGGCGGCCACCTGACGATGGCCGGTGCCCAGCTGCGTGATTGTACCGTAAAGGAAGCCGAAGCCCGCATCCGCGCGCAGATCGACGAATACCGCGCCAACCAGGAATGCCAGGAAGAACTGGTGGGTGCAGTTTAACAAATTAAATTATCAGCGAATCCCTGCCAATGGCAGAAAATTATATCAATTACTACATAGAGAGGGGAACCACCACGATGAAAGTTATTCTCAAACAGGATGTCAAGAGCATTGGTAAAAAGGATGAAATCCATGAAGTGTCGGACGGTTACGCCCGCAACTTCCTGTTCCCGCGCGGTTTGGCTGCAGTGGCCGATGCTGACGCTGTGAACACCGCCCGCACCAAGAGCGAAGCCAAAGCCCACCATGAAGCCGAAGCTAAGGCTGCTGCTGAAGAACTGGCTGCCAAGATCAAGGGCCAGATCGTTTCTGTCAAGGTCAAGGGGGGCGCTTCCGGCAAGCTGCACGGCAAAGTGACCGCAAAGGAAGTTGCCGAACAGTTGTACAAGCTGACCGGCACCGAAATCGACAAGAAAAAAATCGAAATGCCCGCCAGCATCAAGGAGTTTGGCAGTTATGATGCCAAAGTCCGCCTGCATGTGGGTGTTGTGGCCGCGTTCAAGGTCAAGGTCGAGGAGGCTCCGCTGTAATTGGCAGGGGGTCTTGTAATTACATTCCAACAAAAACGGCAGGGAGGTGCCTGAATGGCAAACAATGAATTAAGCTTGTCCAGCCTGGGCATTCAGCTGCCGTATAACATGCAGGCGGAACAAAGCGTGCTTGGCGCAGCGCTGATGGATGAAACCATCCTGAACCGCCTGATCACCGAGATGGACCCCGATATGTTCTATTCGGAGCAGAACCGGGCCGTCTATGAGGAAATGCGCCGCCTGTTCAGCGAAAGCGAAGCGGTGGACGTTATCACTCTGGTGGACTCTCTGGCTCAGAACGGTGTGTTCAAGGGCGCAGATGATGCCAAAGTGTACATTACCCGCATTGCGGAAACCGTCCCGGCGATTTCCAACGTCGATTCTTACATCAAGATCGTCAAGGAAAAATATCAAACCCGCCGTCTGATCGAAGCAGCCCGCGATATCCTGCAGCAGTCCAGCGAGGAATCCGATTCTGACCTGCTGCTGGAAAGCGCCGAGCAAAAGCTGTACGATATCCGCAACGGCCAGGACCGCTCCGGCGTTAAAACCATTCAGGAGTCTATCCTGGAAGTTATTGATACCATGCAAAAGCTGTCCGGTGCGGACCGCGATAAATTTGCCGGTATCCCCACAGGCTTCAACTATCTGGATAATATCCTGACCGGCCTTGGCCGTTCGGACCTGATTATTCTGGCGGCCCGCCCCGGTATGGGCAAAACCAGTTTTGCGCTGAACATTGCTACCAATGTGGCCCGCCTGCAAAAGATACCGACCGTCATTTTCAGCTTGGAAATGACCTGCGAACAGCTGACCGACCGCATCCTTTCCAGCACCGCAGGCATTGACAGCCAGGCATTCCGCACCGGCCGCCTGAACAACTCCGACTGGAACGACTTTGCCAATGCAACGTCACTGTTGTATAACGTTCCCATTTACATGGATGATTCCTCCGGTATTTCGGTGCCGGAAATCAAGGCAAAAATCCGCCAGATCAACCAGGACCCCAAACGGGATAAGATCGGTCTGGTCATCATCGACTATTTGCAGTTGATGCAGTCCGCCAAGCGCACCGAAAGCCGCGTGCAGGAAATCAGCGATATCACCCGGAACCTGAAAATTATGGCCAAGGAACTGAACGTTCCTGTCATTGCGCTGTCCCAGCTTTCCCGTGCTGCCGAAAAAACAGCGGGTCGCTCGGACCACCGCCCCCAGCTTTCCGACCTGCGTGATTCCGGCTCTATCGAACAGGATGCGGACGTGGTGCTCTTCCTGTACCGCGCTGCCTATTACAATTCCCAGAACGGCGAAACCGAACAGGCGAACGAAAACGAAGCCGAATGTATCGTGGCCAAAAACCGCCATGGCGAAACCAGTGTGGTCCGCCTTGGCTGGGATGGCGCCCATACCCGGTTCAGCAATCTGGACGAGATCCATGAACAGTACTGACGCAGACAATTCATTGCAAAACCCAGTAAACACGATGGAACAAACCTTGCTGGCCTATTGCCGCCGGCAGGGTTTGTTTCGGTTGGGGGACCGTGTCATCGTTGCCTGCTCCGGCGGGGCGGATTCAATGGCGCTGCTCTGTTTTCTGCTGCGCTGCAAAGCGGAACTTGGCATCACTGTCATGGCGGCCCATGTGGACCACGGAATCCGGGGCGAAGCTGCCCATGCGGATGCCCGCTTTGTGGCGGAGTTCTGCCGCACGCATCATGTGCCGTTCTTTTTGTACGATGCCGCTGCCAGCGGGGTGCAGATTCCCCCAAACCCCAGCGAGAACTGGGCGCGCAGCCTGCGCTATACCTGGTTTGATGCGCTGGCCGCACAGCAACATGCCTGCATTGCCACAGCGCATACGTTATCTGACCAGGCGGAAACGGTGTTGTTCCGCATGGCGCGCGGTACCGGCCTGCACGGCATGGCGGGTATTCCGGCGGTACGGGGCGTACCGCCGTCCATTTTTGTGCCTGACAAGGAGCGATACCACGGCATACTGCGCCGCCCTTGGGCAACACTATGTTCAGGACGAAAGCAATTTCAGCGATGCCTATGCCCGCAACCGTATCCGCCATTATGCTGTTCCGGCGCTGCAAACCATCAATCCGGCGGCAGAGCGGGCCGTGGGGCGGCTGTGCAACCAGCTGCAGGAGCTGAACATCTGGCTGGAAAACCTGGCCGAAAAACTGCTGGCGCAGGCTGCCTGCGGGGGCGGGTACAGCATCCCGATTCTTGCCGCGGCGGATGCCCCGGTGCTGGCTGCTGCCCTGCGCATGCTGGCAGCCCGCGCGCGTGACCCTGAAGAAAAATATGTGCAGGCTCTTGCGGCCATTGTTCGGCAGGGCAGCGGTGCGGTACAACTGACGCCGGATGCCTGCTGGACCGCGGCAAACGGCATTTTGTACTGCCGCTCAGTGCTAAAAATGCAGCCGGAAGCCATTCCCGCGCCGCACCAGCTGCTAAAAACCGGCGTTTACTGCCTGCCAGGGGGCTATAAGCTGGAGATTCAACAACTAAATTATGAAGTTTTTTTGAAAAATCCATCATTTTTGAAAAAAGACTACACCTATTGTGCAGATTATGCTAAAATAAATAAGAATATTTTTGTGAGGACCCGCCAACCCGGCGATACGTTCCGCCCGGCGGGACGTCACGTTGGCAAAACGCTCAAAAAATATCTGAATGAGACAAAAGTTCCTGTGGCTGAACGGACGCTGATGCCGCTGCTGGCCTGCGGTAGCCAGGTGCTTTGGCTGTGGGGGGCAGGCTTTGCGGACGGTTTGTCCCCGGATGATGGGACAAAGCAGATCCTGTTGATTCGGCAAAGCCGCCAGCCTGCGGCCCCGGAGCAGGAACAAGATCATAATATTGGAGGAACAGATCATGCATGATATGAACAATGATATCGCCAAGGTTTTGATTTCGGAAGAGCAGCTGCAGGCCAAGGTGGCTGAATTGGGGGCACAGATCAGCCGCGATTACGAGGGCAAAGATTTGTTGCTGGTGTCTATCCTGAAAGGCTCCGTGGTGTTCATGGCCGATTTGATGCGCGCCATCACGGAACCCTGCAGCATTGACTTTATGGTGGTTTCCAGCTATGGCGGTGCCAACACCACTTCTACGGGCCTTGTCAAGATCGTCAAGGACCTGGATCAGGATCTTTCCGGCAAGGATGTTCTGATCGTGGAGGATATTCTGGATACTGGCGTCACGTTGTCTCACTTGGTGCCCATGCTGAAATTGCGCCGCCCCAACAGCGTGCGCCTGTGCACCATCCTCAGCAAGCCCAGCCGCCGCAAGGTGGATATTGAGCCGGACTACTGCGGTTTTGAAGTGCCCGATGAATTTGTTGTGGGCTATGGCCTTGACTATGACGAAAAGTACCGCAACCTGCCGTATGTCGGCGTGTTAAAACCGGAAGTATATTCCAAATAAAATTCTGTCTTGGCAGAATAACCAATCGCCCGCCGTTTTGGCGGATTTTGACAGGGAGTTGATTTTTTGCAGCACAAACCGCGTTTCAGCGGCATTATCATTGCCGCTGTCCTGATGGTGGCAGCACTCGTGATGATCTCCAGCTATTCCAGCCTGTTTGGCTCCAGCAAGAGCACCATGATGTTGTCCGAAGCCATGGGGTACTTTGAATCCAATCAGGTCACCTACTTTAACCTGGACCTGAACACCGGCGTTATCGAGATGAGCGTGAAAGAAGGTGAACATCCGCTGCCGGAATCCGGCACGTCCAGCGAAACATCCAACGGCCTGCTTGCAGAAATTTACGGCGATGGCACCGATGCTTACGCCCCCAAGAACGGCGGGGCAGCGGTCATTACCTACAAGCTGCCATATCCTTCTTATTTCCTGCAATTCTACCTCAAGGATTATATCGACCAGTATAATGCAGCCAACCCGGATGCGCCCATGCAGTACGATATGGTCGCCGTTAAGACCAACGTGCCCTGGTTTGAGATCATCCTGTACGCCTTTATGATCGGCAGCGTGGTGCTGCTCTTCATGTCCATGTACCGCGGCGGTGCCGGTGGCGGCGGCCTGATGAATGTTGGCCGTGCCAAGGTCAAGGACCAGCAGGAAGGCCAGCGCAAGGCAACCTTTGCCGATGTTGCCGGTGCGGATGAAGAAAAGGCTGAACTCCAGGAAGTGGTTCAGTTCCTGAAAGCACCGGAAAAGTTCAACTCCCTGGGGGCGCGCATTCCCCACGGCGTTCTGCTTGTCGGCCCTCCGGGCACCGGCAAAACGCTGCTGGCCCGTGCCTGTGCAGGCGAGGCCGGCGTTCCGTTCTATGCCATCTCCGGTTCCGACTTTGTGGAAATGTATGTCGGCGTCGGCGCATCCCGTGTGCGCGATTTGTTTGAAAAAGCCAAAAAGACAATGCCCTCCATCATCTTTATTGATGAGATCGATGCCGTGGGCCGTCAGCGTGGTGCCGGCCTTGGCGGTGGGCATGACGAGCGCGAGCAGACCCTGAACCAGCTGCTGGTTGAGATGGACGGCTTTGACGCCAACGACGGCGTTATCGTGATGGCGGCCACCAACCGCGCCGATATTCTGGATAAGGCTCTGCTGCGTCCCGGCCGTTTTGACCGTCAGGTTTATGTTGGTCTGCCGGATGTGAAGGGCCGCGAGGAGATTCTGCGCGTTCACACCAAGAACAAGCCCCTTGGCCCCGATGTCAGCCTGAAAACCATCGCCAAGTCCACCGCGGGATTCTCCGGTGCCGACCTGGAAAACCTTGTCAACGAAGCCGCCCTGCTGGCTGCGCGCAAGGGCAAAAAGGCCATCACCGAACCCGAAATCGAGGAAGCTTCCATCAAGGTTGTGGCTGGCCCCGAAAAGAAGAGCCGCGTTGTGACCGATGCCGAAAAGCGCCTGACCTCTTACCACGAGGCCGGCCATGCCATTACCGGCTATTTCTGCAAAACGCATGATCCCGTGCACCAGATCAGCATTATCCCGCGTGGTTCGGCAGGCGGCTTTACCATGTATCTGCCGGAAAAAGACCCCAGCTATGTGACCAAGACCGCCATGAACGAGAACATTGTCTGCCTGTTGGGCGGCCGTGTGGCGGAGCAGCTGGTGCTGGATGATATCTCCACCGGTGCTTCCAACGACCTGCAGCGTGCCACGGATACCGCCCGCGCCATGGTGACCCGCTATGGCTTCTCGGAGCGCATGGGCCCGGTGGTTTATGGCACCGACCCTGGCGAAACCTTCCTTGGCCGAGACTTTGGCCAGGGCAAGGGCTATTCCGAAAATACGGCGTCCGAAATTGATAATGAGATCCGTGATATCATGGATGAATCTTACGAGACGGCCCGCCGCATTTTGACCGAGCACATGACTGAGCTGCACCGTGTGGCCGGTGTGCTGATGGAACGCGAAAAGATCAGCGGCGAAGAGTTTGACGCCCTGATGAAAGGCGAAAACCTGGCACCCTTTGGGCTGGATACCCCCGCGCCTGCCGTAGCCCCTGCATCGGCAGAGCAGCCCGCCGCGCCGGAACAGCCCTCCGAACCGTCTGATGAAAATTGAGGCAAGGTGAAACACAATGGATCAAAATTTTTCCCTGATGGCGCAATCCCGTGCCAATTATTACACTGCCGGCAGCCCGGTCCAGTTTGTCCGTGTTGAGCTGCTGAAAGGGGATGTCACGGGTGAAGTTGCGGTCTGCCTGACCTTTAAGAATGTTGGCACAGAACCGCTGACCGGCTTTATCATCCACTTCAAATGCAAAGATGCTTCTGGTCAGATCCTGTGCGAGGATGATTTCTATTATGAGCAGCTCAATGTGCAGCCCGGCGAACTGTTTGGTGCCGATGACGCTGTGTTTGTCAGCGATACGCCGGTTTCCAGCGTGGAAATTGAGCAGGACCGTGCTTTCCTGAACGGCCGCGGCGTGGATCTGCGTAATTATAAGCGTGTCCGCCTGCAGGCCCCCCGTGTGCTGCCTGGCTCTATTGCCCGCACACTTCAGACCCGCACCAACAATAAGATGCTGCCCTGCGTCCCGCAGGATACCGAAAACGGCTGGTTCTGCGCCTGCGGCGCGTTCCACCCCAACGAGGAAGCTGTTTCCGTCTGCAGCGAGTGCGGCGGCGACCGCGCTTACATCAAGGCAACCCTGACCCGCATCCTGGAGGAAGCCCGGCAGACCGCCGAACAGCAGCAGCGCGAAATCAACGCCGTGGCCAATGGCGTTGACCCCGCAGCAGCCCAGGCAGCCCAGGCAGCCCAGGCCGCTGCCACCGCCGCCGCGGCTCAGGCAGCCATCAGCCAGGAGCCCACCGCACAGTTCACCCCGCCCGCCCCGGCCCAGGAACCGGAAGAAGAGGACGACGAAGCAACCAACGCCGAAATGGACCGCGTGCGCCGCTATGTCCCCAAAGGCCATCTGTTTGCCGATGAAGAGGATGAAGAGGACGAGCATACCCGCATGTTCGATGATGAGGAAGAGGAAAGCGACGATGACGAAGAACCCCGCCGTGGCCGTTATGCGGACGATGACGAGGAGAGCGAGGACGATGTAATGGCCGAGCGTATCATCCATTGGGCACCGCCCATCACCGCAGTGGTCTGTGCGCTCATCATTGCTGTGTCGCTGATCTACCACTTTGTCATCGCCTGATCGCCTGCTGTTTATCGGCAAAGGCGGGCTGACCCGCTGATATTTATCCGGGCAGGATAAAGCAAAATAAACCAAAACCAGCCGCCGGGCAGGGGAAAATCCCTGAAACCGGCGGCTGGTTTTCTATTTGTTCTATTCCGTGTCTGTGCTTATTGCTGCCATCAGGAATATAGGGCAATACCGCACAATTCCCGCCTTGCGGCTTAAGCACCGCTCCGGCAGCTG
>ERZ773139.4241-NODE-4241-length-11716-cov-3.746077_pt1 | contig 11716 bp, 8 predicted proteins | sample MGYA00580854_ERZ773139 | MGnify/ENA primary metagenome ERZ773139 (study PRJEB29015, sample SAMEA2737809) | human gut metagenome | biome: human gut; feature: human-associated habitat; material: faeces | place: China | collected 2012 ...
AGTTTTCGGATTTGAATCTATGCCCAATTAACAACCGTCAGGGAATTGTAATTGACGGTGAAGGTTCAAAGGTTATTTGCAAAGACTAATTTGAAAATTCCAGTTTATCTTTTGAGCGTCCGCCGACTGGTTGGGCGCTTTCTTTATGCCCTGAAAGAGGTGATTTTTCCTGATCTGTGTATATCCCGCCGACTGCACCGACTTTTCGGGCAATGGCCTCGGCGCGGTTACGCCCATGTCCTGCACCGTGACCGAAACGCTGAACGGCGAGTGGGAGCTGACGCTGGTGCACGACATCGACAAGCGCGGCAAATGGACTCGGCTTTCGGAAGGCTGCATTCTCCGCGCGCCTGTGCCCGCCGCCATGACGCCCAGCGTCGAGCTGGTTACGCAGCAGTACCAGACCAGCACCTACGACGTGCAGATCTATAAGATCACCACGAAAAGTGGGCCGTTGCATCTGCGTTCCGGTACGGGCACGAATTACAAGATTCTCGGCAAGTATAAAAAGGGCCGCGAGGTTATTGTGCTCAACAAAACCACATCCAGCTGGTATGAGGTGACCGCTCCGGACGGCAAGCACGGCTATATGGCCAGCCAGTATCTGACCTTCCAGCGCACGGAAACGCAGACGGTGCAAACCAACGTGGGTTTCTGCAATCAGGTCATCGAAGCCCGACAGCTGCGGGATCAGCCCTTTCGGATTTACCGCGTTGTGCCGGAACTGGACAAGGTCACGGTCTATGCCCGGCACATTTTCTACGACCTGCTCGACAACATGATTAAAAGCCTGAAGCCCTCGCCCTCTGCGGTGGGGGCTTCCGTCGTTCAGAGTCTCTCTGATGCCTGCCTGTCAGCACATGATTTTTCGTTCTATTCCGACCTGACTTCAACCGCCGAGGACGTGGAATGGGAAAACGTCAATCCTGTGGAAGCCATGCTGGGTGAAAACGGGCTGGTGAGCAAATACGGCGCGGAGCTGGCCCGCGACTGGTACGATGTGTTTCTGGTCAGGCGCGTGGGCAACAACACCGACGTGTCCATCCGGGAAAAGAAGAATCTGACCGGTATTTCCTACGATGTGGACGAAACGGACGTGGTCACCCGCATCATGCCCACCGGCGAGGACGCGGACGGGAACATTCTGTATCTGCCGGAGCTCTACATCGACAGTCCGAATCTGAATGCCTATACCCATCCGAAATGGATTCATCTGCCGGTATCGGAAGCCAAGGAAGTCACGGACGGCGACGAGCCAAAAAGCAAGGCGCAGTGCTATGTCGAAATGCGCAAGGCTGCGCAGGATGAATACGCCAAGGGCTGCGATCTGCCTACGATCACATTGAAGGTGGATTTCGTGAACTGCTCGGATGCGGAGGAATACAAACAGTACGCTGCGCTCACCGACATCTTTCTGGGAGATTCAGTGCGGGTGATTGCCCGGCGCATTGGCGTGGAAGTGTCCATGCGCATGACGCAGTACACCTACGACTGTCTGACCAAGAAGTACACATCTGTCACGCTGGGCACCGTGGCCGACGCACTGGAGGGCAGCACGATCTCCGCCCGACAGCTTGCCAGCGGCTCCATTACCGGCGCAAAGCTGGCGCTCAATTCCGTGGGCAGCGGGCAGCTGCAATCCGGCTCGGTGGGCAGCTTGCAAATCAAGAACGCGGCCATTGGCTCCGCCCACATTCAGGATGCCAGCATCACGCGGGCGCACATTGCTGAAGCCTTGATTGACGTTCTGAACGTCAATGCTCTGAGCGCCGTTACAGCCAAAATCAAGGAACTGGCGGCGGGCGCGATTACGGCGGACGAACTGTATTCATCCATTGCCATGATCGCAACGGCGCAGATCACCACGGCGAATATCGTCAACGCCAACATTGACTGGGCACAGATTGAACGGCTGGCAGCGGATATTGCGGAGATTTCCAAAGCCCAGATCACGACCGCCAACATCAACTCGGCCAATATTGATTGGGCGGCCATCACGACCCTTTCGGCTGCCGTGGCCAGCATGGTCAAGGCGGACATCGGAACCGCCGACATCGATTGGGCGCATATCAAGGACTTGGCCACAGACACGGCCATCATCACGCAGGGCACGGCGGGCAAACTGTATATCGCAAAGCTGGCCGTGACCGAGGCAAACATGGTCTCCCTGACGGTGGGCGAGCTGGTGGTCAAGGGCAAGGACGGGCATTTCTATTCTGTTTCCGTGGATGAAAGCGGCAATGTGATGTCCACCCTCAAGCAGGTATCCAATGACGATGTGGCCGACCTGAGCATCAACGGCGGCGAGAAGATCATCGAGGGCAGCATTACAGCCCAAACGCTGAATGTACAGAACATTTTCGGCGATAACGCCGTCATCCGCTCCCTGATCGCCGCCAATCTGGACGTGGACACGCTGTTTGCCCGCGAAGCGACCGTCAACGCCCTGAACGCCATGGACATCACGTCCAACACCTACCTGCGCCTCATGGTGGCGGGCAAGGCGGACAAGGACGATATGGACGCGTTGGGCGAGAGAGTCAGCGCCGCAGAACTGAAGCTCACCGAAGACGCGATTGTATCCACGGTACGCGGCAGTGAGCAATATCAGAAGGATCAGGCCGACCTGCTGGCGCAGATTATCCAAAGCGACCAGATTGCCGTGGCGAGCGCCGCACCGGGGAACCCCGCCCAAAATGCGCTCTGGCTGGATACCTCTGTCCAGCCGAACGAACTCAAGCGCTGGAACGGCACGGCTTGGGAATCGTGCGGCGCGGACGTGGATCTCTCGGCATTCTACACGAAAACCGAAATGGACACCCGCTTTGAGCAGACCGGCGCGGCCATCGCGCTGAAAGCGGACAAAACGGAAATCACGACGCTTTCTACCCGCATCGAACAAGCTGAACAGAAGGTCACACCGCAGGCCATCACCTCGGCGGTCACGTCTTCGGCGCTGTACGCCTATGAGAAATATGCCGGGCGCAATTACTGCCTGAACTCCGGCAATACGCACACCTTCGTGGATAACAGGTATCGAAATCCGAACGGCACCATGACCAACTACACCGGGTGGAACATGAGCGTATCGGAGAATCTGTTCGCGCACAGCGGCAATGGCGCTAACATTCGCATCTCCTTCGATATCAAGCGGACGAACGTTAATACCAGCGCTTCTTCGACGGCTAACGTGTACACCGGCATTTGGGTGTATTACCGCTATCTCGATACGGACGGAACCACGGTCAAGACCACCGGACGCGGCTGGTATCTGCGCTCAACGGACGCGAACTTTGTCGCTACTGACGGGGATTGGGTACGAATGCAATACGGCCCGCTGAGCCTGACCAGCTTTCATCCTACCAGTATTGCGTATTTTACGCTGGGCACCGGCGGCTCCAACGGCGTGACGGGCACGGTGCAGTTTCGGAACATCAAACTGGAAGTGCTGGACGGATGGACGGCATGGAGCGCAGCGCCGGAGGATCTGTACGGCATGGTTTCCCGGATGGTGAACGCCGAATCCCGCATCACCCAGAACGCGAATAACATCGCGCTCAAGGTCAGTACCTCGACGTATAACACCGAAAAGGTCTATCGCGGCAGCACAGCGCCCACAACGCTCTATGCCAATATGCTGTGGCTGGACACCAGTACTACGCCGAATTTGCTCAAGCGCTATACCGGCAGCGCATGGGTGGCGGCAGGCGCTCAGGAGGTGAAGAACTCCGGCATCTATATCGGCCCCAACAACGTGGCGATCACGACGGAAAACTTTCTGCTCCAGCTGCTCGACCCGGCCAACAACGAAAACGTGCTCATGGAAATGAGCGCCAACGGCAATGTGGGCTTTAAGCAGCTGTATGCCGACGAAGTGGTTTCCAATTCCGTGGCCAGCGCCTATGGCGGGCCGATTGCGCTCCATGTCAATACTTCATATTCGGGTGCCAGCGATGCCTACTTTCGCTCTCTGGGCGATGCGGTGAAGGCGGTCAACAACCGGTTTTTGCGCTCGGACGTTTATATCTATCTGCCCAACGGCACCGGCGAAATCTACGAGCCTGCCGGAACGCAGATTCAGGGCGTTTCCGGACCGGGAAGGCTGATCATCTACGGTTATGCCAACAGCCGCCTGAACAGCTTTATCTCCGTCAAGGGCTGCTCGGCGCATATCTGCTTCCAAAACGTATCCCTGCGGGAAATCCGAACGCTGAACGGCTCCAACCGAAACCCGTATCTCATCGAGCTGCAAATGAACCATCATGTGGAGATGAACAGCTGTACGTTGGATGCGAACAACGTGACCTATGACTCCGTCTACTGCCGCACCACGCACGTGAACCTCTATAACTGCGGGCTGTACAACGCCTTGCAGGGCTTGGAGGTCTACATGGGCTGGGCGTATATGCAAAACTGCAAGGGGTCGTGCTCGTGGTCTATGGTCTCCTACGCCGGGTATATCATCTGCAGCGGCTCGGTGCCTTCCGGCTCCCGGAACAGAGGAAACAACGGACAGATCTACGATACGGGCGTGACCATAGATTACGGAACAGCCATCCCGGTGGTTACGCCGGACAACACGGCGCTGCTTTATGCGACAACGACCAAATCCTATCGCGGCGGATGGCGCTCGGATACGCTGGACGTGATTCAGGGCGTGTATTCCGACAGCGGATACAAATCGTCCCTCAACTGGAACTACGGCTGTATGTGGTTCGGTAACCTGCGCTCCATGCTGTCAGGCACGACGATCAAGTCGGCCACGCTCACGCTGAACCGCAAGACGGGCAGCGGCTCCGGCAGCGCGAAAACGCTGTACCTGTGCGCCATCACCAATGCGTCGCCCAGCGGCTATCCCGCCATTGCGGCCAGCTATGGAGCCATTGGCACCATTGGGCGCGGTGAAACCGCCACGTTCTCTGTTCCGGTTTCGGCCATACAGAATCTGGCCAGCGGCGCGTATGGCGCTCTGTGCCTGTATGAAAGCCCGTATAACTTCGGCTCGTCCACCTATTCCAGCGGATATATGCGCATGAGCGGAACGGACACGAACAACTCGCCCTATCTGCGGGTGGTCTACAACGGCGGCAGTGGCGTCGGCTAAGGAGGAGGAAAGAAAATGCAAATCGTGATTCCCTTGGAGGGGCGGGTGCGAACGGTCATCCGCTCCTCTTTTGTTGCGGCCAAACGGCTCGCGGAGAGCCAATATACCCTGTCCGGCGACAATTTCCAGATGACGGGCGTAACGGCGGAGCAGGTGCTGATCCTACCGGATACCGTAGGAGTGTCCGAAGGCCAAACGGTCACGGACGAAATGAAAATGCAGGCGCTGCCGTTCGAGGGCTTCATTGCCGTCAGCGCGGAGGAAGCTCTGCCCGCTGTGCTGGGCTTGCTGCTGCGCTCCGCCGTGGCGGACGGAAAGCTCACGGATGAGGAGCTGCTCTCGGTACAGCCCGCGCTGGAAGGGCGCGTCTGGCAGCCGGGTCTTTCCGTGCAGGTGGGCGATGTGTATGCCTGCGGCGGTTTTCTCTGGCGCTGCATTCAGGCGCACACCACGCAGAGCGACTGGCTTCCTGACAAGGTGCCCGCGCTCTGGCACAAGGTGGAGATCGTTCACGAGGACGAAGTGCGCGTCTGGCAGGCGGGCGTGAATTACGTCGCAGGCGACGAGGTCGCGTACCCGGATGCAAACGGCACGCTATACGCCTGCCTGCAGGGGCACACCGCTCTGGCGGGATGGGAGCCGCCGAACGTGCCCGCGCTGTGGAGGGCGAAAGCCCCGAACGAACCAGCGCCGCAGATCGCGCTGAACTGACTCAAGAGCCGCTCGGAAGGGCGGCTTTTGAAATACAAAAACGGAGGAATTTATGATGAGGAACTTTTCCATTGACATCGTCTGGGCAAAGGTGCAGATGGCCTTTACGGTCATTGGCGGCTGGATTGGGTACTTTGTGGGAGGCGTAGACGGACTGATGACGGCGCTGCTGATTTTCATGGTGCTGGACTATGTGACCGGCCTGATGTGCGCGATTGCGGACAAGAAGCTGTCCAGCGCCGTAGGCTTCAAGGGCATCTGCAAGAAGGTGCTTATCATCATGCTGGTGGGCGTGGCGCACGTCGTTGATCTCCATGTGGTCGGCACAGGCGACGCGCTGCGCAGCACTGTGGTGTGCTTCTATCTGTCCAATGAGGGTGTTTCCATGCTGGAGAATGCGGCGCACTTGGGACTGCCCGTCCCTGACAAGCTGAAAGGCATTCTGGCACAGCTGCACGGGCGCATGGACGAGCAGCAGGAAGGAGACCGGTAATGACGGAGCGGATCAATACGCCGTTTACCAACGAGCACTTTGCGGCCTACTGTCTGAAGATGGTAGGCCAGCCCTATTGGTACGGCTGCTGTGGGTATAAGGCGAAAACGAGCCTCTTAAGCCGCAAGGCCAAGCAGTATCCGTCCCATTCACCGCCTCCCGCATGAGCCGGTACAAGCAGGACATCCGGGACAGGAAGGTGGTTTGCGACTGCATCGGCGGCGCGAAGGGATATGCGTGGACGAACGGCGGTCAGGCCATGCTGGATGCTATCGGCACTGATGCTGCCGTACCCAATAAATACGGCGCGAATGGCTGCCCGGACAAGGGAGCCAATTCTATGTTCGCATGGGCAAAAGCCAAGGGCATGGATTGGGGCACGATTGACACGCTTCCGGAGATCGTCGGTCTGGCGCTGCACACGGACGGGCATGTAGGCTACTATGTCGGCAACGGCTACGCCGTGGAGTGGCGCGGCTTTAGCTACGGCAGTGTGCGCACGAAGGTGAAGGATCGCAAGTGGAAGTACTGGTACAAGCTGCCCTTTATCCAGTACAGGGAAGCTGACGCTGAAATCCCTGCACCGGAAATTGTGCTGGGAAGCCGTCTGCTGAAGCGCGGCATGGTGGGTTCCGATGTAAAGGCACTGCAGGAGCTGCTGCTGCAGCTGGGCTTTGCGCTGCCCAAGCATGGCGCGGACGCTGAATTCGGTTCCGAAACGGAGAAGGCGCTTTTGGCGTTCCAAAAGAAAGCCGGTCTGGAAGCGGACGGCAAGTACGGCGACAAGACCCATGCGGCGCTGATGGATGCTGTTGCGGATGATGACGGGCAGCCCGATACACCGGAGCAGCCTGCCTCGGAAGAACCCGCGCCTGTTGGCGCGACGGTGGTGATCGTTTCCGAAGGCGGGAAGGTGAACGTCCGCTGCGGCAACGGCACCACGTTCAGCCGGATCACCAGCGTCAAGAACGGCACAGCCTTCGAGTGGATCGCCACCGCGCAGAACGGCTGGCACGCCATCGTGGTCAACGGTCAGGTCGGCTGGGTGTCCGGGCAGTACTCGAAAATCGCATAAGCATCATCACGGACGGTTGGCTTCGGCTGACCGTCTTTTTTTGTTTTTGGAATGTCCACATTGCTGCCTCCTATGTCCGAACAGGAAAGTGTAGATTACAACACGGGAGGTGCCCCATGAAGAGAAACGAAATACAACGACTTCGGCAGGAAGGCTATGGATATGTCCGAATCGCGCAGATGCTGGGGTTGTCCGAAAACTCCGTCAAGTCATTTTGCAGAAGACATCCGCTTCCGATAGCCGATTCGCGCAAGCAGGCAGAAGGCACGTGCCCGCAATGCGGCACCAAGGTGGACAGCCGCCGTCGCTTCTGCTCGGATGCCTGCCGTACCGCGGGGTGGAATGCTCATCGGGAGCATCCCAACGGAAAAGGACAAGCCAGCTTTATCTGCCAGCACTGTAAGAAGCCGTTTGTGGGTTACCCGGCGCAGAATCCGAAATACTGCTGCCATGCCTGCTATATTGCGGCGCGATATGGCAAGGGGCGTGAAGGCCGTGGATGAACAGGCTATCAGCTATATCTCTGCTACGGCAGCGGCGCGGAAAATGCGGGACAGCGGTATTCTGACGGACAAGGATTATTTGACCGTGGAAGAAGCCATGCGGGAAAAATACGGTGTTCCGAAGGGCAGCATTTATCGTGATTTTGACTTGATTTGTCCGAACTTCAGAGCTATTATGTCACACCACAAGGAGGTGGCAGAATGCCCGTAACGATTACGAAAAACGAACCCATGCCCGCGATTGCCAAGCGGGAAAGAGTCGCTGCCTATGCGCGGGTGTCCTGTGAAAAGGACGCGATGCTTCACTCCCTTTCCGCGCAGGTAAACTACTACAGCCAATACATCCAGCAAAATCCTGCATGGGAGTATGCCGGTGTTTATGTTGATGAGGCCCTGACGGGAACAAAGGACAGTCGCCCGGAGTTTCAGCGAATGCTCACCGACTGCAAGGCGGGCAAGATCGACCGTATTCTCACAAAGTCGCTTTCACGTTTCGCCCGAAACACCATCACGGTGTTGGAAAGCGTGCGGATGTTGAAAAGCCTCGGCATCGATGTATATTTCGAGGAAGGCAATATTCACAGCCTTGGCGCGGATAGTGAGCTCATCCTGACTCTGCTGGCATCCTTTGCGCAGGAAGAAAGCCTTTCGGTCAGCGAAAACCAGAAATGGCGTATCCGCAAAGGCTTTGAACAGGGCGAGGTGATGTGCTGGCGGTTTATGCTGGGATATCGAATCGAGCATGGAAAAGTCGAAATTGACCCGGACGGTGCTGAAATCGTCCGTGATATTTTTCATCGGGCGATTGCCGGAGAAACCTATGGCTCCATATGCAGGCGGCTCAACGCGCAAGGCAAGACCGGCGCGTTGGGTAAGCCCTTCCGCAGCGCCCATATCCGTGACATTCTCACGAATGAAAAATACACAGGGAACGCGCTGTTGCAAAAAACCTTCGTTCGTGACCATCTGAGCAAGCGTCAAGTGGCCAATAAAGGAGAGCTTCCCCAATACTACGCGACGGAAACGCACCCGGCGATCATCGACGAAGCGACCTTTGAGGCCGCGCAGGAGATTGTCCGTCAGCATGCTGAAAGGCGTAGGGATTGCGCCCAGCCCCAACGTAGCGAGTTTACAACGAAAATACGGTGCCCCATCTGCGGTCAGGCATATAAGCGGGTTACCAGCAACGGAACGGTTGGATGGAACTGCAGTACATATCAAGATAAGGGCAAGCGGTACTGCCGTGGCAAGAAAATCCCGGAAGCGGTTCTGAAGGCGCTGGTAGCTGACATTCTGGAACTCCCATGCTATGAAGCCCCTGAAATGGAAGCGCAGATTGACCACATCGAAGTACCGGCTGACAACCATCTGACCTTCTTCCTGAAGAATGGTCACATCGAGGAACGTATATGGAAAGACCGCTCCCGCCGCGAAAGCTGGACACCTGAAATGAAGGAAAAAGCACGTCAAAACGCGATGAAACGAAAGAGGTAATCACTATGGCAGGCAAAGTAACTTGTATCCCGGCAACCAAGAACCGATTCACGGCGCTGCCCGTCACTTCGGTTTCGAAGCGCAGAGTGGCTGCCTATGCGCGTGTTTCCACGGACAGCGACGAGCAGTTCACCAGCTACGCCGCACAGATCGACTACTACACCAATTACATCCAGCAGCATCCCGAATGGGAGTTTATCAAAGTATACACGGACGAGGGTATCAGCGGCTTGAATACCCGCCACAGGGATGGCTTCAATGAGATGATTGCGGACGCGCTGGCTGGAAAAATAGACCTGATCGTGACCAAGTCCGTCAGCCGTTTCGCCAGAAATACCGTAGACAGCCTGACCACCATCCGAAAGCTCAAAGAGCATGGTGTAGAATGCTACTTCGAGAAGGAGAGCATCTACACCTTCGATGGCAAGGGCGAGCTGCTCCTCACGATCATGTCGAGCCTTGCGCAGGAAGAAAGCCGCAGCATTTCCGAAAACGTTACATGGGGTATGCGGAAGCGTTTTGCCGACGGCAAGGTCAGCATGGCATACAAACAATTCCTCGGATATGAAAAAGGCCCCGATGGGACACCGGCTGTCAACGAGAAGGAAGCCGAAATCGTCCGCTTGATATACCGCCTTTTTCTGGAAGGGAAAACGCCCTTCGGGATCAAGGAAGTACTGGAAGCTGCCGCGATCTCTTCACCTTCGGGCAAGAGCAAATGGAGTGTAACGACCATCAACAGCATTTTGCGAAACGAGAAATACAAAGGCGACGCGCTCCTGCAGAAGTCTTTCACGGTGGACTTCCTCACAAAAACCATGAAGCCCAATCGCGGAGAGCTTCCCAGCTACTATGTCAAGGAAAGCCATCCCCCCATTATCTCAGCGGATGAATTCGATATGGTTCAAACGGAGATCGAACGTCGTTCCCGGCAGGGGCGCGGGTACAGCGGCAACAGCATCTTTTCATCGAAGTTGTTCTGCGGGGACTGCGGCGGGCTTTACGGCGCGAAGGTCTGGCATTCCAATGATATGTATCGCCGCGTGATCTGGCAGTGCAATCGGAAGTTCAGCAAGACGCAGGAACAATGCAAGACCCCACACCTAACCGAAGATGCCATCAAGGAAATGTTCCTCAAAGCCTATAACCGGCTAATGAGGCAGCGCAAGCAGCTGATTGAAGACTGCGAACTGATGAAATCGCTCCTCACGGACTGCGCCGAGCAGGAAGCCGGTATGGAGCAACTTCGTCAGGAAATCGAGGAAATCGCCGACATGACCCAGAACCTTGTCCGGCAGAATACGCGTCAGATACAGTCACAAGAGGCATACAACGCCAAGTATAACGCTCTTGTGGAACGCTACGAAAAGGCATCTGCCAAGCATGACAAGCTGGAAGCGGAGATCGTAAGACGCAATAACAAGGCGCGACAACTTGCTTCATTCATCGACCATCTGGAAAAGGCTCCGGCTTCCTTGGAGGAATGGGACAGTCAGGTGTGGTCGCTGCTGCTGGAAAAGGGAACGGTAAACCGGGACGGCAGCGTCGCATTCGAATTCAGAAACGGAAAAGAAATCAAGGTCGAGGCCAAATGAGTCTCGGCCTTTTTCATGCCGCTCCGCACTCTGAAATGCTCCGTTTCAGAGTGCACCCGTTTTTGCACCCCCTGCCGTTTTCATTTCAGAGTGCAAGCGAAAATGCCCATTCTGAAACGAAAATGCACCAAATCAGCTTGCACTTTGAAACGCATCCAAAAAAGAAAAAGCCCGAAACCCCAATAAATAAGGACTTTTCAGGCAAAAAAGAGGACGCAGACATTGTATCAATATCTACGTCCTTTGTTGTTCTGGTTAGACTATGGTAGATTTTGATACAAATTCTCAAAAAGCACTGTATTTTCAAGGCTTTTAGTGTATAATAGAATTGGAACAAGGCGAAAAGTCGATTAGACTAATGGCGGCATCTTAATCATTCTTTATATGCTGAACTGCGGAGGTCCATATGCCTGAAAAGAAAGTACAGCGGATTGAAAAAATACAATTCGCCAATATGGGGAATAAAGCGGTAGGCATTTACGCCCGCGTCAGCACCAGCCTGCCTTCCCAGCTGCACAGTATGGCTATGCAGGTTTCTGCGCTGACGCATCAGGTTTACCGTTTGCCGTATTGGAGTTTGGCTGATATTTATATGGATTTTGCCAGTGGAGCCAGCGTCGATAATCGTTCGGAATTTCAGCGTATGATCAATGACTGCGTTAACGGTAAAATTGAGCTGGTTCTGACTAAAAGCATAAGCCGCTTTGGACGCGATACGGTCGATGGTCTCAGTGCTATCCG
>ERZ773139.4242-NODE-4242-length-11705-cov-4.427210_pt1 | contig 11705 bp, 13 predicted proteins | sample MGYA00580854_ERZ773139 | MGnify/ENA primary metagenome ERZ773139 (study PRJEB29015, sample SAMEA2737809) | human gut metagenome | biome: human gut; feature: human-associated habitat; material: faeces | place: China | collected 2012 ...
ATTCCTTCTGCACCCCTACGAGATACCAGTCGTTTCCGTACTCAATGCGAGTGGGGATCCATTTGTCATTTATCAAGACCTCCATTGCAGTTCCGCAGTGCAGGCCGCCATAACTGTTTCCTTCCTCATACAAAACGTCAAAGCGATTTGTGGAGGAGTCATATATAAGTATCCCTTTTTTCATGTGGGCTTACCTCCTGACAAAGAATTTAAAAACATTTTCCCATAGTCATATTTTATGAAATTAGTACAAACCGCATCAGTGTCAATGCAGTTCATTTTTACTTAGGGGCGTTCATGAAAAAAACCGCAAATTCACCTTGTGTTGACCCTTCAGTTAACCCATTTACTCACCCATTTACTCACCCATTTGTCCCGGTTAACCCATTTTTAGCCCTTATAAAATGGGTTAACCGAGGTCACATACGGCCAAAAACAGCGAAAGGCTTCAAAAGCAATCAGACGAAAAGGGTATAAGAAAACCCCGGAAAATGCTGATTTTCCGGGGTTTTTGAGCTTTTGAGTTGTAAATTTGCGTCCGATCAGCGCTTGGAGAACTGAGGTGCGCGACGAGCGGCTTTGAGACCGTACTTCTTTCTTTCCTTCATTCTGGGGTCGCGGGTCATGAAGCCGGCGGCCTTCAGGGAGGCGCGGTACTCGGGGTTCAGAGTGACCAGGGCGCGGGAAATGCCGTGGCGGATAGCACCGGCCTGACCGGAAACGCCGCCGCCGGCGACGGTGACAACGATGTCAACCTTGCCCAGCAGATCGGTGGTGACCAGGGGCTGACGGACGATCAGCTTCAGGGTGTCCAGGCCGAAATACTCGTCGATGTCACGGCCGTTGACGATGATGGAACCGGTGCCGTTCTCGTAAACGCGAACACGGGCAACGGAGGACTTACGACGGCCGGTGCCGTAAAAATACTTCTTCTTGCTCTCGTACATTCTAAGTTACCTCCAAATTAGTCCAGATTCCAAACTTCGGGCTTCTGGGCAGCGTGGGGATGCTCGGCGCCCTTGTACAGGTGCAGACGGGTCAGAGCGTTCTTGCCCAGGGTGTTCTTGGGCAGCATGCCCTTGACGGCCAGCTCAACGGCGTAGTCGGAGCGGGCGGCCATCATGTCGCGGGCCTTGGTCTCCTTCAGACCGCCGATCCAGCCGGAGTGGGTGCGGTAATACTTCTGCTCCATCTTGTTGCCGGACAGGGTGGCCTTGGCGGCGTTGATGACGATGACGTTGTCGCCGCAGTCAGCGTGGGGAGTATAGGTGGGCTTGCCCTTGCCGCGCAGCAGGTCAGCCACGATGACGGCGGTCTTGCCCAGGGGCTTGCCGGCGGCATCAACGACGTACCACTTGCGGACGATATTGCCCTTGTTTGCCATAAAAGTGGACATGGTGTTTTTCCTCCAGTATAATAATGTATTGCTTTACTTTTTCGTGCTCCCTTGGTAAAATCGGGAGAGAGAAAACAGAAACCAATGCGCTTAACGCGCAAGAATATTTATAGCACTTTATCCGCCGCTTGTCAACACGAAATTGATTTACGGCAATAACATCTGCGATTATCTCCTGTTTTCTTTGATTATCTTCCGTTTTCTCACATTGTATTTTGCATTTTTGGAGGGATGACCCTATGCAGCATATTTTGGGCCTGGTGCGCCGTTGCGTGGAGGACTATCACATGATCGACCCCGGGGAGACCGTGGCCGTGGGCGTGTCCGGCGGCAAGGATAGTCTTCTGACCCTTGCAGCCCTGGCACAGCTGCGGCGGTTTTACCCGGTGCCTTTTAACGTCCACGCCATCACCCTGGAAACTGGCACCCCGGGTATGAGCTTTGATGCCGTGGCGGACCTGTGCCGGGACCTGGAGGTGCCCTATACCCGCATCTCCGTACCGGTGTACCAAATCGTCTTTGAGGAGCGGAAGGAGAAAAACCCTTGCTCCCTGTGCGCCAAGCTCCGCCGAGGGAGCTTAAACACCGCCCTTAAAGATCTGGGCATCTCCAAGATCGCCCTGGGCCACCACTTCGATGACGCGGTGGAGACCATGCTGATGAACCTGCTCTTTGAGGGGCGCATCGGCTGCTTCCAGCCGGTGACGTACCTGGACCGCAGCGGCATCACCCAGATACGCCCCCTGCTCTACTGCCACGAGGACGAGGTGCGCCGGGCTGCGGCAAAGCTCCGGCTGCCGGTGGTGCAGAATCCCTGCCCGGCCAACGGCTCCACCCGGCGGCAGGAGGTGAAGGAGCTGCTTATGCAGCTGGAGCAGCGGTACCCGAACTTGCGGCAGAAGATTTTCGGGGCGGTGCAGCGGTATCCCCTGTATGGGTGGAATCTGGAGGAGATGGAGAAGTAAGCGGAGGGTTAAAAAGAGAGGACGGATTGCCACGGTCGCGGAGCGCCCTCGCAATAATACATTACGAGAAGTGCCTGCGTGCGGGCCGATGTGGGCATCGGCCCCTACGGACGGTTACAAGTAGTGCGGTGGGGCGGGACGATGTGGGCATCGTCCCCTACGAAAAATCCTCCCTTGGGTGAAGGGAGGACGGATTGCCACGGGCGCTTTGCGCCCTCGCAATGACATATTTACATACAATTTGCACACACCATATATATTACATTATTATGTAAGCACCCACTTCACCAACAGCAGCAGGCCGAAGCCCGGAACCCCCAGGATGCCGATGACGATGGCATTGAACCAGCTCAGCCCCAGAGATAGCCCCGTGACGGAGGTGGTCAGATTCAGCAGCCACAGCGCGCCGAAGCCCAGGGCGGAGTTGAACGCTACCTTCAGCGCCAGCTTCAGCGGTGCGGCGAACAGCCGCAGGCACACCACCACTAAAAATAGCAGCGTCAGCCCCAGGGCGATTTTTTCTACGACAGACATGACTTTCCCCCATTCATGCTCCCCGCGGGCATGCAGGCGGGCTCCGCCGGCAACGGGGATGATTTGCGCTGCTCCAGGGGGCGGCCCTGCAGGGCCTTCATCTTGCGCAGCAGGAAGTCGTACCGGGATTTCAGGGCGTTGATGTCATAGATCCCTGCGTCAATGAGCCCCGGATCCGTGATAAAGTTGAACCGGGCATAGGCATAGCGCAGCTCCCGGGCGGTGTCCCACAGCTCTTGCCGCAGCTCCAGCATACGCGTATCGGAATTTGTGGTGGCAGTTTGTTTTTTCATAGCGATCCTCCCGGCACAAGCCTTTGTTTCAGTTTACTGTCAGTTTGGCCATTTATGCAGGGGTTTAGTCGGCGCGGCGTAATTTTTTTAGAGAAGGAGAACCTGTATGGATCACGAAGGCTATATGCGCCAGGCTCTGGCTCTGGCCCGGGAGGCGGCGGAGTGCGACGAGGTGCCCGTGGGCTGCGTCATCGTGCGGGATGGGCAGGTAATAGGCCGGGGCCGCAACCGCCGGGAGGAGAAGCAGCACACCGGCTCCCATGCGGAGATGGAGGCCATCTGCCAGGCAAATGAAGCCCTGGGTACCTGGCGGCTGGACGATTGCACCCTGTATGTAACCTTGGAGCCATGCCCTATGTGCGCCGGGGCCATTCTCAATGCCCGGATCCCCCGGGTGTATTACGGCGCCCGGGACCGAGAGATGGGCGCCTGCGGCGGCGTGCTGAACCTGTTCATGGAGGATTTCCCCCAGCACCCGGCCCTGGTGGGAGGCGTGCTGGCGGAGGAGTGCCGGGCCGTGCTGACGGATTTTTTTCGGCAGCTGCGGAGGATTTAATACTTTTTTAACAATCTATTCTGAACTTTTTTAATAACCGGCGGCTATACTGGGTACTGTCAAAAGAACTTTTTCATTAATCTTCCTACCAAATAAGGCAGAGGACTTCGTTTGCAGGTCCCCTGCCTTTTGGTTTTTTGTGGGGGCGAAACGCAGGGGGATGCGGACGGCTTCCCTATAAAAATCCCCGTAGGTCGGGTACCCTCGCCCCGCCCTACGCTTGGCGAGAGAGGTTGCACAGATTCGGTTCGGGGTGTCGGGGGCGCCGCAGACATTTTTTCTCCTCCCGGTGCATAGAGATACGCCAAAGGAGATGGTACAGATGAAACAAGCCTTGACGGCGGGGATACTATGGGTACTATTGCTGTTTGGCGGCGCGTGGATACTGGCACCCCGGCCGGGGGCAGCGGAGCCGGAAAAAACAGACACGCCTGTCCGGCAGACGGAGCAGGCGGACAGCATGGACAGCCGATCGGTGCTGCAGGTCTATGACGGGGGAAAGACCGTGTCCATGACCATGGCGGAGTATCTGCCCGGGGTGGTGCGGGGGGAGATGCCCGCCTCCTTTGAGCCCGAGGCCCTAAAGGCCCAGGCGGTGGCAGAGCGTACCTTCATTTATTACCACATGCTGGGCGGGCGCAAGGCGGCGCACCCCGATGCCGACGTGTGCATGGACTACCGCTGCTGCAACGCCTGGGTGTCCCGGGAGCAGGCAAAAAGCAACTGGGGCGATAACTATGAGGAATATGATCGAAAAATACAACAATCTGTAGAGGAAACGGACGGCCAGGTCATGCTTTATGAGGGCAAACCCATCCTGGCGGCCTTTCACTCCTCCTCGGCGGGGGTCACCGCTAAAAGCAGCGATGCCTGGGTGTCGGACCGGCCCTACCTGGTCAGTGTGGAGAGCCCCGAGAATGCGGACAGTGTCCCAAACTATTACAGCGTGAACACCTTCACTCCGGGGGAATTCCGGGAGAAGATCCTGGCGGCGGAGCCCACCGCCGTGCTGGAGGGCTCTCCGGAGGGCTGGGTCACGGACCTGCAGACCAACAGCTCCAACCGGGTGGAATCCGTCACCGTCGGCGGCGTGTCCTTCCGGGGTACGGAGGTGCGCAGCATCCTGGGCCTGCGCTCGGCCTGCTTCACGGCGGAGTGCGGGGCCGATGACATTACCTTCCATGTGACCGGCTATGGCCACGGAGTAGGCATGAGCCAGTACGGGGCCAATGCCCTGGCCCGGGAGGGCAAGACCTGGCGGGAGATTCTGCAGTGGTATTACCGGGGCGTATCTATTGAAACCTGGGAAAAAACATGATATAATACCTGAGTTCACAAAATGTTCAGGAAAAGGGACACTTTCACGGTATAATATAATAGAAAATGGCCTGTCGAAAAAGCCTCGCAGAGTTTGCCGCCCGCAGGCGGCAAAGCATTGAGATCATTTTCTCTCGCGACATGTGTGTGAGAGAAAATACCGCTCAGGCGAGAAGTAGTGGAATTTTGAGCCAAAAGCTCAAAATTATGCGCGCAGCAGACTGTAAACCTTTTGCCGGAAAAAACCGGAGGTTTTTTCGACAGTCTCAAAAAAGACCGCCCCGGCGGAAGCAAAGGAGGAGCCTTCATGGCACGCAATATTTTGGTGGTAGAGGATGACCGTAACATATCGGATCTGATCCGTATGTATATGGAAAAGGAGGGCTTTGAGGTGCGCAGCGCCTATGACGGCGGCAAGGCCATCGAGGAGTTTGAAAAGCAGGCGCCGGATCTGGTGCTGCTGGATATCATGCTGCCTGTGATGGACGGCTGGGCTGTGTGCCGCAAGATCCGGGAGACCAGCAAGGTGCCCATCATCATGCTCACTGCCAAGGGCGAGGTGAACGACCGCATCACGGGCCTGGAGATGGGGGCGGATGACTATATTGTCAAGCCCTTTGAGATGAAGGAGCTTATGGCCCGCATCAACGCCGTGCTCCGCCGCAGCGAGATTCCTGATGACACCAAGAAAAAGCTGGTGTTTGACAAGCTTATCATCAACCTGGACAGCTATGAGCTCATTGTGGACGGCAGGAAGGTGGACACGCCCCCCAAGGAGCTGGAGCTGCTGTATCACCTGGCCTCCACCCCCAATCGTGTCTACACCCGCAACCAGCTGCTGGACGAGGTGTGGGGCTTTGACTACTTCGGCGACAGCCGCACCGTGGACGTGCATATCAAGCGCCTGCGGGAAAAGGTGGAGAATGTGTCCGACCAGTGGGCGCTGAAGACCGTGTGGGGCGTTGGCTATAAGTTTGAAGTGAAGTGATGAAGAAGGAAACCAAAACTCGCTTCAGCAGCATCTACTGGCAGCAGTTCAGCCTTATCGCAGGCGTGGTGCTGCTGACGCTGCTGCTGCTGGGTGCGTCGTTTTACGCCCTGAGCTATAACTACCTGGTGGGTGAAAAACGGGATGAGATGAAGATGCGCGCTCAGCTCATCGTGCAGCTGACGGCGGACTACATTATGGCGAACGGGGAGGACGAGGCCCAGAACAGCGGCCTCAGCCGCATGGCCGGGGTGGCCAGCATGATGACTGAGGTGAACTTCCTCATCTGCGATGAAAACGGACAGGCCCTGCTCACCACCGATGACACCTTGGCCGGCAGGAGCATCCGCCTGCCGGGGGAGATAACCGATAAGATTCTTAATAGCGCCGATGGCTTCGAGGGATATACTACCCTGTCGGGCCTATATAAGCTGCGCCAGTTTGCCGTAGGATTACCGGTGAAAACGTCGGATGGGCAGGTGGCCGGCATGGTTTTGGCCATGATCGACGGCAGCCAGCTCATGCGGCTGTGGCGGTCCTTCACGGGATTGTTTTTCATGATTTCGGCCATTGTGCTGCTCATCGCCTTCGTGGCCAGCTCCTTCATGTCCATGCGGCAGATTCAGCCTATCAAGGAGATGCTCAAGGGAACCCGGGCCTATGCCGCCGGGAACTTTGACATGCGCATTGAGGACGAGGGCCGCTCCGATGAGATCGGTGAGCTGGCTCGGTCGTTCAATATGATGGCCGACTCACTGCTGGAGACGGAGCGCCAGCGCCGAGACTTTATCGCCAATATCTCCCATGAGCTGAAAACGCCCATGACGTCCATCGCCGGCTATACCGATGGAATCCTGGACGGAACTATCCCCCAAAAGGACGAGCGCAAATATCTGCAAATTATCTCTGACGAAAGCCACCGGCTCAGCCGTCTGGTGCGGCGGATGCTGGACATCTCACAGATCCAATCCCAGGAGATGCATAAGGAGGATTTTGACCTGTGCGAGAGTATGCGTATCGCCCTGCTGAGCATGGAGCAGAAGATCAACCAGCGGGGCCTGGATGTGGAGGCGGACATTCCGGAGGATTCTGTCATGGTCCGAGGGGACAACGAGCTCATCACACAGGTGGTGTATAATCTGCTGGAGAACGCCACAAAATTTGCCGCAGATAAGTCCACGCTGTACCTGGGCCTTACCTGTCAGGGGGAGAAAGCCATTGTTACTGTGCGCAACACCGGCAATACCATTCCCGCCCAGGAGATCCCCCTGCTTTTCGAACGGTTCCACAAGTCGGATAAATCCCGCAGCGTGGATAAGGATGGCTACGGTCTGGGCTTATATGTAGTAAAGACCATTCTCAACCAGCACAAGGAAAAAATCACCGTCACCAGTGAAAACGGCGTAACGGCCTTCAGCTTTACCGTGCAGATGGCAGACGGCGCTCGCAATTACGGGGAGGAGCAGCAATGACAGACGAGAAGAATATCACGCCGCAGCCATCGGAGGACGGCCGGGAGGTCATCTCCTGGTATGTGCCGCCGGAGCGGGGGAACGAGGTGGTGCGCTGCTATGTACAGCCCCAGCCGCTGCCCCAGGGTGTGCGGCCCCAGCCGCCGCAGATGGCACCGCAGCGGGGGAAAAAGCGCGGCTGGATCATTTTTGCGATTCTGGCGGCGGTGCTGGCGGCCATCGTTGGTGTGACCGCCTTGGTGGTTTCACTGACCGACGGTGGGGATTCATCTACGCCTGACGACGGCAATGCCGGCAGCATTGTGGATATTTCCGGCAATGAGGAATGCTATATTCCCAAGGCACCGACGGCGGACGGCCAGCAGATGGAGCTGCTGACCCCGGCAGACACGGAGCTGACCCCGGCGAAGGTTTATCAGAAGATGAGCGCCTCCACCGTGACTGTCCTGGCCACCGATGACCGGGGCAACACCTCCATGGGCACCGGCGTCCTGCTGACGGCGGATGGGTACATCGTCACCAACGCCCATGTGGTCTCTGAGGCCAGCAGCAGCGTTGTGGCGCTGGATACCGGCCGGACCTATGAGGCGGAGCTGGTGGGCTACGCGCCCGGCCGGGATATCGCCGTGCTCAAGGCGGTGGACGCTGAGGGCTTGACCCCGGCAGAGTTTTGCGACTCCGATTATTGTATGGTAGGGGAGACGGTGTACGTTATCGGCAATCCCCTGAATCTGAATCTCCGGGGGACCTTTACCAACGGGATCCTCTCCGGCCTGGAGCGGGAGATGGAGCTGGATGGCAAGACGCTGACCATGCTCCAGACAAACGCCGCCGTGAATAACGGCAACTCCGGCGGCCCGCTCATCAACGCCTACGGCCAGGTCATCGGCATCGTCACCATGAAAATGAGCCAAAACGAAAGCCAGGCCGAGGCTACGGTAGAGGGCCTGGGCTTTGCCCTGCCTACCTCTCAGGTGGCCTATGTAGTCAATGACATATTGGCCCATGGAGAATTCCATGGCATCCCGACCTTCGGCTTTACCATCGAAACGGTGTATGGCGAGGATGGCAGCAGCCGGTTGACGGTTCGCTCCGTGGAGGAGAATACGGGAGCGGCGGAGGCCGGCGTGGAGCCCGGGGATGTAATCCTGGCGGCGGACGGCCAGCCCATCCGCGACAATTGGGAGCTGCTGGATTTCCGCCGTACGGTCCATGTGGGGGATACTGTGGATCTGACCATCCTCCGGGATGGACAGGAGATCCACTGCTATGTGACCCTGACGGCGACCATGTAAGGCAAAAAGTATAATGATTATAAGCGAAAAGGACGGACCCGAGGCCCGTCCTTTTCGCTTGTCAGAATTCCCGCCGTACCGGTCCGGCACCGCATTTCTTGTAACCGCTGCCGCTGCCAGACCGGTGTGAAAATTAGGGCTTCCCCGCACCTAATCTTCCCTGGGAATCTTGCTGAAAACAGTGTAAAGCCCGGCAACCAAAAGAAACACCCCAAAGGGCTTTTTTAGCGCTGCCACATCCGCCGCTGTAGCCAAGAGCGCCCCCAGCGCCGCCGCCGGCAGCCCCCAGGGGATAGCGCCGCCCAAGACCGGCGCATCCAGCAGCCCGTTTTTCCGGTGCTGCACCAGGGCCATAGCTGCTGTGGGGAGGAAGTACAGCAGGTTGATGCCCTGAGCGGTAATCTGATCTACCCCCAAAAACAGGGACATCACCAACAGCAGCAGCGTTCCGCCGCCGATGCCCCAGGCGGATAGGATTCCTGTAAAAAACCCGGCCAGTGCCGGGAGCACATACTCCCTCACAGCAGGTATCGCACCCCACCGTATACCAAGAATACGCCGAAAATCCGCCGCAGCCAAGGCCCGGGCACCCTGCGAAACAGCTTGCCGCCCAAGAGCCCTCCCGCCAGGCCGCCCATTAGATATGGCAGGGCTGTCAGCAGGTGCAATCCTGAGCGCAGCAGGTAGATAACGGCGGACAGGGCACACAGGGGCAAAATTACGGCCACGCAGCTGGCCATGGCCCGTTTCTGGCCCATCTTGCACCAGGCAGTCAGCAGCGGCACCAGCACCGTGCCGCCGCCTCCGCCGAACAGGCCGCTTACCAGCCCCGCTGCCGCCCCGCTTATGCGATATTTCCACTTGACGTTCATGACCGCACCTCCCTATGTAGCCCCTTCAGCAGAAGGGGCCTTTCGTCAGATCTTGCGGAAGCTCTTGCAATCGGTGCACTGATCCATGGAGGGATGGCTCTCATGGGTACCGATTTGAATGGAGCTCAGGCCGCAGTTATTCACCTCACTGCAGTGATGGGCGCAGCTGGTGACGGTACACTTGATGGCGGAGTTGGGGGTGCAGGCGCACCCATCGTTGGTACAATTGGGCATAGATTTCTTCCTCCATAAAAAAATAAACTCAGGCCACAGGCCTGAGCTTATTCTGCGCGGCAATGCTTGGATTATACGCCCAAAAGCGATTTGGAAAAAGCAAAATAAATGAGGAGGGACAGGGCGTCCACGATGGTGGTGATAAAGGGCGAGGCCATCACCGCAGGGTCAAGACCGATTTTTTTCGCCAGAAGCGGCAGGGTGCAGCCGACAAATTTAGCGCACAAAACGGTGCAGACCAAGGTCCCACAGACTACGGCGGCTATCAGAGGGGAGAGGGCGGTATTGCCCAGCAGCAGCCGATCCACCAGCATCATTTTCACAAAATTGGCCACAGCCAGGCACACGCCGCACAGCAGGGCCACACGAAGCTCCTTCCAAATGATTTGGAAGGTGTCCGAGAAATTGACCTCAGACAGGGAGAGGGCGCGGATCACGGTAACGCTGGACTGGGAGCCGCAGTTTCCGCCGGTGTCCATCAGCATGGGGATGTAGGCGGTCAGCACCGGCAAAACCGCCAGGGAGTTTTCAAAGCTGGTGATGATAAGGCCCGTGAAGGTGGCGGAGACCATCAGCAGAAGCAGCCAGGGGATACGGGCCTGGAAGGTGCTGCGCACGCTGGTTTTCAGATAGGGCTTATCCGTAGGGGTGATGGCGGCCATCTTCTCCATATCTTCGGTGGCCTCTTCCTCCATAACATCCATAGCATCGTCCACGGTGACGATACCGATGAGGCGGTTTTCCTGGTCCACCACGGGCATGGCAAGATAGTCGTACTTGCTCATAGCCTGGGCCACGTCTTCCTTATCGTCCAGAGTCATTACAGACACCACGTTGGGGTCCATGATGTCCTCAATGCGGTCATCCTCGTCGGCCAGAAGCAGATCCCGGACGGACAGCACGCCCTGCAGGTGGCGGGTAGGATCGGTGACATACAGGATGTTGATGGTCTCCAGCTCGCCGCCGATACGGCGGATGCGCTTGAAGGCGTCCGCCACGGTCATGTCCTTTTTCAGGCTCAGGTACTCCACATTCATAATGGAGCCGGCAGAGTCCTCGGGGTACTGCAGCATTTCGTTGATGGACTTGCGCATTTCCGGGGTGGCCTTGTCCAGAATACGGATGACCACGCTGGCGGGCATCTCCTCCACGATGTCCACGGCATCGTCCAGATACAGCTCGTCCAGCACCTCCTTCAGCTCGGTGTTGGAAAAGCCGTTGATGAGCATCTCCTGAGAGTCGGACTCCAGCTCCACGAACACCTCCGCCGCCAGCTCCTTGGGCAGCAGCCGGTACAGCAGGGGCATCTCCTCCTCGCCGGCCTCCTCCAGCAAAAGGGCGATATCCGCAGGCTCCATAGGCAGGAACAGGTCCCGCAATCGGGCGTACTGCTTATTTTTGATAAGCGCCTCAATATTTTCCAGATATTGGTCCAATTCTTCCTGGTGATCGAACATGACCGGTTCCTCCTTTCCTGTATATACATAGTAAAAAATCCACAACGGCAGAAAGCCCATTGTGGATGTGCAAAGGGGCCGCGCGTGATGCGTGACCTGGCCACCGTAACAAGCTTTAGCATCGCGGGGCGGTGAAACTGCGTTAGATGATACCTTGGCTTCGATATCGCCTGTTCAAACCCTCTCATGGTGTCTCCACCACTCTGCGGCAGCAGTCCGTATCCCTCGCGGTAGCCTTACCTACCGGAGTATATTTTATTCAAGTATAGAGTAAAACAAATTTTTCCACCTGTCAACCCCTTTTGGCAAAAATGCCTCCCCCGCCC
>ERZ773139.4248-NODE-4248-length-11695-cov-3.372423_pt1 | contig 11695 bp, 9 predicted proteins | sample MGYA00580854_ERZ773139 | MGnify/ENA primary metagenome ERZ773139 (study PRJEB29015, sample SAMEA2737809) | human gut metagenome | biome: human gut; feature: human-associated habitat; material: faeces | place: China | collected 2012 ...
GTTTAAGCTTTATCAAGATTATAAAGATGTTATTGAAAAATGTAAGATTGTATCGATTTCTGATTTGGATGCAGAAGGAAATACACTTGCAGTAAATACCTATATTGAAAAGAAGAAGCAAGAAGTTGTTGCTCCAGAAATAGTAAGAGCACAATATTTTGAAGCTTTGGAAAACGTAAAAAAAGCAGAAGCAAAGATGAAAAAATTGTTGATTGAAGGAGGTTATGTGGATGAGCAGTAAGATTACAATTGATGAATTAGAAAAATACCTCTGGGGATCAGCAGTACTTCTTCGTACACATGTTGATGCTGGAGCGTATAAGCAGTATATTTTTCCATTATTATTTTTTAAACGTCTTAGTGATGTTTACGATGAGGAATGCGAAAAAGTAAGAGCTGAGTATGGTGAAGAGGCTCTTGATTGGGAAGAAAACCATCAGTTTCAGATCCCGGATGGAGCGCATTGGAATGATGTCAGAAATGTATCTCAAGATGTAGGTAAAGCTATTATTGAAGCTTTTCATAAGATTGAGGCAGCAAATCCAGAAAAACTTCATGGAATTTTTGGAGATGCATCTTGGACAAATAAGAATCGTCTTCCAGATAGACTTCTTAAAGATTTGTTGGAGCATTTTAGCACTAAAACATTATCAATTGCAAATTGTCCGGCTGATGAATTAGGCCAGGGATACGAGTATCTTATCAAGCAGTTTGCAGATGATAGTGGACATACAGCGCAGGAATTTTATACAAACAGAACTGTGGTTAATCTAATGACAGAAATGCTTAAACCACAACCAGGGGAATCTATCTATGATCCTACTTGTGGTAGTGCAGGTATGTTGATTTCTGCGGTTGCGTATTTAAAGCAAAAAGGTCTTGAATGGAGAAATCTTTCCATCTATGGGCAGGAAATTGTAACTCTTACATCAGCTATTGCAAGAATGAATCTTCTTCTTCATGGTGTGCAAGATTTCAATATTGTAAATGCTGATACATTAAAAACTCCGGCGTTTACAGACCATTCGAAGTTGCAGCAGTTTGATCTGATTCTTGCCAATCCGCCTTACTCTATTAGTCAGTGGGATAGAACGGCTTTTGAGTCTGATAAATACGGACGAAACTTTTTGGGAACGCCACCACAGGGGCGTGCTGATTATGCATTTTTCCAGCATATTCTGAAGAGCCTTGATGAAAAAAACGGGCGCTGTGCAATACTATTTCCTCATGGTGTTCTTTTCAGAAATGAAGAAAAGGATATGAGAGAGAAACTTGTAAAATCTGATCTGGTGGAATGTGTTATAGGACTGGGACCAAATCTTTTCTATAACTCTCCAATGGAGGCTTGTATCATAATATGCAGGACAAAAAAGGCGGTAAATCGTGAAGGACAGGTATTGTTTATTAATGCAATAAATGAAGTGACACGAAAAAATGCACAGAGTTATCTGGAAGACAAGCATATTGAAAAGATTGCAAAAGCATACGAGAAATATGAAGCTGATGATGATATTGCAAAGAAAGTTACTATAAAGGATATAGCACAGAATGATTATTCATTAAGCATACCTTTATATATCCAGACAAGTAGCGAGGAACAAGAAGATGAAAGAACTGTTCAAGAATGCTATTCAGATTGGAAAGAAGCAGCTGAAATGGCATCAAGACATTTTGATTCAATAAATGAGATGATCGGAGGTGATGATAATGGCAACAGTTAAACTTGGCGATATTGCTATTGAAGCTAAGTCATCGAATAAAGGTGATAAAACGGGTATAAGAATTGTTGGATTAGAGCATCTCACTCCATCAAGTGTTACTTTATCATCATGGAGTGAGGATACAGAGAATACTTTTACAAAGGAATTTTCAAAGGGCGATGTTTTATTTGGAAGAAGACGAGCTTATTTGAAAAAGGCAGCAGTAGCTCCTTTTGATGGAATATGTTCAGGAGATATTACTGTAATAAGAGCGATAGAAGATAAGGTTGATCCTGATCTATTACCTTTTATTATTCAGAATGATTACCTTTTTGATTTTGCGGTAGGAAAATCTGCTGGGTCATTATCGCCTCGTGTAAAATGGACAAATCTGAAAGAGTTTACTATTGATCTTCCTTCAATGCCAGAACAAATCAAATTAGCTGAAACATTATGGTCAATTAATGAAACTAAGAATGCGTATGAGGACTTGATAAACAGAACAGATGAATTGGTGAAATCGCAATTTATCGGGCATAGAAACGTTGAAAATATGCGCATTTTTGATACGAGGAGGTGTGCATAATGGGGACTTTTAAGTTCGATGAAATTGCATTTAATAGTACAGAAAAGAAGAAGCCTGTTGATGAAGACAAGTACACATATTTGGGATTAGAGCATCTGGATCCAGATAGTATTTATGTTACAAGATATGGAGCGGATGTTGCTCCAAAAGGCGATAAGTTAGTCATGAAAAAAGGCGATGTCCTTTTCGGAAAAAGAAGAGCATATCAGAAGAAAGTTGCAATAGCTCCATTTGATGGAATTTTCTCCGCACATGGAATGGTTCTAAGACCAAAGGAAGACGTAATCGATAAGAACTTCTTTCCGATGTTTATCAAATCGGATTATTTCTTAGATGCAGCAATCAAGATTTCAGTCGGGTCTTTATCTCCGACAATTAACTGGAGAGATTTAAAGGAACTTAAGTTTGAGCTACCATCTTTGGAAGAACAACGTAAATTGGCCGATGTTCTCTGGGCCATTTATGATATGAAAGATAAGTATAAAAAGCTTATTTCGGCTACTGATGAGCTCGTTAAGTCGCAATTTATCGAAATGTTCTATGGAAAAGGATATCCAGTTAAAACTATAGGTGATGTGATCGATAAAAAAATATCTCGTGTTGGAAAGGTGTATGAAAAAACAGATCCAATTCAATATTTAGATATATCATCGATTGACAATGCATCAAAAACAGTTACTGGTCTTACACCGTATATCTTATCGGATGCTCCGTCAAGAGCACAGTATGTACTGAAGCAGGACGATATAATGTATTCGACAGTTCGTCCAAACCTGCAAAATATCGCAATAAATCCGTACTTTGATGATAATGTTGTAGGTTCTACAGGTTTCTGCGTTCTTAGATGTATTGGAGTTACAACTGGATATATGTGGGGAGTAACTAATAGTGCTCCTTTTACAGAGGCGATGGTTAATCAAGCTAGTGGAGTAAATTACCCTGCAGTTAACGACAAAGTGGTTCATGCATATGAAATTCCAATACCGCCTGAGAGCGAACAGAATGCTTATGAGGACTTGATAAAACAGAGCGATAAATCAAAATTTGCACTACAAGAGGCAATTAAAGATTTGGATGCTCTAAGTAAGAAAATAATTGCTGAGAATTTAATTCCGGCAGGAGAGGAGTAAATTATGTCACAGTTTAATGAAGATAATACCGTTGAGCAGCTTTTCATAGAGACACTTAAGAAAAATGGCTGGAAATACATACCTGCAGAACAGCTTGATAGAGAGCTTTCTGATGTAATGGTAGAGTCAATGGTTAAGAATGCTTTAATAAGACTCAATCCGGAAATTGAAGAGGAGCCATCCAGAGCAGATGAAGTTATTTATAAACTTCGAGCTATGTTGCAGCCTTTTCCAGCAGATAATTTGGTTGCTCAGAATGAAGCCTTCAAGAAGAAGGTTTTTGAAGAAAATTCATATCCTTTTGGTAAGGATGGAAAACCAACACCAATAAAGCTTTTTGGAACTCTTACAAAAGAAGAACTTGATAAAAACGAATACGTTGTTACCAATCAGTGGGTATATCCTACTGTTGAGAATGGCAAACGTTTTGATATAGTGCTTCTTATCAATGGTTTACCCGTTGCAATTGGCGAACTAAAAACACCAGTAAGAAATGCAATTTCATGGCTTGATGGTGCGCAGGATATTTCTGACTATGAAAAATCTGTGCCAGAAATGTTTGTGCCTAATGTGTTCAGCTTTGCGTCAGAAGGAAAATGCTATAGGTATGGTTCGATAAATATGCCGCTTACTAAGTGGGGACCTTGGCATACTCCGGATCATAAAGTAGAAGGTAGTCTTGCTGATGTGAAAATTAGTGTTGCAGATATGATTACTCCTGAGAAAGTGATGGATATTATGCAATTCTTCACAGTATTTTCTACAGATAAGAAACATCGTAAGATTAAAGTTATTTGTAGATATCAGCAGTATGAAGCGGCAAATTTAATAATTGATCGTGTTAAAGCTGGATATCCAAAACAAGGATTGATTTGGCATTTCCAGGGTTCAGGTAAATCATTACTTATGGTGTTTGCAGCACAGAAGCTCAGAATGATGCCTGAACTTCAAAATCCTACAGTAGTTATTGTTGATGACCGTATCGACTTGGAAACTCAAATTACAGGTGATTTCAACGCTGCCGATATTCCAAATTTGCAGTCTTTATCAACTAAAGAAGATTTGATGAACTTCTTCGAACAGGATATGCGTAAGATTGCGATTACCACAATTTATCGATTTGGTGATGTTGAAAAAGCTCTTAACATGAGAGATAACATCATTCTTATGGTCGATGAGGCACATAGAACACAAGAAGGTGACTACGGTGAAAAGATGCGTCTAGCTTTACCTAATGCATTCTTCTTTGGTTTAACTGGTACTCCAATTAATAGAATCGATAAGAATACATTTAAAACATTCGGTGCTATTGAAGATAAGAGTGGTTACATGAGTAAGTATTCATTCTCAGATTCCATCAGAGATAATGCCACACTACCACTTAACTTTGAACCAGTTCCGATTGATTTACATGTTGATAAAGAAAAGCTTGATCAGGCATTTGACGAAATGACAGATGGTTTATCTGACGAGGATAAAGGCGAACTTTCTAAAAATGTTACGATGAAAGCCATCATGTATGACCGTAAGCGTATCAAAAAGGTTGTAGAACATATTGTTAATCATTACAAGACAAAGATCGAGCCTAATGGTTATAAAGCTCAGATCGTTGTCTACGATCGTGAGTGCTGTTTGATGTATAAGGAAGAATTAGATAAGCTAGTTCCACCGGAAGCATCTACGATTGTTATGACGACAGGTGATGATAAAGCAGGTCGTTATAAGCAATATAAGAGAAGCCGTGATGAAGAAGCAAAAGTGCTTGATCAGTTCAGAGAACCGAGTAATCCGTTGAAGTTTGTAATTGTTACAAATAAACTTTTAACCGGATTTGATGCTCCTATTTTGCAGGTTATGTATTTAGATAAGCCTATGAAGGACCATAACTTACTTCAGGCAATCTGTAGAGTAAATCGTACGTACGATGAAGGAAAAACTAACGGTTTGATCGTTGATTATATAGGTATCTTTGATAATGTCGCTAAAGCATTGAACTTCGATGAAGCAGGCATGAAAAAAGTTGTTACAAACATTGAAGAAGTTAAGAAGCAAGTTCCTGCAATTATGAGAAAATGTCTTAGCTATTTTATGGGAGTAGATAGAACCGTAGAAGGTTGGGAAGGTCTGTTAGCAGCTCAGGAGTGTTTACCAAATAATAAAATCAAAGATGAGTTTGCTGCAGATTATAGAGTTTTAAATCGTGCCTGGAATGCGCTATCACCAGATCCTTTCCTTGAGCCATTTAAGTATGATTACGTATGGCTTAGTAAGGTATATGAATCAGTGAAGCCAACCGATAATAGAGGACAGCTTGTGTGGGCAGCCCTCGGTGCAAAGACACTTGAACTTGTTCATCAGAATATTGAAATCGGCGAAGTTCACGATGATATGGATATTCTTACATTAGATGCGTCATTGATTGATGAATTTATAGAGAAGCAAAAGGATATCAAGAAGACTACAATGAAGGTCGAAATTGATCTTGTAGCAAGAATTCAGAAGCATGGCCATGATCCTAAGTTCCAGAAACTTGGCGAAAAATTGGAGGAACTTAGAGAAAAACATGAGCAAGGTCTTGTTACGAGCATCGAATTCTTAAAATTATTGTTAGAGCTTGCGAAGGAAGCGGTACGTGCTGAAAAGGAAGTGGTACCTGAAGAAGAAATTGATAGAGGAAAAGCGGCTCTTACAGAATTATTTAATGGACTTCGTAACGATAAAACACCAGTTATTGTAGAAAGAATTGTTTCTGACATCGATGATATCGTCAAAATCGTTAGATTTGATGGATGGCAGAAAACAACAACTGGAAAGAATGAGGTTAAGAAGGCGCTTAGAAGCGTTGTTTGGATTAAATATAAAATAAAGGATAAAGATGTGTTTGATAAAGCATACAGCTATATTGAACAGTACTATTAAAATCCGAATATCATATTAGTGGGGTAGGATGTCGGTAACGAGGAGATTACCGATATGACATATGAACTAATAAACAAGATAAAAGAAAAGATGCAAGACTATTTGGGAGAAGAACAAATGAGACAGTTGCATAAAGTTTTATGTGACTGCCTTTCTTCTTCTGAAGAAAAATCTGAAAATAAAGCCGTTGATTTGATACAACTATTTCTTGCAGCTAAAAGAGTAGAGGGTTGTTCAAGCAAAACAGTACGTTATTATGAATCAACAATTCGGAATGCCGTGGAAAAGATAGGTAAAGAGATAGTGACAATTACCACTGACGACCTGAGAATGTTTTTAGATGGATATCAGGAAGAAAACAATATCAGCAAAGTTACAGTTGATAACATACGAAGAATTCTATCCAGTTTTTTTGCATGGCTTGAAGATGAAGATTATATCGTTAAGAGTCCGGTTAGAAGGATTCATAAAGTTAAAACTTGCAAAACGGTAAAGGAGACTTATACAGATGAAGCTCTGGAAATTATGAGGGACGAATGCGATGGATTGCGTGATTTAGCTATGATTGATCTTCTTGCCTCTACTGGTATGAGAGTTGGAGAGCTTGTAAAGCTTAATCGTGACGATATTGATTTTGAAAACAGAGAATGTGTTGTTTTGGGGAAGGGAAACAAGCAGAGAAGAGTTTACTTTGATGCCAGAACCAAATTACATCTTCAAAAGTATTTGAATAGCAGAAGTGATTCAAATGAGGCTTTATTTGTGTCGCTTCAGAAGCCTTACAATCGTTTACTTATAAGCGGAGTTGAGATTAGACTCAGAAATCTGGGAGAGAGATTGAACTTGCATAAAGTACATCCACATAAATTCCGAAGGACGTTGGCGACTACTGCTATTGATAAAGGAATGCCAATTGAACAAGTGCAGCAACTTTTAGGTCATCAGAGCATAGATACGACATTGCAATATGCGATGGTAAATCAAAATAATGTAAAGCAGTCGCATAGGAAATTCATAGGGTAAACTAATCGCAATTTATCGAGATGTTCGGTGATCCGCAAACAAACGATAAAGATCTACCCGTAATGCATATAAACGAAGTTGTATCATTGCTTCGAAATGGAGTAACAATTAAACAAAATAAAGATAGAAAAGGTTATCCAATAACAAGAATAGAGACGATAGCCAATCGCACAGTGGACAGAAGTCGAATGGGATATGCGGGGATTACAGACCTTTCAAAGTATGAAGATTATATTTTACAAGATGGGGATATCCTTATGTCACATATAAACAGCGTTACGCATATGGGAAAATCGGCAATTTATGAAAAAAATGCAGATGAAAATATTATACATGGAATGAATCTATTATGCTTACGTCCGAAAGTGAATATTGTTATACCTTACTTCTTATACAGATATTTTCAAATGGATTACTTTTACGAACAGGTATTATCTATTACGAAAAAAGCTGTAAATCAAGCAAGTATGACAATAAAGGATTTAGGAAATTTGACGCTCATTGTCCCTGATATGGAATCACAAATGTTATATGTAGACTTGGTTAGGCAGAGCGATAAATCAAAATTTTACGGGTAAATCGCAATTTATCGAGATGTTTGGCAAGGAAGAAAAGAGTGTTCCATTGAAGGAGTGCGGTATCATCGTAACAGGAGGAACACCATCTAAGAAAAAGCAGGAATACTATAAGAGCAAGGATATTCATTTTTATAAACCAAATGATTGTCCGGAAGATCATGTGAAATATTTAAGTGAATCTGAAGAGTACATATCTGAGGAGGCGCGAAGCGTTGCTGATGTATTTAAACCGGGAACTATCCTTGTTACTTGTATAGGAACCATTGGAAAAATAGGCATTCTGACAGAAGAGGGAACTTGCAATCAACAGATAAATGCAATTATTCCAGACGGAAGATGTATTAGTGAATATGTTGCAAACGCAATATGGGTGAAGAAACATGAACTTGAGCAGAAATCAAATGCGACGACTGTGACTATTATCAATAAAACAAGTTTTTCAGAATTTGAAATTCCAATGCCTAGCTTAGATAAGCAAAGACAGTTCGTTGATTTTGTTCAACAGAGCGATAAATCAAAATAAGAGGAGGAAGGAAGATTGCGAAAATTTAATAGCTTCGAGAAGTATCTTGAAAGTACATATTTCATTGAAATATTTCAAGCAATCAAGAACTATATGTGGAGTCATAAGAATTCTCTTGGACTGTATTCATATGTTGTTCTGGATATGTCCTATATAGAATTAGATGACATTCACGTAAAGAGTGTTTCCTTTCACCAGAGCGATGGTAATCTTCTTGAATTTAATGCATCGGTGCAAGCTGATATTATTCTAAAAGGTCTTGGCACACGTGATTATGAGGCTGATACACAGGATGTGTGGTTTTCCGTTATTTTTACAGGATATTTACTCAATGGGCTGAATATGGTTACTATCAAAAGCGTTGATCAATACAGTAGAGACAAATTCAATGCGGAGGATTCGCTGAGTAAGTTTCTTATACCTTATTTGTATTCAAAAGATCTTGATTTTGAAGCCACAAAATTTCTTGAAAAGTACTATCGAAAAGCATTAAAGACACCTATGCCAATCAATATGGAAGAATTGTTGGAAAACCTGTGCCTTGAAATGAGGTACGCACCATTGCCGGAGAACATCTTCGGAATGACATACTTTAATGAAGCGGATGTTGAAGTTTGTGATGCGTTAAAAAAGAATATTCATCAGGAGCATATTGAGGCAGGAACGATACTCATTAATCCAATGATATTCTTTATGCGGAATGTCGGTTCAAGGAATAATACTATTGTACATGAGTGCGTTCATTGGGATAGACATAGCAATTTCTTTGAACTACAGAAATTACTAAATGATGATTTCAGCCATATAAGTTGTGAGATTGTTGAGAAATATGACTCAAAGACAAGTGGGATTGACGATGCATTAAAGTGGATGGAATGGCAAGCGAATGCTTTGACTCCGCATATTCTAATGCCATCTGAAACAACAAAGATGAAATTCAAAGAGATTTTATCGGATGTTAGACGTGCATATCCTGGTACTAGGCCAGCTGTGATTGCAGAATTTGCAGTTCAATCACTTGCGGATTTCTTCAATGTATCAGTGGTATCAGCAAAGATTCGACTTGCGGAACTTGGATTTGATTTGGTAGAGGGAACCAGTGTATATGTGGATGGTAAATATTATCCGCCATATTCGTTTAAGATGGGGAGCCTCAAAAAAGATCAAACTTTTATTATTGATGCAAAAAATGCAGTAATCGAGACTACTTTTAATCGAGAGTTAGGCGAGTTAGCGCATTCCGGAGCAATTATCTATGCAAATGGTATGTATTGTATCAATGATGAAAAATATGTTACTAGAAGCGATGCGGGTACACCGATTTTAACTGATTATGCATTAGAACATGTAGAAGAGTGTTGTCTTGCATTTGATAGACAGATACGTGTTAGTAACAAATACGATGATTCTTATTATAGAGTTTGCTTTCTTTGTAGAGATATAAAATCAGATAATATTGTGGAAGCAACATATGATAAAAATTATAAAAATAATCAGGATGTTGCAGAACGTGCGGAAGAAATTAGAAAGTCAAAGGCACTATTGCAGGAGTCTATAAAAATACAAAAAGAGACTGCAGGTTTAGAATTTTACGAATGCCTGGCATATCACATGACGAGAAAAGGAATTACTGTAGAACAGCTTTCCGAAAGATCTGGACTCAGTACACGAGCGGTGGGGGATTATCATAGAATGGATAAAAATATACAATTGCCAGCAGTTCTTGCTCTGTGTATTGGATTGAATCTAAAACCAGAATACTGTTATTCGTTAATAGAAAAGGCAGGTTATTCATTGAAAGCAACAGAGGAGCATATGGTGTATAGATTTCTTATTGATAATCATACGGACGAGAATCTTGTATCTTGGAACAAGACACTGGCTGATTTCGGTATAGAACAGAAGTTACCAGATAATAGGAAGCGAGATAATTAAAAAATTTTTATAGAATCAGGAACTCCGAGTTCCTGCTGGGAAAAGGCTTTATAGCAATTATTTTTGCTATGAGGCCTATTTTTTTGCATTTTTTTTGCCAAGTAGACGTGAAAACAGGAAGTCCAGGTTCCTGTTTTTATGATTTAAATCCAAGTATAGTTTGATTATGAAGTAAACAAAAAGAGCTGACACCGAGATGAGGCTGCAAAACCTTTGCAGCTTCATCTGAGTGCCAGACACTCAAAACCTGTCTTAAGGTTCATCCCCTGATCAAGGATGCCCAGAGCTAAGAGACAGAAGCAAATTAATAACAGTCAACCCACTGGGACGGTTGGCCAGTTAAGAAGTGAGGATTCATTCTTATGGCCAATATTTATGGGAAGTTCCGTGTGGATTCTCACTTCGATTTCAGATCGAAGGAGGATCTACAATGGACAAATTACAGTCAAAAAGTGAAAAACAGTACTACATCCCTATGGAGGTAAATGAAACATCAAAGGAATTCATAATTGCAAACGGTTTTAACTTATTGACCGATGCTGTATGGACCAAGATAGGACATCGCACAGTTCGTGCTATTATGATTCCGGCAACGAAGGAACAGTATCTGGAATACATGAGACCTTTGTGGCGAGAGGACAAGCAGGGACAGAGGGCAAGCAAACAGGAAGACGAAAGTAAAATGCAGCCAGTATCATTGGATCAGCTTTATGAGAGTACGGAATACGAAGTATCCGATGGAGTCGATTTGGAAACCAACCTTACAAAGCTGGAGATGATTGCAGAACTTCATGCAGCACTTGATGAGCTGGAGGAAATGGACCGTACCATTATGAAGATGTTCGGAGATGGTGCCACAGAGCAGCAGATTGCAGAGGTGGTTCATTTATCACAAAAGGGTGTCAATAAGAGAAAAAAGAAGGTTTTTGTTAAGCTTAAGACAAGACTGAAAGATTTCGAATAACATACATCCGGTCTGCTCATCACGATAAATTTTCTGGTGAGCAGATTTTTTCAAAAATATTTTTAGAAATGGTACTTAAACCAGGACTGAATGTCCTTTCACTGTCAGAGAGGCAGTGAAGCCACTCGGAAAGGACGGTGTCAAATATGACAATCAGATGCAGAACAGGCACTGAAAAGTGCAGCAGCAGTCAGCTTGATGCAGAGCTTGTGGATACGCTTGTTGCAATCAGTGTAGTGTCAAAAAGAATTGCTGAGAAATTAAATGTACTCAGCAAGCAGGGAAAAACTCTCGGTCAATAAAGTGTGCATGGTCGTGTGTGTAGCCCTTTTTCTGC
>ERZ773139.4268-NODE-4268-length-11629-cov-3.772421_pt1 | contig 11629 bp, 9 predicted proteins | sample MGYA00580854_ERZ773139 | MGnify/ENA primary metagenome ERZ773139 (study PRJEB29015, sample SAMEA2737809) | human gut metagenome | biome: human gut; feature: human-associated habitat; material: faeces | place: China | collected 2012 ...
GTATTTCCCGACAAAGACGATCGTTCCGTCGACGGAAATTGTCCACGACCGGACGAATCTGGAGATTTTCCGCGGCTGCATCCGCGGCTGCCGGTTCTGTCAGGCAGGATTCTGCTACCGCCCGGTGCGCGCGAAAGGCGTGGACACGCTCTGCCGGCAGGCGATCGAGTCGCTGGAGGACTCCGGAAACAGCGAGATGACGCTGGCAAGCCTGTCGACCTCCGACTACCGGCATCTTCCGGCGCTGGCAGACCGGCTGCTCGATTACTGCGAGCCGCGCAAGATCAATCTGTCTCTTCCGAGCCTGCGCGCGGACAATTTCTCGCGTGAGCTGATGCTGCGCGTGCAGAAGGTGCGCAAGAGCGGACTGACCTTTGCGCCCGAGGCTGGCTCTCAGCGCCTGCGTGACGCGATCAACAAAAATGTCACCGAGCATGAGATTCTGGAAACCTGCGCCACGGCATTCTCCGGCGGCTGGAACAGCGTGAAGCTCTATTTCATGCTGGGGCTTCCGACCGAGACCGATGAGGATGTGATGGCAATTGCAGAGCTGGTCAACAAAATTGTCCACTGCTGGCGCGAAACCGCGTCGAACAAAAAGCGGCGGCTGTCAATCAATCTTGCCACGGCGTTTTTTGTGCCGAAGCCCTTTACGCCGTTTCAGTGGGAGCAGCAGATCAGCTCTGATGAATATCTGCGGCGCGTGCATCTGCTGCAAAGCTGTCTGACGGCGCGCGGCGTCGACTACCGCTACCACGAAAGTGACCTCAGCCGGCTCGAGGCGGTGCTGGCACGCGGCGACCGGCGGCTTTCCAGGGTGCTGCTGCGCGCGCATGAGCTGGGCTGCAAACTGGACGGCTGGGATGAATATTTCCGGTACGATCTCTGGCTGCAGGCGTTTTCCGACTGCGGCGTAGACCCCGATTTTTATACCACGCGCGGCTTTGCAGAGGACGAAATCCTGCCCTGGCAGACGATGGACGTCGGCGTGAGCCGGGCGTTCTTCCTGCGCGAGCGGGCGCAGGCATACCAGTCGGTCACGACGCCCGACTGCCGCACGAAATGCGCCGGGTGCGGGGCGCGGGCACTGAGCGAAAGAGGGGTGTGCGATGAATAGACTGCTGTTTGAAAAACGCGGCGACGCGGTGTATCTGTCGCATCTGGACCTGATGCGTGTGTTTCAGCGCGCGTTCAAGCGCGCAGATATTCTGATCTGGCACTCGCAGGGCTTCAGCCCCCGGGCGTATGTTTCCATTGCGCTGCCGCTTCCGGTCGGCATGGAGAGCCGGTGCGAGATTCTGGACTTTGAAATTGAAGACGGCGCGGTGGAGCTGCCGGCGCTTGCCGGACGGCTGAACGCGGTGCTGCCCGCGGGCATCCGGGTCTTATCGGCGTATGAGAGTGCGCGCAAGGTCAAGGAGCTGACACGCCTGCAGGCGGAGGTCACGCTCGAATATGACGGCGGGATTCCGGAAGGCGCGCAGCAGGCGCTCGGCGCGTTTTTTGCACGCGAAAGTATCGTCATTACCAAGCACAGCAAGAAGGGCGACAAAGAGGTCGACATCAAGCCGCTGCTGCATTCGCTGGAAATGACCGCCCGGAACCAAAACGAGCTGCGGCTGGTATGCGTATTGTCGGCGCAGAATCCGGGGCTCAATCCGCAGCTGCTGGTTTCGGCAATCGAAACGTATCTGCCGGAAAGGAAGCCGGACTTTGCGCGCATCTGCCGCATGGAGGTACTGGACGACGGGAATACCCCGTTCCGATAAGAGGAGAAAGATATGCACGGACACGTTACCCTTTTGAGCTGGACGCCGGACATGGAGGCGATGATTGCCTCCGGCGGCAGAATTTCCACCATGGACGGCACAGCGGATGAAATCCGCGCAAAATCTCTTGCCGCCGGAAAAGAGAAAAATGAAAAGCTGATCGGAAAGGTTCTGTCCTCGGGGCACACGTCCGTTCTGGAACACGGCTATGTCAATCTGGCGTTTGAGAACGTGTCGGTGCTTGCCGAGCAGTTTCTGATTGAATTCCGCCTTGCTTCGTTCACGGTCAAGTCGCGCCGCTATGTCGACTTTTCCGGCGCGGGCTATGTTGCGCCGGAGCTTCCGTCGCCGCAGGCGCAGGCACTGTTTGACGAGACGGTCCGGGAATTGTTTCGGATTTACGACGAGCTGGAAGCGGCAGGCGTGCCGAAGGAGGATGCGCGGTTTGTGCTGCCGTACTGCTTCTGCAGCAACTTCTTCTGCTCGATGAACGCGCGCGAGTTGGTCCATGTGATGAACGAGCTGCGCTATGGGCGCGGAAAGGAAATCCGGGAGCTTCAGGAGCTGGGCGAGAGCCTGTTTTCCCAGTGCGAAGAGAAGCTGCCGTTTCTTGCGGTCAGAAAGCCGGGGGCTTATGAAAAAGCGCCGCTGCCGCTTCGTACAGGTAAACTGCTGGAACCGGAAGCACAGGTAACGCTTCTGGATGGAACGCAGGAACCGGAGAGACTGATCTGCCGCGCCGCGTACCTTGCGCGCGGACAGCAGATGCCGGAGCTGACGCAGCGGGAGCAGACGGAGCTTCTGCGCGCGCTGCTGCAGGGAAACCGCAAGCGCGAGCTGGAGCAGGCGAGCTTTACGCTTCTGTATGGCGGCATGTCTCTTGCCGCGCTGACACATCTGACGCGCCACCGGATGCAGTCGCTTGCCGCACCAGATTTGCTTGCAAACGCGCGGTATGATCGCTATGTGCTGCCAGAAAGCGTCCGCGAGGCGGGACTGCAGGCGCGCTACTGCGAGGCATTTTCACTGGCAGGCGAGGCGGCAGGAAAGCTCGCTTCCATGAATGCCAGAACGGACGCGCTGTGCTATCTTCTGGTCAGCGGGCTCCGGGTGCCGGTTGTCTCGACAATGAACGCGGGCGAGCTATACACCTACTTCCGCCTGCGCACGTGTCAGAGGGCACAGTGGGAAATCCGGGAGCTGGCGACCGAGGCGCTGCGCGTTCTGCGGCAGGCGCACCCGATGCTTTTTTCGCTCTACGGTCCGACATGCTTTGTCTCCGGCACCTGCCCGGAGGGCAGAATGTGCTGCGGGAAGACGGCGCGGGTCCGCGAAGTGTTTGCCGGAAAGCTGTAATAGAAACGTCCTGCGGTGCTGTTTGTGCAGCGCTGCGGGGCGTTTTTTCTTAGGAATTCTTAATTTTTCTGGGAAATGCCGGATATCATGCTATACTGGAAAACAAACGTTCCTGCCGCGCAGACTTTTTGCGCCGGAAGGGAACCGGGCAGGGCGTGAGAACGTCCAAACAAAGAAGGGAGAAATACATACGATAAGTTCACATAATCTTGATTCCGGAATGGAAAGGAGCACACATATGAACGCAAAACGATGGATGGCGCTGTTTCTGGCGCTGACGCTGGCAATCACCATGCTTGCCGGCTGTACAAAGAAAACCGAAACACCGGTGGCGGACCCCGAGCAGGGACAGACGGAGCAGGAGCCGGAGCAGGAAACGCAGAACCAGACGCAGCCTGTTACGCCGCAGCAGCCGGAGCAGGAAGATAAGCCGCAGCCGGAAGAGCCGACGCCCGACGAGCCGCAGGACGAGCAGCAGCCGGTGCAGGAGCCGGAGCTGACCCCCGAGCAGAAGCGGCGGCGGACCATTGAAACACGTGTCGCCGAAGCTACCGTCTGGGCGCGTGATGAGGAATACAACAATCCGTTCACCGAAGAAGCGGTGCGGACCTATCTGACAAGTTTTTTGTTTGACCGCTGGGATGATCCGCAGACGCCGGTCTGCGCCTATTTTGAGGCGGACGATTTCCGGCTGAATCTCTATCAGAACACGCTGGATGAATATTTCTGCGTGCTTTCCCATACAGATACGCTCGACGAGCTGACCATCCGCGTGGACAAAAACGGCGCGCAGATGATCACCCCTTCTGCTGCGGTTGCAGATCCGCCGAAAATTTCCGAAGCGGTATCTGACCTTGTGGACGGTGCAAAATTTGACAAGCGCTACGATGGGTATTACTTTGACGACAAGATGGACGCGGAAAAGAACAGGGCTTTCCGGGCTTACGCCGCGCGGGCGCTCCATGCGTTCAAACAGACGATAGAAAAAAACAAGGACGATTGGAAGGTTGTTCTGGACGATGCGTTCCGCACGAGCGTTTCGTTCAACGAAAACGACCAGTTTGTCTTCGAACTGCAGGGAAAGAGCACCTACTGGCTCGAGCTTCGCTATCGCCCGGAGTGCGGCGTGTGGTCGGATGTCAGTCTGGTGCCGACGTTTACAGATGGTCAGGCGAACTGGAAGCCGGACGAGGGAAAGCTGACAGACGATTACCTCCTTTCTCTGGTCACCTCGCTGGAGCTTGGCATGACGGCAGCGCCGTTTACCTTTGACCGCCCGAAGGATCTGACGCAGCAACAGCTGTGGCTCATGTTCCTGCTGCTTATGCCGAAAGCCGAACTGGAAGCAACGTATGACAAACAGGACGGCATGTATCACATCACGCAGAAGATGATGGAAAACACGCTCATTTCGTATCTCGAGTATTTCCAGTTTGATATCACGAAGAACCCGGGCTATTCTGAGACGCTGGGCGAGATTGTTGTACCGACGGTCTCCGGCTTCGGCGGCGGGATGCTGGCAAAGCTGCGCGAAAAGCATGTCGACGGCAGCACCGTGACGTTTACGGTTGACTACTATGCGGGAGACGATGTGGGTTTCACAGCGCCAGAGTACGCGAAGACCTACACCCTCACGTTCTTCTACGGGCGGTACCGCTATGAATCTGCCGTAGAGGCGGCATAACACAAAACACAGACGCACACCTTCGGAGAAACAGGAAGCTTTGAAACGGACGGTTGGATGAAAGGAGCGCTTTTTATGAAAAAATATGGATGGATTTCCCTAATGCTCTGCGTGCTTCTGCTGCTTGGCGGCTGCGCGAAGGAGCAGGAGGCGGCGGTCCAGCCGCCGGAATTTCCGCTTGATGAGCAGACAGTTTACAGCGCGTTTGAAGACGCGGGCTTTTCCGTGATCCTGTCGGAGGAGGACACGGAAGCGCAGCCCGACCGGGTGCGCGTCACGCTGCGAGACCCAGAGAGAACCTACGCCGAGGGCGGCGGTCATATACTGGTCGCGTCCGTTCTGACTGCCAATACGGAGCAGGGACGGGCGATGACGCTCTCCTATTGGGGCGACGAGGAAACGGCGCCGGCTGCAAATCTGGACGACTGGAAAAAGCAGCTTGGCTTAGCTGAGACGTTCTACGGATTGAAATCTGGCGTGCTGTATGGGGCGCTGTCCGGGATGCGGGTCGATGGCGAGAACATCAAGCTGGAAGCGGCAGTGGACGGCGGGTACTGCCGGGTGACGTATTGGGAAGAAAAAGCGTGGCTGAACATCTATCTCACGCCCTCGCGCGAGGCAGCGGCGCTGCTTCTGGATGCGCCCAGGTGCCAGGTGGTGCTCCGGACTTTCTGGACGACGGACGACCAGGGGCGCTATACTACCGTGTTCCAGCCGTACATGGAGGCGTGCGCTGGCAGGAGCAACGAAGAGAGGGCACGCAGCGTGTATTACGAGGAGTCGTACCGCGCGTATTATGACGGCTTTTCCAGTCTTGTGACGCAGGACTGCATCGAAACGTGGATGACGAACCGGGAGCCTTTTAAATACGACAAGCTTGCGCTGGAAAACGGCTGCACAATCACGCCGGGCGAGGCGAAGTTCGAAATTTGCAAGCTGTATGACGACGCGGTGACATACTCGTTTGAGCTGCCGCTTACCATCACGCAGGACACCGGCGAAACCAGTGAGCGGACCCTTACCGGTCAGGTGCAGCTGGACCTTGTACAGAATCAGGTCTCAAAAATTACCTACGATGCAATGGATCTGTTTCCGGAGGGGAAATAGATATGGCGCTGGTATTCGATGATCGATATCAGCCGCGCGAGGAAAGCGCCGAGGCGCTGCAAAGGCTGTTTGACGTCTGTTTTGATTCTGCCGACGCGTTTTCTCTGTCTCGCGCCGCATGGGCAAGGCAGGATCATACGTTGGAGCGGGCGCTGGAGCCGTATGTGCTGCGGCGGCTTCGGACGACGCGGTGGTTCTGCTACTATACGGCAAACTCCAATCCGCAGCGCATTGCGCTTTACCCGCTGAACGAGCAGACAAAAAGCATCCTGCGCACGCAGTATCGCGGGCTGTTTCTGGAGGATTGGAGCGGGAGACTTCCGCGCTGGGTTCCGTCGATGGAAGATCAGTGCTTTTTCAGAAACGGAACGCTTCTGCTCGGAACGGTCTCACATGAGCGCATCTGCATGGCGTATCCGGAAGACGGCGAGCTTGCGCAGCGCTTTCAGGACGCCATCTGCGGCTGGGGAGAAGCGGACGATCTGGAACAGGAGCATATCATGCTGCCGGAGACTTAGGGCAACACCGCACAATTGCGTCTTCGCGCTTCGCCGGATCTTTTCCGCCAATTCTGCGGTTTGAAAAGTTTGAAATACATACAGTATTTCTGCACTTTCCAAACCTTGACTTGACGAAAAATCTCTCGCCGAATCTGCTTGCCGAATTGTGCGGTGCTGCCTTAGACAAAAACCGCATCCACCGTCGGTGGATGCGGTTTTGTGTTATTCGGAAGGCTCCTGCTCATGAAGAGGCTTGCCGGATTGCAAGGCTTCGCGTTCCTTTTGCAGCTCCTCGTGAAGCTCTAAAGAATTCCAGCCCTGATTCGTCTCGGTCAGCACCGCTTTCAGCGGAACCGCGGGCAGACGCGAGGCTCTGAGCAGCGACAGAAAGGCGTTTACCATCGGCTGCGAGAAGCCGCACAGAACCAGCATCAGCTCCGGAAAGTTTTCTCCGTCGTAGACGCTTTCAAAACTTCCGAGGGTTCCAACGAACGAGCCGAGGCTTTGCAGATACTCCCGCTTTTCTACCAGGCGGACCTTCACGCCAAGCTTCATCGCCGCCATGCGGAGTTTTGCAAGGTGCTTTGCCGGAAAGTTATAGGCAAGAATCAGCTGTGTCATGTTGACACCTCCTGCGGCTTGCGAAGGAAACCAAAGTAGACGATCATTGCGGCAATTGCCCAGAAGTAGACCATCATATACGGCTCTTCGAAGATGTTTTCAAAGAAGCAGTGGACCAGCACTCCGCAAAGACCGCAGAACATGCCGACGACGAGCGGATAATTGCGGCTCTGCTTCGCCTTCCACTGCGCGCCTGTGCGGCAGATGCTCCGGCAGGAGGTTACGATCATGCCGAGCTGCATCAGAACAAACGCGCCCAGTCCCAGATAGCCGGTTTCCACCATCGTTTTGAGATAGTAGTTGTCGATATAGAAGTACTGGATGTAGTCGAGCACTTTGTTCTGCACGGCGACCGCGCCGCCGAACATGCCGTGCCCCACACCGGTCCAGACGCCGTTTGCTTCCAGAAGCTCCAGACCCAGCGCCCATCTGCCGCCGCGTCCGCCGTTGGTGTTGGCGTCGACGAAATCCTGCGTGAACAGAAAGCCGATGCGCGTGCGCACAAACGGAACCAGCACCAGAAGCACCAGCCCTGCCGCCAGCGGCAGGAACAGCCTGCGGTCGACAAGCAGGATGAACAGCACGATTGCAAGAGCCATTGCCACCCACGCGCCGCGCGACATGGTAAACAGACAGGCAAAGCACATACTGAACGCCGCAACCCACGCGAGGACCTTATATTTCGGCTTTTCCGCGTAGTAGGCGAGCGCTGCCGTCATCGGAACGAACATGACCATGAAGTCGCCCATGATGTTGGGGCTGCCGAAGATCGAGTAGACTCTTGTGCGCACTGCCGTTTCCGCCTGCGCAACCCAGCTGGCAGGCATGGGCGCCTTGGTGATATACTGATAGATGCCGTGCAGCGAGAGCACAAAAGAAAGCGCCACCAGCGTCAGATAGAGCGTCATGCAGTCGCGGTCGTTCCGGATCAGCCGCGTGACGAGATAGAACCACAGAAGGTACTGGCACGTTGCGCGGAAGCCCGCAATCTGAATGGAAAGATACGGGCAGACGACGCACAAAAGCACAAAGCAGACCGTGAGGAAAATTGCCACCGGGAAATCGAGCGGGTTGAGCTTCGGGGCAATAGGGGACGGCGCTTTTTTGCGCTCCCAGATCAGCCAGACAATGCACAGCAGCAGAATCGCCTCGTCCCAGACCGAAGAGACGACCGGAATTGCCAGCACATCGCGCAGCACGTAGTCGATGAGAACGTAAAGCCCGATGGCAAAGAGCAGAACCGCCGTCATGCCGCCGGAAAACAGCCAGCCGAGGATGCGGCTGCCTCGCCCACAGGTAAAAACGGCGCGGTATACCCGGTAGAGAACGGAGCTTTCTACCCAACGGGCGGTCGATTTGCGTGCACACAGACGTTCGTTGCAATCGGAAAGTAGGCGCCTTGTGCGGCTTTCGTCAATCTGCACCGTGCCGGACGAGAGGCAGCGGTGCAGAAAAGCGGCGAGCTTGCTGCTTTCCCAGCAGACGGAAATTCCGCGGCGCACGCGGCTGCCGTCTGCCACGCGGGAGAACCATGCAAAAATCGCAAGCGCCCACCGGTACAGAAAGCAGCCCTGCAGCAGGTTACCCATTGTCTGCCTCCATGTCGGAAATAATGCCGGTCAGCTCAAACTCGCTGGTTTTGAGAATGTACTCGTAGCCTACGCGCACCTCCTGGCTGCCGACAGTCCAGACGTTGCCGGAGAAGGCTGCGGTCGCCTTGACCGTGACGCTGAGATCGACGTGACCGAGCGTGCGGATGGAGGAGACTGCCTCGCAGCCGGTGACCTCGGCAGAGACGAGCTTGGCGTTGTTGACAAGCTGCTTGCCGATCTGCGTCTCGGCAAACTGCGCGACCTCGGCGGGCTGGTCCTCAAAAAGAACGGTGAAGGTCATCTCATGCGTGTTGTCGGAAACCGAAGCCGCTGCCTTTTTGCCGACGAGCTTCCAGCCGACGGCTGCGACGACTGCCACAACGAGAACAATCACCAGAAGGTCAATCAGATTGATTTTGCCGAACAGACGACCCTTTTCATCAATAATTTTCATACGTGCCTCCAGTTACTTGGGATTTGGTTGATTCCGCATGGAAAATAGACTATAATAATATAGCCTGTGTGCCGGAAAAAACCGGCGCTCCCGATATTTTATCCCAAAACAGCAAAAGAAACAAGAGCCAGTTTCGGCTTGAGAGGTTTTTATGAAGATTATCCATCTGATTTCCGGCGGCGATGTAGGCGGGGCGAAGACGCACGTGCTGTCGCTGCTGGAAGGACTTGGCAGAACGCAGACCGTGCGCCTCGTGTGCTTCACGGCGGGCGCGTTCGCAGATGACGCAAAGGCGATGGGCATCGATACGCTGGTGCTCGATGGCGGCGTCAGAAGCAGCATCCGCGCGCTTGAGCGCATGATTCAAGAAGAGCGCTTTGATATTGTTCACTGCCACGGTTCGCGCGCGAATATGATCGGTGCGATTCTGAAGCGGACGATCAACGTTCCGATTGTCACGACTGTCCATTCGGACTACCGGCTCGACTATCTGGGGCGTCCGTTCCACCGCCTTACCTACGGCACGATCAACACCATCAGCCTGCGCATGTTCGACTATCACATCGGCGTGTCCGACGCGATGGTCCAGCTGCTCATTTCCAGAGGCTTTAATCCGCAGAAGCTGTTTTCGATTTACAACGGCGTGGCGTTTCCGCCGGAAAAGCCGAGCCTTTCGCGCGGAGAATACCTCGAAAGCCTCGGCGTAAGCTATGATGAAGACACCGTCGTTTTCGGCATTGCCGCGCGTTTGAACCCCGTCAAGGACATTGCGACGCTGATTTGCGGCTTTGCCGGTGCGTGCAGAAAGTGCCCCAATATCCGCCTTGTTATCGCGGGAGACGGCGAGGAGCGGCAGATGCTGGAAAGCCTGGCAAAGGAAACCTGCCCGGCGGGAAGCGTCGTGTTTGCCGGTTGGGTGAAGGACACGGACAGCTTTTACCATGCCATCGACGTCAACATGCTGACGTCTCTTTCCGAAGGCGCGCCGTATGCGCTGGTTGAGGGCGCGCGGATGCGCTGCGCGACGATTGCGACCAGCGTCGGCGGCATTCCCTATATGATGGAGTCCGGCGTGACGGGACTTTTGTTTACGCCGCGCGACGTCGAGACGCTGACAAGCTATATGGTAAGGCTCGTCGAGAACCCCGCGTTCCGGAGAAAGCTCGGCGAGAACTTCTATGAAAAGGCAGAGCAGGTTTATTCTGCTGAAGCGACGGTCCGGCACCAGCTGGATATTTACAGGACCATTCTCCGACAGACGGCGCGTCCGAAGGAAAAACGCCGCGGCGTCATGATCTGCGGCGCCTACGGCAAGGGAAACGCCGGAGACGAGGCAATTCTGAAAGCAATCTTGCGCCAGCTGCAGCACATCGACCCCGACATGCCGGTCTGCGTGCTGTCGCATAACCCGAAGGCGACGCGGTTGACGCACCACGTGGGCGCGGTGTATGTCTTCAATCCGTTCTCGTTCCTTCCGGTCATGCGCCGCACAAAGCTCTATATTTCGGGCGGCGGCAGCCTCATTCAGAACCAGACGAGCACGCGCAGCCTCAACTATTATTTACTCAGCATCCGCCTGGCAAAGCTCACCGGCAACCGCGTCCTGATGTATGGCTGCGGTATCGGACCTGTCAGCGGCGAGGGCTGCCGCAAAAGCGCCGCGCGCGTCATCGACCGGAACGTAGACGCCATCACGCTGCGGGAGGATCTGTCGGCGGAGGAGCTGAAAACGATGGGCGTGACGAAGCCGAAGGTCTATGTGACGGCAGACCCTGCGCTTCTTCTGGAGGCTGGCTCGGAGGGGGCAGTCGATGGGTTCCTGCTCGGCAATAACATAGACCCCGCCGGGCGCTATGCGCTTTTCGTGCTGCGCGAGTGGCAGGGGTTTGAGGCGAAAAAGCAGGCGTTTGTGCAGAGCGCGAAGCATGTCAAAGAAGCCTATGGTTTAACGCCCATCTTCTTTGCGCTCGAACCGGGCAGAGACCTTCCGCCCAGCCGGGAGGTTGCACGGGAACTGCCGTTCGAGTGCCCGATGCTTTCCGCGCCGGCGGACGAAAAGCTGATCATCGGTATGATGAAAAAAATGCAGGTCGTTGTGTCCATGCGCTTGCACGCGCTGATTTTTGCGTCCAGCGTCGCAGCGCCGCTCGTCGCCGTGTCCTACGACCCGAAGGTCACGGGCTTCATGCACTACATCGGACAGAAGCACTGCGTGTATTTTGAGGACGTGACGGCAGAAAACCTCTGCGCGCTCATTGACGGGGCGCTCACCGAGCGCAGCGAATACAGCGTCGACAGATTGCGCGCACTTGCCGCGCAGAATGAAGAAATTGCGAAGGAGCTTCTGGAGGAACCGATATGAAGCAGATTGTTTGTCTGGCAACGTCCCCGTGGTACCCGATTCCGACCCGCAAGCAGCAGGTCATGAGCCGGATGCCGGACGCGGAGATTTTATACTTTGACCCCTCGGCGACGATCATCGCGCCGCTGCGCGATAAGAGCACGAAGCCGCTCATGACGGCGTGGAAGGAACCCGGCGAAAAGGT
>ERZ773139.4270-NODE-4270-length-11627-cov-4.021431_pt1 | contig 11627 bp, 9 predicted proteins | sample MGYA00580854_ERZ773139 | MGnify/ENA primary metagenome ERZ773139 (study PRJEB29015, sample SAMEA2737809) | human gut metagenome | biome: human gut; feature: human-associated habitat; material: faeces | place: China | collected 2012 ...
ATACTTTGTGTATGAATTAGTTGGCTAATTTTATACTATTTACTGAATGTTCCTATTTATTTTTGATATAATCGGCAATCCATTGTCCTACTTCTGAAGTTTTATAAGACTTTCCATTTTGAGCTAAATCTTCTGTTACGATACCTGCTTCTATCGAAGCATCAACAGCTTCACGAATCATTTTGCCTTCATCCATGAGATTAAATGCATATTCGAACATAAGGGCTGCTGATAAAATCGTTGCTACAGGGTTAGCGATATTTTTGCCTGCGGCTTGCGGATAAGAACCATGTATCGGTTCGAATACTGAAGTATGAATACCTATGGAAGCAGAAGGAAGCATACCTAATGATCCTGTAATTACCGATGCCTCATCGGTAAGTATATCACCGAACATATTTTCGGTAACGATTACATCGAATCGGTTAGGCCATTGTATCAGTTGCATCGCAGCGTTGTCGACAAACATGTATTCGGTAGTGATTTCAGGATATTGTTTTTCTATTTCTTGAGCAACTTCACGCCATAAACGAGAAGTACACAAAACATTGGCTTTATCTACGACCGTAACTTTTTTATTTCTTTGCTTAGCATATTTGTAGGCAAGATGCACTATTCTTTCTATTTCTTCCCGGCTATAAACACATGTATCGTATGCAATAGTTCCGTCTTCACTTCTTCCTTGAGGACGTCCGAAGTAGATTCCTCCAGTCAATTCTCGAATGCACATCAGGTCGGTATCTTTTACGATGTCTGCCCGTAAGGGGGATTTGTATATAAGTGAATCGAATGTCGAGACAGGACGTATATTGGCATACAATCCTAATTTCTTTCTCATTCCGAGTAATCCCTGTTCTGGTCTGACTTTGGCAGACGGATTGTTATCATATTTCGGATCTCCGATAGCCCCGAATAATACAGCATCCGATTGCATACATAATTCGTGAGTTTCGTCAGGATAAGGATTCCCTGTTTTGTCGATAGCGCAAGCTCCTACTAAAGCATGCTTGTATGAAAGTTCATGTCCGAATTTTTCACATACGGTTTTTGTCACTTTCAACGCTTCGTTTACGATTTCTGGTCCTATACCGTCACCCGGTAATACGGCAATATTCAATTTCATGATTTTTTTGTTTATACGGTTTCTGATATATTATCTTGAATTTTTTCTATTTGGTTCAACATTTTAATAGTAGCCTGTATGGCTGCTTCTGTCTGGTCTGCATCAAGGCCTCTGGTTTTGAACGTATGGCCTTTGAAATTCCATGTAATAACTGTCTGAACAAATGCATCTGTACGGCCTCCCGGTGGAATATCGACTGTATAGTTGATGAGTATCGGGAATGTCTTTTTTAGTTGATATTTGTATATTTTTCGCAAAGCTTTGACGAAAGCATCATATTGTCCGTCTCCTGTTGCCGTTTCTTCATATTGTTCACCATGAATCTCTATTTTTATGACTGCGACCGGATGCAAGCCTTGGGCGAGTGAAAGTGAATAGTTGAGCAAATGTATCTTTTGGTCTTCTGAGTCGTGATTCAGAACATCTGAAATAATATACGGAAGATCATCCTGAGTTACTTGTTCTTTTTTATCACCTAAAGCAATGATCCGTTCTGTAACTTTTTTCATTGAAGTTTCATCTAACTCGATCCCCAGAGCTTCCAGATTTTTTTTGATATTGGCTTTGCCGGAAGTTTTTCCAAGTGCATATTCTCGTGTACGTCCGAAACGTTCGGGGAGCAAGTCGTTAAAGTAGAGGTTGTTTTTACTGTCTCCGTCAGCATGCACTCCAGCACATTGAGTAAAAACATGTTCCCCGATAACAGGTTTGTTGGACGGAATTCGTACGCCGGAGTAAGATTCTACTACTCGACTTACCTGATTTACTTTACGTTCGTCGATATTCGTTTTTGTTTGTAGTTGATCGTGCAGTACCGCTAATATACTCGATAAAGGAGCATTGCCGGCACGTTCTCCTAATCCGTTTATAGTACAATGAATCCCCTGTATTCCGGCCTTTGCTGCAGAATAGACATTTGCCACAGCGAGGTCGTAATCGTTGTGAGCATGAAAATCGAATCGAATCTCCGGATAACGATTTATCATTGATTTACAATAATCGTATGAAGAGTAAGGGTTTAGTATCCCTAAAGTATCGGGAAGCATGATACGTTCGATAGGTTCGTTTTTTAGAGCATTTACAAGTTGAAAAACGTATTCGGGAGAATGTAACATACCATTCGACCAATCTTCCAGATATATATTTACTTGAAGTCCGTTCGTTTTTGCGAAAGAGATTTCCTTTCGGATTGCTTCTATATGTTCTTCCGGAGATTTCCGTAATTGTTGTGTGCAATGTTTCAGAGAGCCTTTACATAGCAAATTCGCAACTTTTCCTCCGGCCTTCTTAATCCATTTTATAGAAATACCGTTATCCAGAAATCCGAGAATTTCGACTTTATTCAAGTGACCGCGTTTCCCTGCCCATTCACACACTCTTTTTACAGCTTCGAATTCTCCTTCAGAGACTCTTGCCGATGCAATTTCAATGCGATCTACACGTAATTCTTCTAACAAAAGTCTTGCAATACTGAGCTTTTCCTGAGCTGCGAATGAGACTCCCGATGTTTGTTCTCCGTCGCGCAGAGTCGTATCAAGTATTTCTATTTGCCGCATATTTATCTGTTTTGAGACTTTTCCCACGCTTCTATTCTATCCTTTCTGCTTAATAAATAGTCTATATCATCATATCCGTTAAGCAGGCAATCTTTTTTATAAGGATTTATTTCGAATGATTCTTGAGAGCCATTGTAGTTGTTCGTAATTATCTGATTTTCCAGATCTACTGTGACTGTGGTTTTCGGGTCGGAGGCGATTGCTCCGAACAGATCTGATAGAAAATTCTCAGAAACCACGACCGGAAGAACACAGTTGTTTAATGCATTGTTTTTAAAAATATCGGCAAAAAAACTTGAAACGACAACTTTGAATCCATATCCGGCAACAGCCCATGCGGCATGTTCTCGACTCGATCCGCTTCCGAAATTTTTTCCCGCAACCAAAACAGTGCCTGAGTAAGTGGGATCGTTTAATACAAATCCGGGAATAGGATTTCCTTCTTTATCGTAGCGCCAGTCTCTGAATAGGTTATCGCCGAAACCCTCTCGGGTAGTTGCTTTTAAAAAACGGGCAGGTATAATCTGGTCTGTATCGACATTTTCCATAGGAAGTGGGATACAGGTAGAGGTCAGAGTTTTAAATTTATCGGTCATATTTTTTATTTCTAAAAGATTATATAATAATTATTGCATAAAATTTCGGGGATCGGTAATTTTCCCTGTAATGGCAGCGGCAGCAGCGACAAGAGGTCCTGCCAAAATCGTTCGTGAACCTGGGCCTTGTCTCCCTTCGAAATTTCGGTTAGATGTGGATACGGCATATTTTCCGGAAGGAACTTTATCGTCATTCATTGCGAGACAAGCGGAGCATCCGGGCTGACGAAGTTCAAATCCCGCTTCTGTTAAGATTTTATCCAATCCTTCTTTCCTGATTTGTTTTTCTACCGCCCAAGAACCGGGTACTAACCATGCGACTACATGATCAGCCTTTTTATGTCCTTTTACAAATTCGGCAAAGGTTCGGAAATCTTCGATACGTCCGTTTGTACAACTACCGAGAAATACATAATCGATCGTTTTCCCTTCTAATTTTTCACCGGGTTTGAATCCCATGTAATTTAAGGACTTGATAAAAGATATTTTACCGGCTTCATCAATCTGTTCTAATGCCGGAATCGTGTCGTGTATTCCCATTCCCATTCCGGGATTTGTCCCGTAAGTAATACGAGGTGCAATATCCGAAGCGTCGAAGAATACCTCTTTATCAAATACAGCATCGGCATCACTATACAATTCTTTCCACTGTTTCAGCGCTTTTTCCCACTCTTCTCCTTTAGGGGCAAATTCTTTATCTTTGACATAAGCGAATGTCGTTTCATCTGGGGCGATCATTCCGCCTCTTGCACCCATTTCAATACTTAGGTTACATACTGTCATGCGCCCTTCCATACTCAGTGAGCGAATCGCCTCTCCGGCAAATTCTACAAAATAACCGGTTGCGCCGCCTGTAGTCATTCGGGAAATTACATAGAGAGCTATATCCTTTGCCGTAACCCCTTTTCCAAGTTTTCCATTAATAGTGATTCTCATTCTTTTGGGTTTAGGCTGCAAAATACATTGTGTGGCCAGAACCATCTCGACTTCGCTTGTCCCGATTCCGAATGCAATAGCTCCGAAAGCTCCGTGAGTAGATGTGTGGCTGTCCCCGCAGACAATGGTCATTCCCGGTTGTGTCAGTCCGTTTTCCGGTCCTATAACATGAATAATTCCATTCTTTTCGTGTCCGAGTCCGTATAGAGTAATACCGAATTCCTTAGCGTTTCTACTTAATGCTTCTACTTGGTTTCGGGATATGGGGTCTGCAATCGGTTTGTCTTGGTTCAATGTCGGTATATTATGATCAGGTGAACAAGTCGTACGGTCGGGACGGAATACTTTCAATCCACGTTCTCGCAAACCGTTAAATGCTTGAGGGCTGGTCACCTCATGACAATAATGTCTGTCGATGTATAATTGTGTGGGTCCGCCTTGTATAGTAGAAACTACATGTGCATCCCAAATTTTGTCGAATAATGTTTTTTTAGACATGATAAATGATGTTGTTTATTAAACGATAAATTTATTAATAGCGTCGATAAATGCCTCGACAGATGCTGCTACAATATCTGTATTGGCTGAGAAACCATAATAGTGTACTCCTTCATAAGAAACTGTTATATGCACTTTTCCGACATCGTCACTTCCCTTTGTGATAGCTTGAATTAAGAATTCTTGTACGGTCATTTTACGGTGAATTATTTGTTTTACCGCATTTATTGCTGCATCTACGGGTCCATTACCGGAAGCTGCCGCTTCGAATTTCTCTCCGGCGATATTTAAGCCGATACTGGCGACGGGGCGCATGCCGATACCTGAAGTTACCTGCAAATAGTCGATTGCGATGCGGGCATTTGCCGAACGGTCTTTTCCTACAAGCATCAATATGTCATCATCATTTATATCTTTTTTGCGATCGGCAAGTTTCAGAAAATCGCTATATGCCTTATCTAGCTTTTCTTTGTCGAGTTCGACTCCGAGAATGTGAAGGCGATGTTTTAATGCTGCTCGTCCGCTACGGGCAGTCAATACGATTGAATTTTCGTCTATTCCGACATCTTTAGGATCGATGATTTCATAACTTTCGCGGTTTTTCAAGACTCCATCTTGATGTATTCCCGAAGAGTGGGCAAATGCGTTGCGTCCTACAATAGCTTTGTTCGGTTGCACCGGCATATTCATCAAACTAGAAACCATACGACTTATGCCATATATTTTTTGTGTATTGATATTAGTTTCTATATTGAGATCGTGATGGCTCTTAAAAATCATGGCAACTTCTTCTAAAGATGTATTTCCGGCACGCTCTCCGATACCATTTATAGTAACTTCAGCTTGTCTTGCCCCATTCAGTATTCCTGAAATTGTATTTGCCGTGGCCATTCCCAGATCATTATGACAGTGGGTAGCTATGGTTACTTTATCGATTCCTTCTACATTTTCTTTTAAGAAACGTATTTTGCGCCCGAATTCATCCGGAAGGCAATATCCTGTAGTATCCGGTATATTTACTACCGTAGCGCCGGCTTTTATTACAGCTTCTATGACTCGGGCTAAATATTCATTGTCTGTACGTCCGGCATCTTCTGCGTAGAATTGGACATCTTCTACAAATTTTTTTGCATATTTGACCGCCGATACAGCACGTTCGATGATTTCTTCCCGAGTGGAATTGAATTTGTATTTGATATGATAATCAGATGTACCTATTCCGGTATGTATTCGTCCGTGTTTGGCATATTTTAATGCTTCTGCGGCCACTTTTATATCATTTTCTACTGCTCGTGTCAGAGCACAAATGGTAGGCCACGTTACTGCTTTAGAGATTTCTACTACCGAGTTGAAATCTCCCGGACTGGATACCGGAAACCCGGCTTCGATAACATCAACCCTTCGAGAGCTTTAGCTACCTGAATTTTTTCTACGGTATTCAATTGGCAGCCGGGAACTTGTTCTCCGTCTCGCAATGTAGTGTCAAAAATGAATAATCTGTCAGACATAATTTTATTTCTTATCTTTATTTTTCTATATAAAAAAACCTTTCAACACTGGAAGTGAGAAAGGTTTTATATTTATCTCTTTATATTATTGTACACTGGCTCACTTCCTATTAATTGTTCTCAATAGAATAATAATCTGTAAACCTAGTAGTAGAATTGCAAACGGCTTCATATTAAGTTTTATGTTTATTTGAAAAATATTTATACCTTCGTTTTCGGTTGCAAATATAGAAATGCTTTTTTTATATTCAAAACAAAATGAATTTTTTTTCTATATAAATCTTATAGAATATAATTTGTAAAGATGTGATTCTTTTGATTTGTAATTAATTGCTGCCTTATTTTTTTAGAATTGTGTGCCAATGCGAATGGCTATGCCATTCTTTCCGGTTAATATTTCTTTCCGTAATACGCTGGTATCTTTACGTCTGTGATCTTGAAATTCATAGCCCATGCTGAGAAACAGTTTGTATTTTGTTTTAGATATGAAATTTACTCCTAAACCGATCGAGGCATATGCTCCTCCTCTGTCATTGTTCCCTGAAGTAGATAAACTGAATCCTCCTTTGCCATATATAAATGTCCGTTTCCAACATCCTCTTAATTCTCCGAATATGGGGAACATTGTAAAATTTTCTCTGAAGTAAGCTCGTATTCCTGCGCCTGGTCCTATGTAGAAATAGCTATTGATAAAATAACCGTATGATATATCTAAATCTAAGCTGGCATTACACTCGGATAAATCGGGATATGCCGGATCTTGTCTCATGAAGAGGGAAGTTCCGAAATCGGTAAATGCTGCGAATGTTTTTGCTTTAGAGTGTTCTTTTGTTTTTTTAGAATAGACAACCATCGCCCTCTCTTTTACTTCTTGAGCGTTGGTGACTGAGGAATATAAAATTGCGGTAATAGTGAGAATGAATAGCAAATAATTTTTTTTAGACATGGTATTGGTTTTTAGATCAAACGAAAAAGAGTGATTCGGAGTTAATTGTCCGAATGCACTCTTTGTTTTTTAGGATCACTCTTTCTTGTCTTATCCTAAGTAGGTTTTAAGCAGTTTGCTACGAGAACTTTGTCTCAATCTTCTTATGGCTTTTTCTTTGATCTGGCGTACGCGCTCTCTGGTGAGGCCGAATTTGTCGCCGATTTCTTCCAATGTCATTTCTTGACATCCGATACCGAAAAACATTTTGATAATATCACTTTCTCTTTCGGTTAATGTAGCTAATGCTCGATCTATTTCTTTAGCGAGGGACTCATTGATCAATGACCGGTCGGCAATAGGCGAATCATCGTTGATAAGCACGTCTAACAGACTGTTGTCTTCTCCTTCGACAAATGGGGCGTCAACAGAAATGTGACGTCCGGAAACTTTCATTGTATCCGAAATTTTGTCTACGGGGATATCCAATTCATCTGCTAATTCTTCCGGAGAAGGACGCCGTTCGTTTTCCTGTTCAAATTTAGAAAAGGCTTTGCTGATTTTATTCAACGAACCTACTTGATTGAGAGGAAGACGTACGATACGAGATTGTTCTGCTAAAGCTTGAAGAATCGATTGACGTATCCACCACACAGCATAAGAGATAAATTTAAAACCTCTGGTTTCGTCAAATTTTTCAGCAGCCTTTATCAAACCCAAATTTCCTTCGTTGATCAGGTCGGGAAGACTTAATCCTTGGTTTTGATATTGCTTGGCGACAGAAACGACAAAACGCAGATTGGCGCGGGTTAGTTTTTCTAAAGCAACCCGATCTCCTTTTTTTATGCGCTGGGCAAGTTCAACTTCTTCTTCGACAGTAATCAGGTCTTCTCGTCCGATTTCCTGAAGGTACTTGTCTAGCGAAGCGCTCTCCCTGTTGGTAATTGATTTTGTGATCTTTAATTGTCTCATCCTGCAGATTAGAAATTTGGAGTGCAAATATAATGTTTTTTTACAAATTCTCAAACCTTACGGTTAAGAAAAGAACTTTGTTCCATTTTGTCCTAACTCTTTTCTTCCATATTGGCTATTCGCAAAACGTACGGTGGAAATAATTTGTTTCCGATATTAATCTTCTTTGCCATTTGCCAAGATAAAAGCACAATTCTGCAAATTTAATTACAGTAAATTGTGCTTTTATGATTTGATTTAAGAACTATGCTTTATTCCGAAAGATCTACAGCATAATATCCAGTTTTCCCATTCGGATATATACCGGTGATGAACATGACTTTATCTCTGCTGTTTCCTTTCATGATGTCATTGAAAATACTTTCGATCGTATCGACTGATTTTACGTTGACACCGTTGATATTAAGAATAATAAATCCGTCGCGAATACCGGCTCTTTGGAATTTTCCGGCTTTGATACCGACAACTTGAACTCCAGAACTGATATTTAGTTCCCGTTTAGTATTATCTTTCAACTCTTTGAAAGCTGCTCCAAGACTCTCGATACCTTTTGTTTTGGTAATTTCGGTATTGCCTTGATTATTCTTTAACGTAACCGAAAGCGTTTTAGTATCTTTTCCTCTGTGAATTGTTACTTTTATTTTATCACCGGGGCGATAACGGTTTACCTGTTCCTGTAATGCAGAAGCAGTTTTTACAGGTACATCGTTGATTGCAATGATAATGTCTCCTTTCTTTATTCCGGCTTCCATGGCGGCACTACGGTCGCTGACTTCTTCTATATAAATACCATCTTGTATCTGAATGTCTTTTTCTTTTGCGAGATCTGAATTAATATCGCGGATGATAACTCCAAGCACGGCACGTTGTACTGTTCCGTATTGTTTCAAGTCGGTAATTACTTTGCTTACTATACTTGTCGGAATAGCAAAAGAATATCCAGAATAAGCTCCTGTTTCGGAATAAATGGCTGTGTTTATACCGACTAATTCTCCATTTGTATTTACAAGAGCGCCTCCGCTATTACCCGGATTTACTGCTGCATCAGTCTGTATAAAAGATTCTATACCCATGGTTTTCCCTGTACTGATCATACCTAAGCTACGAGCTTTGGCACTTACAATACCGGCTGTAACAGTAGAGTAGAGCTGGAATGGATTTCCGACAGCCAGGACCCATTCTCCGACTTGTAGTTTGTCCGAATCTCCGAAAGGTAATGTCGGAAGATCTTTTGCTTCGATTTTGATTAAAGCCAAATCGGTACTTGGGTCTGTTCCTATGATTTTAGCATTGAAAGATCTTTTATCATTTAAAGTTACCTCTAATATATCCGCGCCTTCAATTACATGGTTGTTCGTTACAATATAACCATCAGGGGTGAGGATTACTCCCGATCCCATTCCTACACGAGGTTGAGGTTTCATATTTCCACCCCCTCTTTGTCCGAAAAAGAATTCAAAGAAAGGATCTTGCATCATTCCTTGCTGTTGTTGTTTGGCAGATGTTGTAGATTTTATACTGACAACGGCATTTACTGTACTGGCCGCCGCTTTTGTAAAATCGGTTTCAATAGCCGGACGGTTTGAAACCGGAGTAAAAGCTACGGGTTTGGCGTATTTGCTTCCGGCTTCCTCAATAGCGTTATCGCTTATTGATTTCGAGCGGTTTAGAAAGGAGTAAGCACCAATGGATACTCCGGAACTAACGAGAGCCACGAGTGCAAAACTGATAAGTTTTTTGCTGAAATTTTCCATGACGTTTCTGTTATTCATTTGTTAATAAATCTCTGTTTTTAAATGTTTGAGTCGTTAAATTTAATACAATATCCGTGCGGTTATTTCTCTCTCTGTTTCTTTTTAGAAACTTTTAATAGCTCTCTTAGGTGATTAACAGGGGTTAACTGACCATTGTCTGGAAAACCGACAAAGTTACCGATATAACTGACATAAAGTCTGATAGATGAAAACAATCATCTCTATAATAATGTTATAATCGCACAAGATTGTTCTTTTTGTCGAGCAGCAGTTTGGATAACCGCCGGTAATCGATTATCTTTGCAAGTATATACAGCAGGACAGTCTGTCGCTCATGGAAACATGTGAGGAAAGTCCGGGCAACATAGAGCACCATATTTCCTAACGGGAAGCTATTCGTGAGAGTAGAGTAACGTAACAGAAAATAACCGCTGCTTGCAGCAAGGGTGAAAAGGTGAGGCAAGAGCTCACCGGTTTTCGTGGTGACACGAAAAGCCGTACGTCTTATGGGTTGTAAGGTTATGTATACCGACGCAGTAGGGCTGCTCGTCCAATGTCGGGGGGTAAACCGCTAAAGCTTTATGGCGACATAAAGATAAGATAAATGACAGACGCCTTTTTTAAGGTACAGAACCCGGCTTATCGTTCTGCTGTATTTTTTATTCAATGATTGTTGTAAATATGGCGAAAAATAATATAGTACTCCGGATTGTAACATTCTTTCGCACCGCATCGAAATTTATATTTGAAGATATGTGGCGTATTACCGGGAATGATGTTTCGGGGTTGCGTCGTAGGTTGATCAATCTGGCAAAGACTATATTTATTTCAGTACGTCGGTTTCGAGAAGATGACCTTCAGTCAAAAGCATCGGCACTTACCTATAGCACATTATTAGCTGTCGTTCCGGCTTTAGCCTTAATGTTTGCCATAGCTAAAGGTTTTGGTTTTCAAAATATTGTGCAAAGTCAATTGTTCGATTATTTTCCAGCTCAAAAGGAAGCGCTTGCACATGCTCTTTCATTCGTCGATGCCTATTTGACGCAGGCTAAAAGCGGAGTATTTGTCGGAATCGGTATTATCTTTTTACTTTGGACGGTAATAAGCCTGATGGGTACTGTAGAAAGTACGTTGAATGATATATGGCAGGTAAAGAAAAATCGTTCTTTTTATCGTAAAATTACCGATTATACTTCGATGTTTGTTTTACTTCCGGTCTTGATGATAGCTTCCAGTGGTATATCTTTGTTTATATCTACGGGTATTGACAGCAATGCGTATTTATATTTTATAAGTCCTTTGGTAAGAAATCTAATTTCGTTTAGTCCCTATTTCTTGACCTGTTTATTGTTTACAGGAATATATGTTTTAGTGCCCAATACAAAAGTTAAATTCTGGAACGCTTTTATTGCTGGTATTATTTGCGGTACGGCTTTTCAGATTTTCCAGTTTTTGTATATCAGTGGGCAAATATGGGTGTCGAAGTATAATGCTATTTACGGAAGTTTTGCATTTTTACCGTTGTTTTTATTATGGATGCAACTTTCATGGCTGATTTGTCTTTTCGGTGCGGTTCTTTCGTTTTCAGCTCAAAATATAGAAAGTTATGATTTTGAACAGGATACAAAGAATATAAGTCGTCGATATAAAGATTTTGTCGTATTGCTGATCGCATCGGTGATCGTAAAACGTTTTGAAAACGGAGAGACACCTCTGACAATGCAGCAGATAAGTAAAGCTTATCAGATTCCGATTAAGC
>ERZ773139.4283-NODE-4283-length-11601-cov-12.756886_pt1 | contig 11601 bp, 7 predicted proteins | sample MGYA00580854_ERZ773139 | MGnify/ENA primary metagenome ERZ773139 (study PRJEB29015, sample SAMEA2737809) | human gut metagenome | biome: human gut; feature: human-associated habitat; material: faeces | place: China | collected 2012 ...
CGCGGCCGATGGTCACGTCGCCCAGAATGACGGCCGTTTCGGCCAGAAAGGTGTTCTCTCCGATCACAGGCTCATGCCCGCGGACTTTTCGTATAAGCGCCATATCTGAATTTCTGATTTTTAATTAATTTCTCTTGGCTTCCTGCCACAGCTCCTCCATCGCGCCGAGCGACATTTCGTGAAGCGTATATCCTTTTGCCGCAGCGCGTTCCTCCATGTAATTGAAGCGTTGGATGAACTTCTTGTTCGTGCGTTCCAGCGCCGATTCGGGGTCCACGCCGTAGAGGCGGCAGGCGTTGACGAGCGCGAACAGCAGGTCGCCGAATTCGCCTTCGAGGTCGGTCTTGCTGCCCGATTTCATTTCGGCTTCCACTTCGCCCAGCTCCTCGCGGACCTTGTCCCAGACATCCTCCTTCTGCTCCCAGTCGAAACCCGCCCCGGCGGCCTTTTCGCCCATGCGGTAGGCCTTGACCATCGCCGGGAGCGAGCGCGGAACACCGCCCAGCGTGCCGCTCCGGCGGTTCTTCTTGCGGAGTTTCAGCGTCTCCCAGTTCTCCTTGACCTGGTCGGGCGTGTTGGCGTGAATGTCGCCGTAGACGTGAGGGTGGCGGTAGATCAGCTTGTCGCACAGCGCGTCGGCCACGTCGCCGAAATCGAATGCGCCCTCTTCCTCGCCCAGTTTCGAATAGAACACCACGTGCAGCAGCAGGTCGCCCAACTCCTCCTTGATGCCCTCCATATTGTGGTCGGTGATGGCATCGGCCAGTTCGTAAGTCTCCTCGATGGTGTTGCTGCGCAGCGAGTCGAATGTCTGCTCGCGGTCCCAGGGGCACTCGCGGCGCAGGGTGTTCATCACCTCCAAAAGACGGGCCGTGGCCTTCAGACGTTTATCTTCCATGTCGCAAATTATTTTTTCACACCGGGCGCAGAAGCGGAATCTGTCCGTGATTCGCCGCCGTCCGCCCGCTAAAACCGTGGTTTTACTCCGGCAAAGGTAGCACATTCGGCGGAAAAAAAGTAACTTTGCGGGAAACAAAATCCTCACGTCGCATGAAATTACGACTTCTGATCCTCTTGACGACAGCCCTTTGCGGCCTGTGCACCGCCGCGGCGCAACCCGCCCCGGAAAAGACGACGCCCCGCGAAGGGATCTTCACGTTCGGTCCCGGAACGACAATCTCCGCCGACCGCGAACTGGCCCCCCTGGCCGAATACGCCGCCGAATACCTCGGGTGCGGGGTCCGCAACGGCATGGCGGGGGAAGGCTCCGTCGTGCTGACGCTCGACGCCCCGGACGGGGAGCCGTCGGAGGCTTACACCCTCGACATCGCGCCCGACCACATCCAGATCGGAAGTTCCACCTGCGGCGGGGTTTTCAACGGACTGCAACAACTGTTCCGGCTGCTGCCGCCCGAAGTCTACGCCCGCAGGGGGATCGCCCCGGGAACCGGCATCGCCTGCGTCAGGATCGAGGACAAGCCGCGGTTCGGCTATCGGGGGATGATGCTCGACGTGGCGCGGACGTGGATCGGAATGGATGAAGTGAAACGTTATATAGACCTGTTTTCCTACCACAATATCAACAAATTACATCTTCATCTTTCGGACGACGAGGGGTGGCGCATCGAGATCCTTTCGCACCCCGAGCTGACCGAGATCGGCGGCTTCCGCGGCGGCGACTCGCCCGTGAGGCCCGTATACGGCAAGTGGTCAGAGAAATACGGAGGTTACTTCAAGCAAAGCGAGATGCGCGAGCTGATCCGTTACGCCGCCCTGCGGAATATCGAGATCATTCCCGAAATCGACCTGCCGGGCCACAGCCGCAACATCGCGTCGGTGCATCCCGAAATCCGCTGCAACTATCCGCCCGACACCGTGTCAACCAACGGTTACGACTACCGTTCGGCATGGTGCGTGGCCCGGGAGGAGAATTACGCGCTGCTGGGCGACATTCTGGGCGAACTGTGCGAGCTGTTCCCCTCGGAGTACATCCACGTGGGCGGCGACGAGGTCGACATGTCGCAGTGGGAGCGGTGTCCCGACTGCCGGGCGCTGATGAAACGGGAGGGGATGACCGACCCGCACCGGCTGGAGGACCTCTTCATGGAGCGCATGGCCGCAATCCTCCGTTCGCACGGCAAACGGCCCGCCGTGTGGAACGAGGCCGTGCGCACGGGAGCCTTCGCCCGGGAGTGCCGCGTGCACGGCTGGGAGAGCGTCAAGGCCTGTCTCGACGCCACGGCGAAGGGTTACCGCACCGTCGTGATGCCGGGCCAGTACTTCTATTTCGACATGCGCCAGTCGCCCCGCGAGGACGGGCACGACTGGGCGGCGATCTTCGACGCCAAAAAGGTCTACGGCTTCGGCTTCACGGAGTTCAGCCCCGAACAGATGCGCAACGTCGAGGGGTTGCAGGGGGCGTTTTTCAGCGAAGCCTACGTCTCGCACGAGCCGGAAAAGCCCGACTACCTCGACTATATGCTCTTTCCGCGCGTCTGCGCCCTCGCACGCATCGCCTGGAGCGGCAACGCCGAAGGGTGGGACGCCTATTACGAGGAGTTGAAAGGAAAACATTACGACCGGATGGCGGCCATGGGCATCCGGTTCCGGCTCTTCCCGCCGAAGGTCGGCTACGGCGACGGCGCGTTCACCGCTTCGGCGGACGACGGCTCCGCGATTTACTACCTTATGGACGGCTCTCCGGAAGAACACCCTTACACGGCTCCGGTCCGCACCGGAAAACCGCATCTCTACCGCTTCTATTCGCGCTACGGCACCGCCCGCAGCCCCTACGTGGCCGACAAGTCCCGCTGGCGGACCATTACGCCCGCCGTGGCGATCACGACCTCGATGGGCGAGAGCGCGAAGTTCCCCTATGCCAACGCCGAGACCTACAAGGGCCTTTCGCGCACGCGCCGCGCCTGCCGGCAGCAGGATTGGATACGCTACACGTTCGGCGAGCCGGTGAGGTGCCGCGAAATGTATTTGCAGACGGGAAACCGCCAGCTGCCGAAGACGATCGTGACGACGGGTTACGCCGAAGTGTCGTACGACGGCGCGACGTTCGAGCGGGCGGGAGAGTTGGAGATGGGAAGCATCACGCTGCGCCCCGGGCGTCCGGTGAAGGCCGTGCGGATCGTCTCGACGTGCGACGACAACGGCACGCCCTACGTCACAATCCAGCCGCCGCAGGTGAAACCGGCGCTGTAAGCGTCAGTTCCGGGCTGCGGTTTTGAAGGCGAAGCGGAAAAAGAGGTATTGCGCGAGGTAGTAGGTGGTCATAACGATCCAGGTCCGGGCCGGAACCGGTCCGATGAAGCGGTTCCAGGCGATCACCGCGTCGGAAAAGACGAACAGCAGGGCCGCACACCTGAATCCGGCGGCGCATGCCCCGTCGTACTGGAGCGCGCTATAAAGCATTGCGGCGATGACCAGCCCGTAGACGGCGACGCCGATGCGTTCGGCCGGAAACGGGGCCTCGGGGACGATGGCGGCGAAAAGGAAGACGAGCAGCGGGACGGTGACGGCCAGCGAAACCGCACGGAGCCTGCGCCGCGCCCGGGGCAGGAACCAGCACACATAGGCGACATGCGCCAGCGCGAAGAAGGCCATCTGGGGAATGAACAGCCCCCTGGCGCCCACGGCATCCCCGGCGGCGGAAAACAGGAAGGCGAACCCGAACGGGAGCAGTTCCCGGCGCCGCGACAGGAAGGTCGCCAGGGACAGCAGCAGGACGGGCCAGGCGACCTTATAGGGAAGCGCGGCGGCTTTGGTAAAGAACAGTACGGCTCCCGCAACGAAGAACAGGGTCGTCCACGCAAATATTCTGGAAAATCGTCGCATCGGCGTATTTTAAGGAAGACCGCCCGGCTCCGATGGGGCCGGGCGGTCTTTCGGTTGCTGAAATTTCGTCAGGCCCGGACCTGCGCGCCGCATTTCTGCTCGAACTGCCGGGTGAGGTTCGCCATCACACGCTCGATGGTCCGCTCGTCCAGCGTGCGGGTCTTGTCCTCCAGAATGAAGCTCAAAGCGTAGGATTTCTTGCCCTCGGGAAGCTTGTCGCCCTCGTAGACATCGAACAGCGAGACGCTTTTCAGCAGCTTGCGCTCGGCGGCGAAGGCTGCGTCGCGCAGCGAGGAGAAGGTCACGGACTTGTCCACCAGCAGCGCCAGATCGCGTCTGACCTCGGGGAATTTCGACAGTTCCCCGGCGGCAATCTTCAGCTTCTTCGTGGATTTCGCAAGGGCCTCGAAATTCATCTCCAGATAGTACACATCCTGCTTGACATCGGTACGGCGGCGGATTGCGGCGGCCACGGAGCCGATCTGCAACAACTGTTTGCCATTGAGCGACAGCGTGAGGCCCTCGCTGAAAAGATCGCTTTCGAGCGTCTCGGCCTTCAGCGCGTAGATGTCGACGCCGAAGCGGCGGAGCAGTTTCTCGGCGACTGCGCGCAGGGTGAAGAACGACGCCTTCACGGGCTTCGCATTCCACGACTGCGGCGTCGAGACGCCCGTGACGGCGATGGCGAGGCGGTACTCCTCGGAGTAGGCCGCCAGGCGGTTTTCGTCCGTGCGCTTCGACTCGTCGTAGAAATAGCAGTTGCCGAACTCGTAGAGACAGAGATCGCCGTTGCGGCGGTTGGCGTTCAGACCGACGGCCTCCAGCATGTTGAACAGCAGCGTCTGGCGCATCACGTTCAGGTCGGCGCTCAACGGGTTGAGAATACGCACGCAACGCTCGGCGGGACAGGAGATCAGGCCCTCGTAATAGGCGGCTTTCGTCAGCGAGTTGGACATGATCTCGGTAAACCCGTTGGCCGTGAGGAAATCGGCCGCGAGGTTCATCAGACGGTTGCGGTCGGGTTTCGGCGCATAGGAGAGCGTCGAACGGACCTGCGTGGGGATTTCGACGTTGTTGTAGCCGTAGATGCGCAGGATGTCCTCCACGAGGTCGGCTTCGCGCTGCACGTCGACACGGTAGGGCGGCACGGCGACCGTCAGCACGCCGTCTTTCTCGGCGAGGATCTTCACCTCCAGCGCCGCGATGATCGTGCGGACGACCGTTTCGGGAATCTCCTTGCCGATCAGCGCGTTGACCCTTGCCAACGAGATGTCGAAGACGAAATCCCCGATCGGCTCCGGATAGATGTCCGTGATGCCGCTGGAGATCGTACCCCCGGCCAGCTCCTTCATCAGCAGGGCGGCGCGCTTGGCGGCGTAGACCTGCATGTTGGGGTCGATGCCGCGCTCGAAGCGGAACGAAGAGTCGGTATTCAGGCCGAAACGCTTGGCCGTCTTGCGCACCCACACGGGGTTGAAATAGGCGCTCTCGATAAATACGTCGGTCGTGGTGTCGCTCACGCCCGAGTCCAGTCCGCCGAAGACGCCGGCGATGCACATGGGACGCTCGGCCGAGCAGATCATCAGGTCCTTGTCCGTGAGTTTGCGCTCCACGCCGTCCAGCGTCACGAAGGGCGTGCCCTCGGCGCAGGTGCGGACCACGACTTCGCGGCCCTCGATCTTCGCGGCGTCGAAGGCGTGCAGGGGCTGGCCCAGCTCGAACAACACGAAATTGGTGATGTCGACCAGATTGTTCTTGGGATTGATGCCCGCGGCGCGCAGGCAGTTCTGCATCCACTCGGGCGACGGACCGATCTTGCAGCCCGTGACCGTAACGCCGGCATAGCGGGGCGCGGCCTCGGGATTTTCGACGCGGACCGCCACCTCCAGGTCGTGATTGTCGGGAGCGAAGGCCGAAACATCGGGCAGTTTCACTTCGGCATTTTCGCCGCGGCTCTTCAGGTAAGCGGCCAGATCGCGCGCCACGCCGATGTGCGAAGCGGCGTCCACACGGTTGGGCGTGAGTCCGATCTCGATCAGGTAGTCGTCCTCGACATGCAGGTATTCCCTGGCCTCCATGCCCACGGGGGCGTCGGCCGGAAGCTCCATGATGCCGTCGTGCGAAGACCCGATGCCCAGCTCGTCCTCGGCGCAGAGCATTCCGAGCGACTCCACGCCGCGGATCTTCGAACGTTTGATCTTGAACTCCTCGTCGCCGCCATCGGGGTAGAGCACCGCGCCGACCGTGGCGCAGAGGACTTTCAATCCGGCCCGGCAGTTCGCGGCGCCGCAGACGATCTGCAACGGCTCGGCGGCTCCCACGTCCACCGTGGTGACGTGCAGGTGGTCCGAATCGGGGTGATCGGCACAGGTCACAACCTCGCCGACGACAACGCCCCGAAGGCCGCCTTTCACGGTTTCGATCTTCTCGAAGCCTTCGACTTCGAGGCCGATGTCCGTCAGGATTTCAGCGATCTTTTCGGCCGGAAGATCGGTCGCGATATAACGTTTGAGCCAGTTATACGAAATATTCATATCGTTAAGTTTTGAATTTGCGGATAATCATGCAAAAATATAAATTTTTCCGCAAAGTACGGTAAAAAATCCTTACATATATAGGTGTCGAAAATAATTCGTAAAAAAATTGCATTTTACGAACCGACCGCATATATTTGCAGAAACAAAGCTGAAAGATGATCCGCAATTTCAACATACAGGCATGGTGGTGGCGCTCGTTGACTCTCGTGAACAATGAGTGCGGAACCGCGCGTGTATAGTTGAACCCCGAAAAATACACAAGCCCGTTGTTTACGAAAAGTAAGCAGCGGGCTTTTTCTTTTGCACATTTCAAATTCAAAAACCGATACCCATTATGAAAACGAAAAAATTCTGCCTCACCGAAAAACAGATGCCCACGCAATGGTACAACATCGTAGCCGACATGCCCAACAAACCGCTCCCGCCGCTGCACCCCGGAACGAAAAAGCCCGTCACGAAGGAGCAGATGTCGGCGATCTTCGCCGAGGAACTGATCGACCAGGAGATGTCGACCGAGCGCTACATCGACATTCCCGAGGAGGTGCAGGAGATTTACAGGATATGGCGCCCGACGCCGCTCGTGCGCGCGACGGGGCTGGAAAAGGCCCTCGGAACGCCCGCGAAGATCTTTTTCAAGAACGAAAGCGTGTCGCCCGCGGGTTCGCACAAGCCCAACACCGCCGTGCCGCAGGCCTACTACAACTACAAACAGGGCATCAAGCACCTGACCACCGAGACCGGCGCCGGACAGTGGGGCGCGTCGATCGCCTTCGCGGCCAAGCACTTCGGCATCGACCTCCAGGTATTCATGGTCAAGGTCAGCTACGACCAGAAGCCCTACCGCCGCCTGATGATGAACACGTGGGGCGCGGAGTGCGTGGCGTCGCCCTCGACGCTGACCGAATCGGGCCGTGCGGCGCTGGAGCGCGATCCGCACTGTTCGGGAAGCCTCGGGCTGGCCATTTCCGAGGCCGTGGAGATGGCTTTGCGCCGTCCGGAAGACACGCGCTACTGCCTGGGAAGCGTGCTGAACCATGTGGTTCTGCACCAGACGGTCATCGGCCAGGAGGCCGTGACGCAGATGGAGATGGCCGACGCCGAGCCGGACATGGTGATCGGATGTTTCGGAGGCGGCAGCAACTTCGCGGGCATCGGCTTCCCGTTCCTGCGGAAGAATTTCGCCGAGGGGAAGAAGATACGCGTGATCGCCGTGGAGCCTGAAGGATGCCCGAAACTCACCCGCGGCGAATTCCAGTACGACTTCGGCGACGTGGCGGGATTCACGCCCCTGATCCCGATGTACACGCTGGGCCACGATTTTCAGCCGTCGGACATTCACGCCGGGGGATTGCGCTACCACGGAGCCGGCTCGATCGTCAGCCAGCTGATGAAGGACGGGCTGATCGAGGCGCAGTCGATGCCGCAGGTCGAGACCCTCGCCGCAGGCGTTCTGTTCGCCCAGACCGAAGGCATCATCCCGGCTCCGGAGTCGACGCACGCCATCGCCGCGACGATCCGCGAAGCGCTGAAAGCCAAGGAGGAAGGCGTGTCGAAAACCATCCTGTTCAACCTCTCGGGCAACGGCGTGATCGACCTCTACGCCTACGAGCAGTATCTGGCCGGAGCATTGAAGGACTTCTCGCCGAGCGACGAGGAAATCCGCAAGACGATCAACCAGTTGGAGCATCTTATCTGAAGCTGCGCTCAAAATAGGAGAAGCGAGACTTTCGGGTCTCGCTTTTTGTTTTGCGCCGGAGGTGCAGAACGGGGTAAGACGCCCGGCGACTGTCCATCGTCCCCAAAACCCGCTTCTTAAGCGGGCGGCGCAGAACGGGGCGGAAGACCAGAGGGACATTCCATCGCCCCCTAAAACCCGCTTCTTAAGCGGGGCGGGAACCGAGCCAGAGGAAGAACATGCCGACGAGGATAAAGGCCAGGTCGACGGCCTTCGAGCGCAGGTTGCGCTCGCGGAACAGCACCGCGCCGCAGAGAAACGACACTACGACCGAGCCGCGGCGGACCATCGAGACCACGGAGATCATGGCGTCCGGATCGCGCAGGGCGAACAGGTAGGCGAAGTCGGCCAGCGAAAGGAACACCGAAATCAGCGGAATGGCCCAGCTCCAATGAAACGGGGTGGTGGCGTGCCGCCGGGGCCACCAGAGGATGCCGACCACGACGGACATCATCCCGAGCTGGTAGAGGTTATACCAGCTCTGCACGAAAACCGGGTCGAGGCGCGCCATGATATATTTGTCGTACAGCCCGCTGACGGCGCCCGTCACGGCCGCCAGGGCGATGAACAGAATCCAGAGGTTATGGGTGAAGACGACCCCTTCGCGGCGGCTCGAACGGCTCAGCAGGAAGAGCGACACGAGGGCCAGCGCAACGCCGGTCCACTGGTAGGCGTTGAGACGCTCGCCGAAGATCACGAACGCCCCGACGAGCACCATAACGGGGCGCGTGGCGTTGATCGGCCCGACGATGGTGATCGGAAGGTGCTTCATGCCGAAGTAACCGAAAATCCACGAAGTGAGCACGATGGCCGATTTCAGAACGACCAGGGCGTGGGCCTCCCATGTGCCGGGAGCCGTCGCCAGCAGGGTATGGTCGAACCATCCGAGGCCGAACTCCGCCGAGAGGATCGCGGGCAGGAAGAACAGCGTCGAAAAGAGCGTGTTGAGCAACAGCACGGGCAGCACGGCGTTGCCGGTGAGGGCCTTTTTCTTAGCCGCATCGTAGAAGCCGAGCAGCGCCGCCGAGGTGAATGCCAAAGTGAGCCACATAGCGATGAGGAAAGGCGGCCGGAGCCGCCTTTATCTATTTGATTTCGTCGCTGTAAACGGCGCCGGGAAGATCGTGGAGGTTGTAGCGCGAAGCCATCGACATGCCGTAGGCCCCGGCCGACTTGATGGTCAGCAGGTCGCCCCGGTGCGTGCGGCGCAGGGTGACGTTCTCGTCGAAAACGTCCGTCGATTCGCAGGCTGTGCCGACAACCGTGTATTTCTCGCGCACCTCGTCGTCCTTGGCCGTGATGTTCTCGATGTTGTGGTACGAACCGTACATCGCCGGGCGGACCAGCTCGGTCATCGAAGCGTCGACGATCACCAGCTTGCGGCCCGTGGCGGTGGTCTTGTTGAACAGCACCGTCGTGATCAGCTCGCCGCATTCGGCGACGATCGAACGTCCGAACTCGAAGTGCACCTCGCGGTCGCCGATGCGCAGGTGGTTGTGGACGATCGAGAACAGCGACGCGAAGTTGGGGATCGGCTCGTTCTCGGGAACGTCGTAGTTGACGCCCAGGCCGCCGCCCACGTCGACGAAACGGAACTTGCAGCCCAGTTTTTCGAGGTTCTCGACGATGACGTTGACCTTGTTGCACATGTTCTCGAAGACATGCAGCTCGCGGATCTGCGATCCGATGTGCAGGTGCAGTCCGATGATGTTGACGTTTTTGAGCGACCGGATCTCCGCGGCGTGCTCAAGCGCTTCCTCGTAGGAGATGCCGAACTTGCTGTCCGCCTGGCCCGTGTCGATGCAGTGGTTGGTCTTGGGGTCGATGTCGGGGTTGATGCGCAGCGCGATGTCGGTCACCTTGCCCGCCTCGGCCGAAAGGGCATCGACCAGCTCCAGCTCCTGAATCGACTCGCAGTTGATGGCCAGAATGTTCTGCTCGATGGCGTATTTCAGCTCCTTGTCGCGTTTGCCCACGCCCGCATAGACGATGCCCTTGGGGTCGAATCCGGCCTCGACGGCCTTGCGCAGCTCGTTGCCCGAGGCGCAGTCGATGCCCAGCCCGTATTCGCGGATGACCGCCAGCAGATGGTCGTCGTAGTTGGCCTTGATGGCGTAGTGGACCTTGTAGCCGTATTTCTTCGACTCGTAGACGACGCTTTCGAGGGTCTGGCGCAACAGCGCCATGTCATAGAGGTAGAACGGGGTCTCATAGCCCCGGAGTTTGGATGCGATTTGTCTGCTTAACATCTTTAACCTAACTTGTTGAAGTCGCAAATATAAGCAATTTGTGCCATTCCGGCAAACGGAAGCCCTCCGATATATTCAAAAATTTATGTATATTTGCCGAAGATTTTACCCTTATATATGAAAAACATCCGAAATTTCTGCATCATAGCCCACATCGACCACGGCAAATCGACACTCGCAGACCGTCTGCTGGAGAAGACCAACACGCTCAACCAGCGCGAAATGCAGTCGCAGGTGCTCGACGACATGGACCTCGAACGCGAAAAGGGAATCACCATCAAGAGCCACGCCATCCAGATGGAGTACACGGCCCGCGACGGACAGCGGTACACGCTCAACCTGATCGACACCCCGGGACACGTCGACTTCTCGTACGAAGTGTCGCGCGCAATCGCCTCGTGCGAAGGGGCGCTGCTGGTGGTCGACGCCACGCAGGGCATTCAGGCGCAGACGATTTCGAACCTCTACCTCGCCGTGGGGCACGACCTGGAGATCATCCCCGTGCTGAACAAGATCGACATGGATTCGGCGATGATCGACGAGGTGAAGGATCAGGTGATCGACCTCATAGGATGCAGGGAGGAGGATATTCTGCTGGCATCGGGCAAGACGGGACTGGGCGTCGAAGAGGTGTTGGAAGCGATCGTAAACCGCATTCCCGCTCCCACGGGCGACGAGAGCGCGCCGTTGCAGGCGCTGATCTTCGACTCGGTGTTCAACCCCTTCCGCGGGATCATCGCCTATTTCCGCGTCTTCAACGGCACGCTGCGCAAGGGCGACCACGTGAAGTTCTTCAACACGGGCAGCGAGTACGACGCCGACGAAATAGGCGTGCTGAAACTCAAGATGCAGCCCCGGCAGGAGATCAGGGCCGGGGACGTGGGGTATATCTGCTCGGGGATCAAGACCTCGTCGGACGTGAAGGTCGGCGACACGATCACCTCGGTGACCAACCCCGCCAAAGAGGCCATCGCCGGATTCGAGGACGTGAAGCCGATGGTCTTCGCGGGCGTCTACCCGGTGGAGGCCGACCAGTACGAGGACCTGCGCGCGTCGCTCGAAAAATTGCAGCTCAACGACGCTTCGCTCACGTTCGAGCCGGAAAGCTCGCTGGCGCTCGGATTCGGGTTCCGCTGCGGATTCCTCGGGCTGCTGCACATGGAGATCATTCAGGAGCGGCTGTACCGCGAATTCGACATGGACGTCATCACGACCGTGCCCAACGTGTCGTACCGCA
>ERZ773139.4284-NODE-4284-length-11597-cov-2.989950_pt1 | contig 11597 bp, 28 predicted proteins | sample MGYA00580854_ERZ773139 | MGnify/ENA primary metagenome ERZ773139 (study PRJEB29015, sample SAMEA2737809) | human gut metagenome | biome: human gut; feature: human-associated habitat; material: faeces | place: China | collected 2012 ...
GATTTTGGAATCAGGAAACTTGGATTTTATCCTGTGTCCGGTGAAGGGAGCCAAAAATGATCTTTGCCCCGCTTGGAAATGTCCACTTGTGAGAACTGGCATTGTATTTTGCCTGTGGGAATGCCCGGGGATAGTAGTTGAGGCTTTTGTCAATGAGCTCTGAAAGCTGAGGAAACGTTTTGCGGAGAATAAGGGCTTTGTAGTGCGGGATGTGAACCTGCCGCAGCGCTTCGATCACCAGCGCGTCGCTTTTTCCTCCGCCTGCTGCACCACCATACAAAGCCTCGTACTCGGGCCGCGACATAAAGGCCGCCTGCATGGGCTGCGGTTTCCAAATCGGATTACTCATCCTCGGCCCCCTCTTTCTCGTCGTCCAGCAGACTTTCATCCACGGGAGCCAGCAAAACAACGCCGCTTTCCTTTCCTCCGCTGTCAGCGGCTTCCGGCTTATCCCTAAATTTATCCGGACGTCGGTTTTTGAGCCAGAATATCTGCGCTGTCACGTTTCCGTCCAGAGCCGCCTGCACAAGAGCGTTCTCCACCTGGAAATCCACCACTTCCTTGCCCTTTTTTAGGGCGTTGCAAATCTCGCAGTAAGATTGCTTATATCGATATAACGTAGCCACATTGATGCCCATTTTATTGGCAATCTGCTCATCTGTCAGCCCGTCTCTGGCCCATCCCTCCAGAAGAATCAGCCCATCTGGCTCCAACCATCTTTTAAATTTTCCTTTTGCCAAAGGCTTCTCCTCCTTCTCCAATCGTTCTAATCTCAGCATAACAAAGGCCTTTTGAAATTGCGCCCCGAAAACGCAAAAAAGCCGCCGGATTATTCCGACGGTCTTTTTTTTATTTTTCTCTCGGCGCCACGCCGATCACATATGCGTCCTGTTCAAAGTCTTTTCGGGCGTGAATTTCATAATCTTTTCTGGTTTGTGCCACATCAAAGAGAGGGACGTCCAAGCGCCACCCAATTTCTTTCCCGCTTTCTGCATCTGTTGCCTTTTCCCCATAATTAATCGTAATAGTGGATAAAAGGGCGTCTATCATCATCTGCATTTCTAACATGCCGACCTGTGCAGACTGTAAATCGCTTTCCAGGATCTTCATGCGATTTTCCTGATCGGATATTTTCTTTCGATAACGTCCGATTTCTCTTTCATGCTGTTTTTTATTCATTTTCATCATTCCTTTCGTAAAATCGCTCCATAAAAGACGCAATGGAGCACTGTTTCCATCCCGGATTATTGGCGCAATAACGGTTTATGTAGTATTTGCGGATCTCCATATTCGGGAATGCTACCTTTCCACCTTCACAATGGACGCACAGCCGCTCATCCCCGCTAAAAAATGGACATTGCCACGTCTTGTTAGAGTATCCCATCCGCTACCTCTTTTCCATTAATCCCGGTATCCGCTCTCTATCCAAGGTTAGGTTTCATCTGCGTCCCTCAGAAAGTCGATTACACTTCTCGGCGGGGACATAAATAGTTCTCGGTATGCTGGCAACAGCATAGAACAGATAACATCATCTTTTTCAAAGCCTCGTAATTCCTTTATTCTCGAAAGGTCGACTATGACCTCGGACTTTTTGCTTATTTTTTTGTCTGTTTCACTGAAACTAACAATTATCGCATCTCCATTACCGTGTATAAAAGGCCTAATTGCGACTTCCATACCATACTTAATAACCGCCGTCAAAATTAGCTCCTCGGTATTTCTAAACTTATCAAACATCATGTTTGTCCTCCCTCTCCCCGTAGCTGCAAAAATCATCGTCGTCCGTTATGTCACATTGCCTCATAGGGCCATCAACGCTATCGTGCCATTTACAATCCTTGCACCTCACGGCCTCAACCACGTCGGCGGATGGAACAGAATCAATCAATTCCATTACACCATCCAAATACAAAGCATCTGCAAATGTTATATCCACACTGCTCTTTATTTCTTCAAATTTTTTAAGGACTTCCGCACGCTCTATGTATTCAGCCATTTCTATCCCTCCTTCGGCGGTTCCGGTAATGGCATACAGCGGGTTACGCCGTCAATGTCAGAAGTTAAGTATTTTAGAGCTTTAACGAGGACATCTAATTGTTTTTTATTCATATTCATCTCTTATCTCTCTTTCCAAATCAGTAAGACATTCATTCGCATGCTTATACAGCTTCCGAAGCTTTACAAAAACTAGGATGCCTAACGCAATCCACTCGATTGATGAAATTATACTTAATATTTCATTCAATTATTTTCCCTCCAAATCCATTTTAGCGCCACAGTTGGGGCAGTAGTGATACATAAAGTGGTGATTATTGATTATGTCACAGAAAATAATTCCGCATTTGGAACACTCCACAACTGGAATGTTCGTGTGCTTAAAACTCTTGATTTCCGGTCTATCCATCCACCGCCCATGCCGCACAGGTTCGGATTCGATGGCCGGTGCAGTATCTATTACTGCCATCACGCAGTCAAGATAAAAGGCATCACGCAATGTTGGTGCTTGTTCTTTCTTTTTCTCAAATCGTTTAATCAACGTCTTCCGGCTGATAAGTTCATCCATTGCTGTCACGCTCCTTTTATTTACGAAAGAATCCAATTCTGAACTGAATATTAAGCCACATAAAAGCAACTAAAAACCTGAAATAATAATTATAATATACAATTCCTACAGAAGGAATAAAGACAAATTGGTTTTTGCTCCGATTAATTGCAAATCTATCATATGGTTCATGCATTGCTGTCACGCTCCTTTTCCTCCCACTATCGTAGTTTTCGGGGTGTAAATCCTGTTCCCGGTGTTCTTCTCCATTTTTCGCACCTCTCCTAAAAGCCGCTCAAGTGCCTTGATAGTCTGCCGGTTGTCCTCGGCCCATTCCACCACAGGGAGTGTCTGTGTCATCAAATCTTTGGCCACTCTCCGGGCTTGCCGCACTTCTTTGAGTTTTCTGGCAAGACGGGCACTGCTGTGGTAATCATGAACTTCAAGCTCCAGCGAATGCAAAATATCCTGTGTAGCATCGTTTGCTTCCTGTTCATTGGCGACAGAAATGCGGTAAAGCTGCTCTGTCTCCCGTATGTAATTGAGGAATGCCTCTATTCCGTTGCTTACCGTCTGGTACGGTTCCATACGTTTTTCCTCCCTCCCCAAAAGCGGGTTATTTCTCCGGCAAATGCCGCGCGCGTTTAAAAGCTTGCCTCTAGTTTCGTCAATTTTAGCCCTGTGTGCCTCTGTGAGACGTTTTTGCAGGCGCAGAGTACTTTTTCATGCTTTCAACTTGTGAATGCGTTATAGGCTTTTCTAGCGCCTCTCAGCGTTATTCCTCCACAATCTCAATCCCCGCCCGTTTCAGTTCGGCGTCAACCTTTGCCACCCAGAAGTCGTCATATCTGGCGTTAAGCTCGTCCATGTACTGCATCATCTGCTCATACAGTCTTGCAAGGCGTTTTTCTCCCCATCCATATTCTGAGTGCATGATAAACAGGCAGAGCTTGATAGCGCATATTGTGTAATACACCCGTTCATGCTGTATCTGCTTTAACGCCTCTTCCCTCACCCGCTGTTTCATGTCGGGCGATAGCATAATTTTTGATTTCAAGCTGTTCCCTCTTTTCCAACGTGCAAATCTGCGCTCCATATTCCACAATTTTGCTATATTTGCAAAATGCACAGCAGAGATAGCAAATATTTGGGCCAAATCTTTTTCTTACGACATCATGGGGACAGCTCCGGACTGCATGAGCCCGGATTATCCGCCCGCACTTGTCGCACCGTTTCAGCTTATCCTTCATGTTTTGCCCCCGGCACATGGAAGCCCAGCCGCTCGAAACTCTCCAAATCGTAGGATGCTGGCCCAGCCTGGCTCCCGCTTTGTCCCTTGCCTGCTGATATGGACTGCTTTCCCTCCCGGATGCAAGTTTCCAGGATGCCTTTGGTGTAGCCGTACTTCTTTCCTTTACGGACGGTTTCCGTCACCGCTTCTCGTATGAGGCTCTCAGTGGCCCCGTTCTCAAAAAAATAAATTAAATCCTGCTCCAGCTGTCTGCCGGATATGTGCAGTTCAGAATCAAAAAAATTCAAAAGTGATGGACTGACGACACACGCGCGTGCGCGCTCTCTGTCTTCTCTAATTTCTTTTTCTTCTTTAGTCTTCTTATATTGTTGTCGGTTGCCTGTCGCTTGACTGTCGCCCATCGTGTCGATTGCCTGTCGTTTGCCTGTCAAGTTGCCTGTCGCTCCCTGATAATGATTGTAATTTAAGACTGTAACCACCGAATATTTTGCGGTTGTTTTGACTGTCACTTCGCCTGTCGTTTTCAAGTGTTCCAACGCCGTTCTTGCCTGTCGAATTGTGAGGTTTAATTCATCGGCCAAAATCTGGTAAGAAATTACCCTGGAACCCCGCTTAATTTCTTCTCCTCTCCACTTCTCATCCTTTATATTGGCGGTAAGCAACAGATGGAGAAAGACCACTTTGGTATTCACATCGTGATACCATTCCCAGTCCAGCATCCGGCGGTGGAGTTTTATGTATCCGTTTTTCAGCATGTCATCACCGCACTAATAATACTTGTCCGCATTTGCAGATTCATAGGCCATCTTAATGGATTTAAATTCATTGATATCAAAATCGTCTTCCAGAAACTCCTCCAGCTTATCGGAAAAATCCAAATCAAATTCCCTCTTTTTGGCTTTGGCAGTATTACGAAGAGACTGATAAATTTTATTTTGAATGGCGTTTACTTGAGCAACACTTTTACAACAGTCAAAAATATCTGCGAACTCTTTTCTAAGCTCTGATAATGTCATCGTGGTTTCTCCTCTCCCAACAGTTCAATGATTTTTCGCCCGGTCTCACTTTTGGAGCAGAAAACAAAGTCAAATCCATATAATTTTTTCAATACCATCAATTTTTTATACAGTCTATCTCCGCTGATTGCCAAAGGCGATTCTTTTAAGCGCGGATTAACCCATTTTTTAATATCTTCAAACGATTTAAAATTTTTTCCGTGTTCGCATAGAATGATAATTTTAATTCCATACTCTTTAGCCCGTTTGAGTTCATCAGAAAATCTTTTCCATTCTGTTTGCTTGTTTCCATCCTTATCCCGTTTAATATTGCCATCTTTGTCCTTTTTGGGCATATCACTCACGTTGATAGACAACTCACCTAAATTTTGTTTTCTTTCAACGCAAATCCGCGGATGATCCAAGCTCATGTAGTCTCCGACAAAAAGTTTGCTGGAAAAGTGCTGGATGCCCATCCGGTCAAAGTCTGCTATGATTTTGGTGATAGCCCTATCCTTTTCCCGATTATCAATTTGAATCGTCATGATCCACCTCCGCTAGAAAGGTAAGGATCCGTCGTCCTCAACCTCCAAGTCCTCAAACTGCTGCTGTATCGGTGTTTGCGCTGGCTGAGGAGCGGAATACTGCGCAGACGATGCGGAAACGCTATCGTCGGATTTCTTCCCGCAAAAATGCCCCTGATCTACAATAAGCTCCATAACGGCGCGGTTGTTCCCGTCCTTATCCTGGTATTTTCGAGTCGTCAGAGTCCCCTCCACAACGATTTCCTTTCCCTTTTGGAAATACTGGCTGATGAATACGCCGGTCTGCCGCCACGCTACGCAGTTGAGAAAGCACTCCGTCTTGTTCTCCTTATATTCCTTACTCCAGGCAACGGTAAAGCTGCATACTTCTACTCCTGTATTCGTCGTCCTCAGTTCCGGGTCCCGTGTCAGTCTACCTTGCAAAATCGTTTTGTTAATCATTGTCTAAATCCTCCATTGTGATGACTCTATCCAGTACCTTGGTCCGCTTGCAGTAGTCACACTTTTCACAGCGGATGGGTTCTCCAATTCCTTTTTTCAGTTCGGCGAACCGGCGTACATTTGATTTGACAATTTCCATCGCTGTATCCAAATAAGGTTGGGGAATCGAAACGACGGCCATATCCGGTTCGCGTTCCTTTGTAGCTGCGGCAATAAAAAAGGGGAGGCTATGGCCTTCTACAGCTTGATAAATTGCCCCCTGAATGTCGTATCCCCATGCCTCGATGAAATTAAGCCGTCCCTGCCCTTCCTTGTAAATCGGCGCGAAGTCTTTCATAATCTTTAAATCTACAATGGCCTTTCCAAGATGGTAGCTGTCGATTTTTATCTTGAATGGAACACCTTCGATTTCTCCAACTTTAATTACCTGTTTTTCTCCGCTCATGTACTTCATAAAGAGCTTGTCCCCGGAAATCCGATCAATGATGTATTCTGCCTGCCGATACTCAGATCTGAGTGTCCCTTGACGGGTAAACAGTTCCGGATTATCCGCCCGGAACCGTTCCAAGCTCCCTTCAAAATATGCGTCTACATAGCTTCCAACCAGTAAAGCAGTAGTCTTTTCCCTGGTGTATTCCCCTTTGAGTTCCGCAAGAGCAGCGGCTTCGCAAGCCATAAAAGACTTCAGTTGGGACGTGCTCATATACTTCATGTTGTTTTCCAGAGAGAAATATGTGTCATTCGTTATCATAAGCGCCCTCCTCCAACAGAAAAGCTGCCCAATCATCCAACGTCTCCCTGACATAGTCTTTAATGCAGTCATATATGTATTTTCGATCTTCTGTCCCTGCAAAATGGTATTCCAAAATGAATTTATCGTAGAGTTGTTTCAGGATAAAGGCTTTAAAATTCTCCTCGCACTCCTCTAAATTTAGCCCCGTGACCCAGAATTCAAAGAAATCTTCCAGATGGTCAGCGATGTAGAGGATAAACATCGAAAAGCTAAGCTTTTTAAACAGGCATTTATCGCAGATCCCTCTTGTGAGGTCAAATTCGCTGTCCTGTTCCTTGCCGCAAACGGCACATTTGAAACCCATATTCCTCACCTCACAGTACGTCGGCGTTTTTGATTGCCTGGGCCCGTAATGTAGCGCAATCCGCGCACAAAGGAGCGCCGTATTTCTTTTGTGTGTATCCGGCAAGCTGCTGGACGTTCATTCCGTTGGCTGGCAGAATATTTTTCCCGCAATCGGAGCATTTTACCTCATCAGATTCAATCTTTGGCAAGAACGGACGAACTCGGACCCCCTCCACAATCTCCTTCCCGAACCGGACATTGTGATCGGCGTAGAGCTGTATTTTTCGTCCGCTCCATTCTTCGATAATGGGAGTTTTAAACAGCTTTTCAATAGTTTTGCAGTTGGTCTTGTTGCAAATCAGAGGTTTTACGTTTTCGGCGAAGTGCATCACCGTACACATTTCCGACCGGCCACCCTCTCCAACAACGTTTTCCTGGGCCACGCTTTTTATGGTCAAAATGATGTCTTTATCGTCATCAAAACAGTATGTTCCAAAGTAGTTCGGATTGTATAACTTCCTCCAGTGAGTTTTAGACATTGACAAATTCCTCCTTATCTGATATATTTATATTAGATTTTTAAAGAGTGCTCCTGCCTTTTGGTTGTCCGGCAGGAGCGTTTTTTTATGTTCCTATTTCATAACTACAACAGTTCCGGCCTCTACCAATTCTTTTAGATTATCTTCCAGATAGGCCGCAATATTGGATTTTGCTTTCAGCTTCCACATACCTCCGTCTGCTTCAAATAGACCAATTTCAGCGCGCTCATTTAAACGCAGCAAAAATTCACTTTCCGGCTGTTCCACTTCCAAAAAAGTGCGGAAAGGACGCAATTTGACGCGAGGCTTCACAATTTCTTTCTGTGCAAGAGATACGCCTTTTTTGACTTCCACGGACTGGGTGACACCCTCATCAGAGCTAGACACATTGTTGTCAACTGTAATGCGGGACAAAAGATTTAAAAGGTATTTTGTATCCTCTGTCTGATCAAATTGACTTCTAATTGCGATGATTGCATCCTCGTGCCCTTTCCAGCCGAAACGGAAATCAGGAGTATCGGATATGGACTGGTAGAGATAACTGCGAAGGAAGCGTTCGCCGTATGTAGTAAATACAGTTACTCTGCGATAAGATTCTACCTGTACAAAAATCTTTGCATTGATTTTTTCATGTTCGCCCTGAATCAATTTGACAATGCTGTCCAGCCCGTTAACCTCGATGGATGATGGTCTGTCAATACTGTGCTGTACTCTTTCCAACGGCTTTTCCGTATAGGTTTCACCGTTGATTTCATGGATGTGGTTCTCCCCCAGGGATACCAGTTTTTCAATTGCTTCTTTTAACATCTTTGATACACTCCTTTTCTATTTCAGCCGCAGAACAACCGGTTTTGGAGATTCTACGCCATCAAATGTTAATTGATTGGGCGATACAGGAAGCTGCTCAATAGCGATTGCTTCCCCATTTTCGTCATTGGTGATATATAGGCCGGTGGAAAGGGATTTCATCGGTTCCAATTTTGAGGCTTTAACATTTACATCAACTTTGATATTGCTTCGGTCGTCGTCTGGCAGCATGGTAATAGTCAACTGGATTGCCCTTGGCTTTGCAGCTTTGGTGTTGACATCCATGATATTGTCGATCACCTGCCCGAAAACTACATTTACTCGTTCGGCAATGGCCCCCATAGCCAGATTCAAGACGGATACTCCCGTCACGGAGGTTGGTTCGATTGCATTACTCATTGACTTTTTCCTCGCTTTCTGTTAATCTGTATGTAGAGATTTTTGCTATGCGCCTAGTCCGAGTTGCCGCTCGACTGGGCGCGATTGTTTTTAAGAGATATTTAATTTCCGGCCAATTAAGGATCAACGCTCCTGTTGCCATTATCACTATCCCTAATGCAAATGCTACTATGAGCTGCCACGGCTTGTCCGCATTTACGGCGCTTAAAGGTATCCAGCTTAATATGGCAAGTATCCCTCCGGCCCATTCTCTCGGGCTCAGGCGGTCTTTAGAGTGTTTCATCTAATCACATCCTTTGTGAATTCTTGATGTTATACGATTAATAGATTGAGCAAATTGGTTGACTGATGCAATATGTTCTGTAATGCGAATCATAGATTCGGTAAGACCGCCAATTTCATCATTACTACACGATTCCGATCTCTCTGCAAGCAACGCCAACTGTTTGCAGAGAATTTCTTTTATTTCCGCGTCTGTTTTTGGAATTTTCAGTTCATTCATCCTCTTCCCCTCCTTTCTCCTTACCTTTTTCCAGTTGGTCGTTTAGCATTTGCAGAAATTCATCTACGGTCATCGGGTGGGCTCCTTTCTGTTGATTTATGTCACGGGGTTAACTATGCAAATTCAGCTTTTTCAGCTTATTCAGCCGCTTTTCCAAATCGTCGATATCCAGCCCCCAGGCTTCAAATGCGGCTTCTGTATTTACGGCTTTGGCATCCCATGAAGGAATGTCATTCTCCTTCATTCTGTCTTTCGCAGCTTGTTTCAGGCCACATATTGTTTTACTTCCCAAGCTGCCAAATATCTCCCTAATATCGCCGTTCCTGAGCTCTATCCGCTCATAGTAAATTCTGATAGCTGTCTCAAGGCTTTGGATTTGTGGGACTCTGACCATGTGGCTCACCTCCTATGAAAATGTATTTTGTGAGTGAATATACCTTTTTCTGGTAAATTGTGGTATACTGTCCAGAAAAGGAGTGGTGTTCTGTGACTAAAAATGAATATAGGTTCTTGAAATATTTAAAAGATCATCCTGACATTACCCACGTTCAGTTATCTGTCTTTGATGGCGCAGAGAAAGCACGTGATTATCGACGTATGTTTGATTTTCTGGTTACCAGAGGAATGATTTCTTTTAAAGGCATAGATGACTGTTTTCGCAATTGTTATATAACACCTTTGGGAGAAGAAGCTGTGGAAGAATATGAACAAAAAACAGAAAAAAGAAATTTGAATAAAAAGTCTTATAGAATTTCTGTAATTGCTCTTATCGTTTCTATTCTTGCATTGACTTTTTCTATCTTGTCTAAATGGCTATTTTGAGCATTACCAAAACTATAGCTATAGCGGAAATTACAATAGACATCACTGAAAAGACTTTCGTTTTCTTTCTGAGTTTATTTAGTTCTTTCAATTCTTCCTGTTCTTCCCAGTAAATTATTACTAAACGCCAAAAATCATAGAACTTATTGAATTCGGTTTCTTTCACAAGGCCCTTTTTTACTGCAAATAAAAAGGCTTTTTCTGTTAAATAATCCATCTGTAGACCTCCCTTCCGCCGTTCTTCAGAGTGGCGGTTTTTTATGCAATCATTCGTTTTTCTTCCAGTTTCAATTTGTACCATTCCAGATAACGTTTACGCTGTTCATAGTCCGAGACGGAAACCAACAGGCCAATGTCAACCTTTTGCAGGATATCCAGCATCTTGATCTGATCTGCGTTTAGATAGGGCCTAATGCTCTCACCCTTGGGGATACCGTGCTCCTGCCGAAACTGCTTCGCTGTCTTACCGATTACAATTCGATTCAGCATATCGCATTCATTGCTAAAATGGTAAGGACGCGGGTTCTCGTGCAGGAGTTTGATATTGTCGGTGAGCAAGGGGAACTGTGTTCTCGCTTCAATCATGGTTCGAATAAACTTCTCCATCTCATTGAAGCGTTTTATGTAGGCTTCTTTGAACTGTGCTGCTTTCTTGCCACGATAGCCCATTACCAGAAAAGTGAATCCATCACGTGTCATGGCATAGGCCTTCTGTTTTCGCTTGTACTCGTCCTTATAAGAGATCTCCTCAAAATTGAGGAGATGAAACTCCTTTGAACAATCCAAAGTTTGAATATCCCTTAGTACATTATCGTGCCGCTTGCCAAACATCTTAGCCACCATTAGGCTATTGGCTCTTGCTGTGTCTTTCCCATCACAAAAAATACCGTAATCATCCATTGGAATTAATTGTTTCATTTGGTCCTCCTTTTATTCGTTTTTGTTTCCGAAAGCAAATCGTCGATTGTGCAGTGGAAAATTTGGGCGAGCTTCCAAAGTTTATCAGCGCGAGGAAGGCTTTCTTCTGTTTCCCATTTAGCTACCGCTTGCTGACTAACGCTTAATTTCTCCGCAACAGCCAATTGGGAAAGATTTCTTTTTTCTCTATAGTATTTGATATTGTTCAATTTAGCGCCCCCTTTTTTACTACCAAAGGTAGTTTATACTTATATATTAATACTACTTTTGGTAGTTGTCAATACTTTTTTACAAAAAAACATTTACATAAACAACTTATAGTAGTAGCATGGGGCTATAAGGGGTGATAATATGTTTTCACAACGACTAAAAGAACTTAGAAAATCTATAGATATTACGCAAGTTGCGCTTGCTAAAAAACTTTTTGTCAGTCAACAAGCGGTGGCTAAATGGGAGGTTGGTACTGCTACACCAAATCCAGATATGCTCAACAATATTGCTTCTTTTTTTAATGTCACCACCGACTATCTTCTTGGGAGAACAGACAAAAAAACTCCCGCCCCTGAAATCAGAGACGGGAAAGGAAAGAATTTAGTCCGCACCATTGGGCGCGACGGTTCTTACAGTGAGCGTTGGCTCACCGATGAGCAGCTTGAGGCTCTGCAAGCCATCATCAATCAGATGCCTGATGTAAAGGATGACTTTTAATCTGATTTTCCTGATGTAAAGGATGACTTATAAGCAGTTCTATCCATAC
>ERZ773139.4290-NODE-4290-length-11576-cov-4.320805_pt1 | contig 11576 bp, 9 predicted proteins | sample MGYA00580854_ERZ773139 | MGnify/ENA primary metagenome ERZ773139 (study PRJEB29015, sample SAMEA2737809) | human gut metagenome | biome: human gut; feature: human-associated habitat; material: faeces | place: China | collected 2012 ...
GCGCCATCATCTTCATATGCCATCTTATTTTTTAGGGACATTTACTGAATATCCCTAATTATCGGAACGATTCCGAAAGAAAATGATTTTTATTGAGGCAGTTGATCCAAAAGAGCTTTGATCTCATTATTCGGATCGACAGTCAACATCTTACTCCACCATTTGCGAGTTTCAGGATAGACATTCTTTCCTGCAGCATACTCTTTTTGATAATTATAGAAACCGATATATTTATAAGCCTCCAATAACGCCGCCTTATTCGGATTTTGAGACTTTTCAAGAACAGTCAATAAAGTTTCGTAATATGGCTTTGCCAATCCTTCTGTCGTTTCAGGATCAAGACCGGAATTCGAACGGGCTCTCCACAAATATCCACGATAGTCTTCCGGAGCTCTCTCTGTTACAATAGCAAACAAACTATCAGCCTTTTGATATATCGGTTTTTGAATAGCAAGTTTCGCTGCTTTTTCTTCCGGAGTAGCTTCGGCAGCCGGTGCTTCGGCAGAAGCGGCACGATAATAAATCGTACCCAAGAAGAAGTAATCTGTCAGGCTGACATCCTGATTACGTTTCATATACTCATTATATGCATCAGCACTTTTCAGCATATCTCCGGCAGCACGGTAAGCTTCGCTCAATTCCTTATAAAGTTCGATTTTTTCCTGATCGAGAGAAATAGCTTTTTCCAATACCGGAATAGCTTTATCCGCCAATTTGTTTTCAATCAATATATTTGCATAAATAATATAATCTTGCGTATTGAATTGGGGATTTCCCGGAGTATTCATAAATGTCTCTGCTGCAGTGAGAGCTTTATCATAATTTTTCAGCTCATAATTGTCATACATCGCCAAACGTTTCAAAATAAAATCATTTGGATTTTTTACAATCATTTTATCTACAAGATCCAGAGATTCTTGATACTTCTTATCAAAGAAAAGCAGTGCTGCATAACGAGACTGATCGCTTTCGAAATGATTGGGATTAGCCATATAACGTGCATAAGCTTCTACTGCTTGATTATATTTGCTATCCTTAAAATATGCTTCGGCCAATTCGCGTTGTGCAATAGCAGAATTAGGTTTCAATTTCAACAGATCTTCCAACTTGGCGATAGCAAGACTCGCATTAATAGGGAAATAAATATTCGAATATTTCACATAAGCTTCCAGACAGTTTTCATCGAAGTTTTGTGCCATTTCATAAAAACCGCACGCTTCGCCATATTTCTTATCTTTAACCAAAATATCACCTTCGAATACATAAATAGGTGCATACTCTTTATCTGCATCCAAGGCTTTATCCAAATATTTCTGATATTCAGGCATTACATTCTCATAATATGCTTTTGAAATGGCCAGATAAATCTCCGGATTTTTTTTATCCGATTTGATTACAGCTTTGAAAAGAGCTTCAGCCTCTTTTTTATTATTTTTCAACATCAATTTGCCCTTACCGATCGAATTATAAGGATAAAGAGGATCTGCCTGCAAGCCCATGTCATAATACATTCCGGCAGAATCCAATTTATTCATTCCCGAATAAATTTCTCCTAAATAAAAATATGCTTCGGCCTTTTTAGTAGACGGGTCATTCAAAGTTTTATCCAAAATTATCTTCGCCCTGTCAGGTTGTCCTGATTTAAAATATTCGATACCATCCGTATACGATTCTGCAAAAGCAGAACTCACCACCCCTCCAACAAAAAGGAAAGAAGCAAGTAACATTGACTTAGTTCGCATAATTTCTATAGTTTTCTATTATATATTATTATTATAAATTTTCTCTCACGTTTACGATACGGATTGCTTGTGTCGCCGGAACAATCCCGGTCTTCAAAATAATCCGCTGACCTTTATCCGATCCGACAAATGTAGTAAACCCACTTGGCAAACCGCTTTTGGGATCGGTAGTTATTATATAAACATCTCTGGTCAATGGATATAATCCCATTGCCAAATAAGCCTGATAAGGCTGATAACTGTTCGATGGATAAGCTACATCATCCCGACTGACACCCATCACCGTAATTCTATCTGAGAAAGAGAGACGCGTCGAATCATTTTTATTTCCGATCCAACTAGCTCCGATTACACCAATAGCATTAGGCACTTCCGAAACATAATCGATTACATTTTCATTGTTATCCTGAGCATTCAGATTCTTCGACAAAGGTTTTCCCGCACAAATAGAATCTATTGCAAAACGCACCGTACTCGAATTCGGATTATCGAATACAAGTTGCAATTTACCTAATTTAGATTCAGGATAAACCTGATTCCATTCCGTAACTTCTCCCGTAAGAATCCGCCGAAGCTGGTCCATAGTAATCAATGTATCAGGATTTGCTTTATTTACGATAAGGGCGACTCCGTCCGTAGCGATTTTTACTTCTTTCGGATAAAGTTTCCGGGCATTCAAAGTCTCTACTTCTTTCGGAGAAAGCCTCCGAGTCGTAACTGCCAATCTCACACTATCTTGCAAGAGAGAGGTTATAACATCCACCTCATCGGCATAAACCGGTATTATATTAGCTTTAGGATATAGTCCTTCAAAAACATCTATCTCCTGCTCCATAATCGGCTCAAAGGTTTGGTCCGCACTTATTTTGATAAGTCCTGACGTAGGGGTTTCGGTAATCCCTTTTTTCTTAGAGGAGTTACATGCTGCAAAAATCCCAGCAAAGATAAATACCGCACAAACTGAAAGACAAAACGATCTTTTTATTTTCATTATAAAATCTCCTAACTATACCTCTGGTTTCTAATTTGTCTATAGGCCCTAAAGATACCATATATTGCGAAAACAATTCCTATACTATACCGAAATATTTCTGAAAAAGTGTTTTCAAAAAGAGGTGTGAAGATTAAAAGATAAGCCATCCCAAAGTAAATCAGGATCATAAATATCCCGAAAATATAACCCATATTAATTTTTTTTGTGGGTTTCTGTGGCTTTTGAAGATCATTTTCTGTTTCCATAACTATAGGTATTTAATCTAAAATACCCGCAGCCCTACATCTGGAGACATAGAGGTGCGGAGTATTTTAGGTGATATTGTTAATATAATAACAACAATCTTACTGCATAAGTTTAAACACTACAGGAACTGTAAAATAAACAGCAACATTATTACCGTTCTGTTTCCCCGGAATCCATTTAGGCATCATTTGGATAACTCGTACTGCTTCTTTATCCAAAGAGGATTCGACGCTTCTCAAAACCGTTACATCCTTGATTTCACCGGTTTTAGAAACTACGAAACGTACTACCACACGTCCCTGAATACCCGCTTCCTGTGCAGGAATAGGATATTTGATCTTTTCATTGATAAACTTCAGCAATGCTGCTTCACCACCAGGGAACTGAGGCATCTGTTCTACAGCCTGATACGGTTTTTCTTCTTCTACTGGAGCTTCAGGCTGAACGAATTCCTTGAAATCCGCAATATCCTGTCCGTTTATCTCATCATTACCTTTTACATCGGCGATAGAAATAGCGATCTTACTGTTAGCTGCCAATTCATCCTGCGATTTGATATCTTCTTCATCGGAAACCTCACTATCATCCTTTATGACCGGAGCCGTAAATTTGATAGAGCTCTTCAAAGGAGGAGGAGGAGTCGTCGGAGCCATCGGCTTCAATTCTTCGTTTTTCTTGACTTCTGCTTTAGGAAGATCTGACAACTGTGTTACTTCTGTAACTGTAAAATCTTCTACTTTTTCAGGAGTCATAATACGAATCAAAGAAGGGAGCGAGAAACCTACAACTGCTACAATCAATATAATAAGCATTGCAACATTATGTCGTTTCGAAGAAGTCATACGCAAATCGTATGCTCCATAGCTCTTATTACGTCCTTCAAAAACCAAATCGCACCATTCTTTCGAAGTTAAATCTATTTTTGCCATTTTTCTTCTTTTTTAAATGAGTACTAATTAGTTTTTCTTAACTTGATCCCGATCGATATTTTCCGTCAGTTTTCCTTTCTGTTCAAGGTTATCCAACAAAAACTCATCACCTTCGGTTATATCAACAATCGCATACTTACTGATGCTGCAAATCTGCATCTCATCAAGAGCATCTACAAGATTCTCATAAGTCGCATCATCTGTTGCCTTTATCATTACTACGGGAGCAGTATTTACATCCTTGATCTTCATCGCCCTTTCATTATACTCTTCATCTGAAAATTTCTTTTCCAACTTTTCAGCTTTCAAAGCTTTTATTTTGGCAACGATATCTGCATTACGTCCCATCAACATAGCTCTCAGACCATCGGCTTCATACGTAGTTTCTTTCAATGAGGTGTAATCCTCATAATTAGGCTCACCAGTATAATAAAATACTCGGTCATCTCCTCCCAAAATCAACGTAATAGCACGAGATGCTTTAACTTTCGTCTGGTCTTCTTCTGTAATAGACTTATCATTGGAAGGCATACTGATTTCCATCGTCTGCGGCTTACTCAATGATGTACAAAGCATGAAAAATGTGATCAAAAGCATATTCATGTCCACCATAGGAGTGAAGTCCACGCGAATCGTCATCTTCTTCTGCTTACCTTTGCCTCCCCCGTTATCTTTTTGTTGTACTTCTGCCATAATATTTTTCCTTTATGACTATTATTAATTATCTGCGGGAATACTCTTAAGCGTAGTAATCAGATTATAACGATTCTCCCTAATATCCTGTAAAGATGACATAATCTCTTTTATTCTGGAATAAGGAGTCGTTCTGTCCGCCTTAATTGCAATTCTCAAATCTCCGTTTACATTCCTTGCCGTTTTAACCCAAGCTTTAAACTCGTTAGAAGGATTGGCCGTCGTATCGATAGGAATCCCGTAATCTTTCAAGATAGCGTCCTGCCTGTCCGTCGGAAGAGCTAAAAAAGACTTCATCTGGGCAAGAGGAACTCCGAAAGAATTCATCAGTTTAAATTTATTGATCTCTTCAGGAGTAAACTCAATACCGTATTCTCTGCCTACATTTTGCAATACATCAACCCGATTATCCTGATTATCCAGACTCATAAAGATTTTACCTTTCGGATCTACCAGAATCTGCAATATATTTGTTTCGGGGATCTTAATTTCCGAAACAGATGCCGGAGTCGCTACTTGCACAGGTTCTTTCTGTACGAAAGTAGAAGTCAACATAAAAAACGTAAGCAAAAGTACAGTCACGTCACTCATCGCCGTCATGTCGATGAACGTGCTTTTCCTTTTTACTTTTATTTTTGGCATAATCTCAACAGGTCTTTAATTATTTGTGAGTTGCTGCATAAGTTTGTACGATAGAGAAACCTACTTCATCAATAGCATAGGTAATTTTATCGATTTTGCTGGTAAAGAAGTTATATGAAATAACGGCTAACGCACCAGTACCGATACCGAAAGCAGTATTTACAAGTGCTTCAGAAATACCGGTTGACAGAGCGATTGAGTCGGGAGCACCAGCATTTGCCAAAGCGGCGAACGCCTTGATCATACCTAACACAGTTCCGAGAAGTCCGGTCAACGTACCCAATGTTGTCATTGTAGCCACAACCGAAAGATTTTGTTCCAATGTCGGTAATTCAAGGGCGGTAGCTTCTTCAACTTCTTTTTGGATATAAGTAAGTTTTTGTTCTTTAGTCAAAGTATCATTAGCTTCCATTTCAGCATATTTTTTCAATACTGAAGTAACAACACTTGCTACAGAACCTTGCTGTTTGTCGCAAATAGCTTGAGCTTTTTGAATATCACCGTCTGCCAAAGCAGCTTTAATGTTTTCAACAAATTTAGTCGTGCTCCCTTTACCTTTAGCTTTCATAAGAGCAAATGCACGTTCAACACTTAATACCAATACGGTAAGTAACAAAGTTTGAAGGACAGGTACGATTACACCTCCTTTATAGATAGTACCCAACATATTTCCAGGCAGAGGGTGTCCTGTAGGATCATTATCCATAAAGTTTGCAGGATTTCCCAAGATGAAATGGAAAATACACAAAGCAATAATAAAGCATGCTACAATCACAAGAAATGCAGACTCAATGCCACGAAATGTTTTCTTTTTAGCTTTAGCTTTAGTTTCAGTTTTTTTAGTTTCCATAATAAAAAAATTCTAAGTGGTTGACTGTTAAATTAAAATAGTTTGATAATTTATTTTCTTTATTATTTTGAGTTCCTATAACGCTATTTAAAGAGCTTTTAATCTTCCGTGTTCTTCAAATTCCGCAATAAAAAACCGTTTTTTCATATTTGCAATATCGGCAGCCTCGAAACAACACCTATTTTATAAAACAACGGAACCTCAGGCAGGATATTGTTTTACATGGCATTTTTCCAAATTTTCCAAAGAATACCGCTATTAAAGCAACTTTTGTGGGTCAAATGTAGTACATTATTTTCAAAGAAAAAAATTATGCGGTTTTTTTGTCAGCAAGCTTATATAGGATTATTTTCAAATATAAACTTTAAATTAGTGTTTTTCTTACCATAAAAAATTTTCAGATAACGAATTTCTGCATCTTGTAACAAAATAAATATTTAATTATAAGCTACTTTACTTACAAAAAATGCAGACACGAACACCGACAAAAGTTCTTGACCCGAATGGATCAAACATTCTTGTTAAAAATAAAAAAACACGAGTATCCATTTTCCTAATCCGATCTTTTGTTACTACCTTTGTACACAAAGAGCAATTGCACAGGAACTATTTTAATGAAAAAAAAAGTACTTCTACCTTTTCTTTGGTTAGCGGCATGCTGCATGTTGCTCGTTACAATTGTGCCTCATCACCACCATATCGACGGTAGAATATGCTTGCAATTATCCGAAATTCCCGAAAACGGACAAAATCGGGATATTACACACCGGCCTGACTGTGAAACTGACTGCCTTGCGCGTTTTGCCGCTTACCGGACTTCTACCGGAAATCCTGACCTCCAGTCAAATATTTTCATTGCACTTCCCGCAACAATCACTTCTTTCGATTTCAGACCGGACGAAACGGAATGTACAACGTTGCCTATTCCTCATAAAGACTTTTGCATTTCTGAATACAAAGGCCTCTCTTCCGGATTACGAGCTCCACCCCATTTAATCTGATTATATATAAAACGACAATTTTCAATTTTATCGTGTCGAGATTTTATTGTGTACGATAAGTAACGAGTAGTCCGTCACGAAATATTATCAGATTAAAAACAAATTTTCAATGAAACATATTATAATATGTATTATTGCCTCGGCTTATTTTTTTGCCGGATGCAATAACAATACCCCCAAAGATGTCGATCACGAACATCAACAAAACGAAGTCGATACTGATCACGAACATGAAGACGAAATAATTTTTACCGAAGAAAAAGCTCAAGCAGCAGGTATAGTCATATCGGAAATACAGCCCAAAACTTTCCGAAATGTCATTAAAACATCCGGACAAGTTCTTGCTGCACAAGGAGACGATATGACTATTGCAGCAACTTCTTCGGGAATAGTTGCTTTCGGAAAAGCATCCCTTACCGAGGGGTCTGCCATAAATAAAGGAACAATATTGCTTTCTATTTCAGCCCAGAACATACAGGACGGAGATCCGGCGGAAAAAGCTGAAATAACTTACCGAACCGCTCAAAAAGAATATGAACGTGCGGCAATTCTTTATCGAGATAAGATCATATCCGAAAAAGAATATAATCAAGCATTGAGTAGTTATGAAACGGCTCGTGTCGCATGGAAAGCCACAGCCGGACATCAGGGGAACAACGGCATTGCAATTACATCTCCGATGAACGGATTCATCAAAAGTAGGCTGGTTAATGACGGAGATTATGTCGAAATCGGTCAACCGTTACTAAACATTTCTCAAAATCGCCGGTTAATGTTGAAGGCCGAAGTTTCAGAACGATATTATCAATTCCTTCCGACACTAACCTCCGCCCATTTTAAAACTCCGTATAATGACAAAGTCTATACATTAGAAAGCCTCAATGGAAAATTAAAATCATACGGACGCTCCTCCGACAACGGGTCTTTTTATCTTCCGGTCATATTCGAATTCGACAATAAGGGAGACATTATACCCGGATCTTATGTCGAAGTCTTTCTTTTATCCGGAAATATAAATAATGTAATAACTGTTCCGGTAACAGCCCTCACCGAAGAGCAAGGAAGTTATTTCGTATATCTCCAACTCGATAAAGAAGGATACAAAAAACAAGAAGTTACTCTCGGAGTCAATGACGGGAAAGAAGTACAAATCCTTTCAGGAATAAAACCCGGAGACCGTGTCGTAACCAAAGGCGCTTACCAAGTAAAACTTGCGGCAAACAGCAGCATTATTCCCGAAGGTCATTCTCACAGCCATTAACAGGAGGAACAGATTATGCTAAATAAAATTATCAGTTATTCGCTGCATAACAGGTTATTAATACTTTTTGCAGCCATACTTTTATTTTTTACCGGCAGTTATACTGCCATGAAAATGGAAGTGGATGTATTTCCCGACCTGAATGCCCCTACGGTCGTAATTATGACCGAAGCTCCGGGCATGGCCCCTGAAGAAGTAGAACGCCTCGTTACTTTTCCGGTAGAAACGGCTGTTAACGGGGCTACAGACGTACGCCGCGTGCGCTCCTCCTCCACGACAGGGTTCTCTGTCGTATGGGTAGAATTCAACTGGGGCACGGACATATATCGAGCTCGCCAGATTACTTCCGAAAAATTGGCAGTAATGAGTGAAAGCTTACCGGCAAATGTCGGGACTCCTACTCTCGGACCGCAATCTTCTATATTGGGAGAAGTCATGATACTCGGCATTACATCCGATTCTACGTCTTTACAGGATTTACGTACTTTGGCCGACTGGGTAATCAGACCAAGACTTCTCTCCACTGGTGGTGTCGCCCAAGTAACAGTTATCGGAGGTGAAATCAAAGAATACCAGATATTGCTCGACCCGGCCCGCATGAAGCATTACGGCATAGGACTGAACGAGGTCATGAACACGACCCGGAATATGAATCAAAATGCAAATGGTGGTATATTATACGAATTCAGTAACGAATATATCGTCAGAGGTATAGTTTCAACAAATCATATAGATGAGCTGTCCAAAGCAGTAGTAAAGACAATAAACGGCATTCCGGTTCTACTTGAAGACATTGCAGACATTCAAATCGGAAACAAAGCGCCCAAACTCGGTATGGCTTCGGAGAAAGGAGAACCTGCCGTATTGATCACGGTTACCAAACAACCGAATACCAGTACGCTCGAACTGACAGAAAAACTAGATCAGTCCGTTGCAGAATTACAAAAAAATTTGCCGGCAGATATTCACATCTCCACCGATGTATTCCGGCAATCCCGTTTTATCGACAATTCGATCGATAACATACAAAAATCTCTGTTCGAAGGTTCTGTTTTCGTCATAATCGTCTTATTCTTTTTCTTGATGAATTTAAGGACTACCGTTATATCTTTAGTTGCCTTGCCCCTTTCCTTATTGGTATCGATACTGACTCTTCACTTTATGGGACTTACTATAAACACGATGAGTCTGGGAGGTATGGCAATTGCAATCGGCTCTCTGGTCGATGATGCGATAGTCGATGTAGAAAATGTATATAAACGATTACGAGAAAATCGCCTGTTACCGGAAAACGAACGCAAACGTCCGATAGATGTAATTTTCGAAGCATCCAAAGAAGTACGTATGCCGATACTCAACTCAACACTCATCATTATCGTCAGCTTTGTTCCCCTATTCTTTTTAAGCGGTATGGAAGGACGAATGTTGATGCCTCTCGGTATTTCATTTATCATAGCTCTATTTGCTTCTACAGTAGTAGCTCTTACCCTGACTCCGGTACTTTGCAGTTACCTGCTGACCGACAAGAAAAATGATAAAAAACTCTCCCGTGAACCGTGGGTCGCTCGAAATCTGAAACAGGTATATGAACGAGCTTTAGTGTGGACTTTACACCACAAAAAAGCGGTTTTAGGATCGACTATCGGATTATTCATCGTTTCTTTGGCACTATTCTTCACATTAGGACGAAGTTTTCTACCTCCGTTCAACGAAGGTTCGTTTACCATAAATATCAGTACGTTACCGGGAATTTCTCTTGAAGAATCGGATCGAATCGGACAGAGGGCAGAACAATTACTGTTATCTGTCCCCGAAATCAAAACTGTAGCCCGAAAAACCGGACGTGCAGAACTGGATGAACATGCCTTAGGGGTAAACGTTTCTGAAATAGAAGCTCCGTTTGAACTGAAAGATCGTTCGCGCAGTGAACTGGTAGCTGATGTACGTGAAAAATTAGGTACGATCACCGGAGCAAACATAGAAATCGGACAACCGATCAGCCACCGTATCGACGCAATGCTATCGGGTACGAAAGCGAATATTGCTATCAAATTATTCGGTGATGACCTGAATAAAATGTTTTCACTCGGTAATCAAATCAAAGGAGCGATCAGTGACATTCCCGGTGTTGCCGACCTGAACGTGGAACAACAGATTGAACGTCCGCAGCTTATCATCGCTCCCAAACGGGAAGTGCTTGCCAAATACGGCATCTCCTTACCGGAGTTTTCGGAGTTTGTCAACGTATGCCTTGCCGGCGAAACCGTATCCCAGGTATATGAAAAAGGAAAAAGTTTCGACCTCACCGTACGCGTAAAGGATGATTTGCGGGATGAGATGGAAAAGATACGTAACCTGATGCTCGATACCGGCAACGGACAAAAGATACCGTTGAACTATGTAGCGGAAGTACGCTCGGCAATGGGACCTAACACTATCAGCCGCGAGAACGTGAAACGGAAAATCGTAATCTCCGCCAACGTTGCCGACCGCGACCTGCGCAGCGTGGTAAACGACATACAAGAGCGTGTGGACGCCTCGGTAAAACTGCCGGAAGGCTATCACATCGAATACGGCGGCCAGTTTGAAAGCGAACAGGCTGCAAGCCGCACGCTGGCTTTGACTTCATTCATGTCTATCGTAGTGATATTCCTGCTGCTGTACCATGAGTTCCGTAGCGTAAAGGAAAGTGCGATTATCCTTATCAACCTTCCTTTGGCACTGATTGGCGGTGTATTCGCCTTGCTCGTCACAACGGGCGAAGTCAGTATTCCGGCTATCATCGGCTTTATCTCGCTCTTCGGTATCGCCACCCGAAACGGTATGCTGCTCATCAGTCATTACAACCACTTGCAGCAGGAAGAGGGATACGGTGTGTACGACAGCGTGATACGCGGTTCGCTGGACCGTTTGAATCCTATCCTGATGACGGCACTGTCCAGTGCGCTTGCATTGATTCCGTTGGCACTCAGCGGCGACCTGCCCGGCAATGAAATACAAAGTCCCATGGCAAAAGTTATTCTGGGCGGATTGCTGACTTCCACTTTCCTGAACGGTTTCATCATTCCGATTGTCTACCTGATGATGCACGGAAAGAAAGAAGAGATGCATCCGTAATGACTCCGGACAGCCATCCCGTTATAACGATCAATAAAAAACTTAATAACAGAAGATATGAAGCAACTATTTATATTCACCGCCACCATCCTCGCCTGCAT
>ERZ773139.4293-NODE-4293-length-11562-cov-4.428348_pt1 | contig 11562 bp, 9 predicted proteins | sample MGYA00580854_ERZ773139 | MGnify/ENA primary metagenome ERZ773139 (study PRJEB29015, sample SAMEA2737809) | human gut metagenome | biome: human gut; feature: human-associated habitat; material: faeces | place: China | collected 2012 ...
AACGACCCCGAGATTACAAATCACGTGCTCTGGCCAACTGAGCTAAAGAGGCATTCTAGCTAAAAAATGCAACCGCCACGTTCTAACACGAGCGAAACGGCTGCAAATTTAGTTATTTATTTCTTTCCCGCAAAATATTTGCGATTTTTTTATTTGCTACGCTGTTTTTCCTTGTATTTCACCAGTTGTTTTTCAAGCGCTTCTACATCCAGGTCAATTGCTTCCTCAAATGTATCACATACTTTACTTGCATAAAACTCACCATTGGGGATAAGTATTTTTATGCCTGCCTCTTTATTTTCGGCAGCCTCCGGCTTAATTACCTTTAATGACACCTCTACTTTCTTTATATCTTCGTAATATTTTTCCAACTTAGACACTTTCTTCTGAATAAATGCCTGCAATTGCTCTGACGCATCAAAGTGAATTGATTGAATTCTTACATCCATACTTACCTCCTTGTTTTTAAGCTCTTGGATGAGCTTGTTTATACACTTTTTTAAGTTCTTCAAATGTGGCATGCGTATAGATCTCGGTAGTTGCGATACTCTCGTGACCCAAAAGTTCTTTTACCGCGCCCAGTTCCGCTTCATTATTCAGCATCGTGGTAGCAAAAGTATGCCTCAACACGTGAGGACTCCTTTTTTTCAGCGTAACCACCTTTGACAGGTTCCGTTTCACTAAATTATAGACTAGATTCTTATAAAGTCGTTCGCCATTCTCTCTAACAAAAAAAGCTTCCGACCTTTCCGGAATCATTTCGTTTCTTATGTTAATATATCCAAGCATCAACTCACGCAGTTCATCACCGAACGGTATCAGCCGTTGCTTGTTCCTTTTCCCGGTTACTTTCAAAAGAGAAGCAGAAAAATCCACATCCTTGTCATCCAATCCTATCAATTCCGAAAGCCTTATGCCCGTAGCATAAAATACTTCAATAATCAATCGATCCCGATAACCTTTAAACCCTTCACCAAAATCCGTTTCATCCAGCAGCTTGTTCATTTCGCTTTCTTTCAAGAAAACAGGCAGCGGCTTTTTATTTTTAGGTCCTGTTATTTTACATAACGGATCCTTAGTCACCTCCCCCTGCCTTAAAAGATATTTATAGAACGACCGGAGCGAACTCAGTTTACGATTTACAGAAGTCGAAGTGTATCCCCTATCCATTAATGAAACAATCCATTCACGAATCAGTTCAGCTTCCACCTCCAACGGATTAAATCTTCCATACTCTTCCTGAGCAAACTCCTGTAGTTGCTTTATATCCTCACTATACGCCAGAACGGTTTTTTCAGAGTAATTCCGCTCATACCGGAGATAATCAAGAAAAGATTTTATTAACATAATATCGCTACATCTAAAATCGTGCAACGAATGTATGAAAAGAATTCAATAATTCAAAGGAAATTACGAATTATTAATCTTCTACTTGCTGAAGTTGTTGTACGTAAACTGCACGTTCTTTCTTAAGTCTTTTAGTTACAGACGGTTTATCAAACTGCTGTCTTCTTCTTAATTCTTTAACGATGCCAGTTTTTTCGAATTTTCTCTTAAACTTCTTCAGCGATTTTTCAATGTTTTCGCCTTCTTTTACAGGTACTACAATCATTTTGTTACTATTAATATGTTATTGGTTAAAAAATTCCGCAGTCAAATTGCGCCGCAAAATTACACATACTTTCTTTATTCACAAAACTTTCGGCAAATATTTCTCAAAAACTATTCATAAACAAATCATTAACCACGAAAAGTTAGTACCTTTGAAACTCTTAAATATGTCTATAATTAATATAATAAGGTATGAAACAGAGTATAAAAGAGCGTCTACACGCGCTACGGATGACATTTCATCCTAACCATATCAAAGCGTTCATCATTCCCAGTACCGATCCGCACCTGAGTGAGTATGTAGCTCCTTACTGGATGTCCCGTGAATGGATTTCCGGTTTTACGGGTTCCGCCGGAACAGCCGTTGTCTTAATGGATAAAGCCGGATTGTGGACAGATTCCCGATATTTTCTACAAGCGGAAAAGGAATTAGAAGGCAGCGGTATTACATTATATAAGGAGATGTTACCGGAAACCCCGAGCATCACAGCGTTTCTCTGTCAGAATCTAAAGCCGGGAGAATCTGTGAGCATTGATGGAAAAATGTTTTCTGTGCAACAGGTGGAACAGATGAAGGAGGATCTGGCGCCATATCAGTTACAGATCGATATGTTTGGCGACCCGCTGAAAAGCATATGGAAAGACCGTCCTTCCATGCCCGATGCTCCGGCCTTCATCTATGACGTCAAATATGCAGGAAAAAGTTGTGAGGAAAAAGTTACCGCTATTCGTGCTGAACTGAAAAAGAAAGGTATTTATGCCTTATTCTTGTCCAGTCTGGACGAAATAGCATGGACTCTTAATTTGAGAGGAAGTGATGTACATTGCAATCCGGTTATAGTGAGTTACCTGCTGATTACTCAGGACGATGTGATTTATTTTATCTCGCCGGAGAAGGTTACCCAAGAAGTAAGCGAGTATTTGAAAGAGCAGAAGGTCAGCCTGAAGAGATATGATGAAACAGAGGCTTTTCTGAGTTCTTTTACAGGAGAAAGCATACTCATCGATCCCAGAAGAACGAACTATGCAATTTACACATCCATCAATCCTTCATGTAAGATCATCCGTGGCGAATCCCCCGTGACGTTACTGAAAGCAATTCGTAATGAGCAGGAAATTGACGGCATCCACCATGCGATGCAACGGGATGGTGTGGCACTTGTCAAATTCCTCAAATGGCTGGAAGAATCAGTACCTTCGGGCAAAGAGACCGAATTAAGTGTAGACCGGAAGTTACATGAGTTCCGAGCAGCCCAACCTCTTTATATGGGAGAAAGCTTCGATACAATCGCCGGATACAAAGAGCATGGAGCAATTGTGCACTATTCAGCAACACCGGAAAGCGATGTCACGCTTCAACCAAAAGGTTTCCTTCTGTTGGATTCGGGAGCACAATATTGGGACGGAACTACCGATATCACCCGCACCATTGCATTAGGTGAACTGACGGAAGAAGAAAAAACAGACTATACCTTAATATTAAAAGGTCACATTGCATTGGCAATGGCTAAATTCCCTGCCGGAACACGCGGTGCTCAGCTCGACGTATTGGCCCGTATGCCTATCTGGAGTCATGGAATGAACTTCCTACATGGCACGGGACATGGCGTCGGACATTTTCTGAGTGTTCACGAAGGACCTCAAAGTATCCGTATGAATGAGAATCCTGTTGTGCTGCAACCCGGCATGGTCACTTCCAATGAACCCGGTGTGTATAAAGCAGGCAGCCACGGGATACGCACCGAAAATCTGACGCTGGTCTGCAAAGACAGAGAAGGAATGTTTGGAGAATACCTTAAGTTTGAAACCATCACCCTATGTCCTATCTGCAAGAAAGGTATCATCAAAGAGATGCTGACGGCAGAAGAAATCAAGTGGTTCAATGACTATCATCAAACCGTTTACGATAAACTTTCTCCCAGTCTGAACGAAGAAGAAAAGAAATGGTTGCAAGAAGCAACAGAAGCTATTTAAAACTGTTTCCGTGCGACATCTGAGCCTAACACGAGGGAGGATGTGTCAAAATGGAAAAGTATTCAATAAAAACATCATCAAAAACAATATATTTTATGGCTTTAATCAAATCAGTTCGAGGTTTTACTCCCGAAATTGGAGAGAACTGCTTTTTGGCAGACAATGCAACTATTATAGGAGATGTAAAAATAGGAGATGACTGTAGCATCTGGTTCTGTACAGTATTGCGTGGTGACGTCAATTCTATACGGATAGGCAATGGAGTCAATATTCAAGATGGAACCGTGCTACATACTTTATATGAGAAATCAACCATTGAAATCGGTGATCATGTTTCGGTAGGACATAATGTGACCATTCATGGAGCAACTGTTAAAGATTATGCACTCATAGGAATGGGATCTACCATACTGGATCATGCTATAGTGGGCGAAGGAGCCATCGTTGCCGCCGGCTCTTTGGTATTGAGTAATACAGTAATAGAACCCGGAAGTATCTGGGGCGGAGTACCCGCTAAATTTATTAAGAAGGTAGACCCTGAACAGGCGAAGGAGCTAAACCAAAAAATCGCTCACAATTACCTGATGTATTCTCAATGGTATAAATAGAAAAAACAGCCTTCAGCCCTTTCAGCTTTTCTCGCAAACGACTTGCCAGAAGGGGATAGCGGCTGAAGGCGTGCTTTTACACCCCTTCTCTGACATGCTCTATGAAAGGGTAAATAGTTTCAGCCCCTTCAGCCGGAAAGATAAAATATTCGGAAACTACTAACTTCCGTCTCAATAGAGCCTGTATTGATCCCAAACAAAGGTTCTATCAGGAACAAACAGAACCTCTGTTTGAGGCAAACGAAGCCTCTGTTTTTTTTCTGAACTATAGATCGGTTTATTCATTTTAAATAACCCGGTATACTATCCATTTTCACTTCGGAGGCGGGTAACCTTCATCTCGGTGGTGAATGAAACTCATCTCCGAGCCTACAGAATTCAGCCCGTATGCTAAATGGCTATAACTTGCAGACAAAGTAGCCACAGCCAGTAAATTATGAATTTATATATGACCGAGGCTGAAAGGGGCTGAAACCACTCCCCCCTTCTCTAAGCAATCTGAGAAGGGGTATAAAAGTGTTCCTTCAGCCGCTCCCCCCTTCCGGCAAGTCGTTTGCGAGAAAAACTGAAAGGGCTGAATGCAGAAAGTATCCAAGTAGTAGTATGAACTAATAGCTGTACATCTTTCATTCAAATGTCGTACATCTTCGACTCAAACGTTGTACCAGAATCAAACAACTCAAGTACTTGCCACGAGCAAGTCTTGTACTTATCGGGAAGTACTCTAATACAAGTTTGGCTCCTATCATCTCTTAAACCATATTCATGCAATACCAAGCAGCTATATCAACAAGAACTCTACTATATAATCATATACAAAAAACATGGAAAATACTCATAGAAAATATAGCCGGAGATCACTATTGGCTAAACAAAGAGCAATGGAATTACTTATGGAAGCAGTTTCAGATGACAGGGCTACCGATGTACCTGATAATGGATAAGCAAGGAAACATCGTGAAACGTTTCACTCACATCACAGCTAAAGAGCTGAAAAATTTATTGGAACAAGAAATCAATAAAATATAAAAGCTATAAGCATTCACCGAAAGCAAAACTCCACCTTAAGAAATTCAAGCTGAAAGTTACATAGCCGGAAAACAGCTTTAAAAGAAAATCCCCCTATTTTAGCCTTATCCATAATGGAGTACTAAAATAAGGGGATCATTATTCTTATATATCAATCTCTAAAAGTTAATCATGTGCATAATCTTTTCCGTAGCTCCGGCATTACTGGTCACATAATAACCGGCATTCGCACCGGTTTCACGCATGAAAACATCGTCTGTCTGGAATCGGTCCAGCAAGGCTTTGAGTTCATCATAATCCTTTATTGAGTATGCGCCTTTGGCTTCGAGCAATCGGATCGCCTCCATAAACTTTTGATATTTCGGTCCGAATATGACAGGAATACCATATACAGCCGCTTCCAGCGTATTATGAATGCCGACACCAAAACCACCTCCAATATATGCCACTTCTCCATAACGATAAATAGAAGATAGCAGTCCGAAGCAGTCGATAATCAAACAATCAACTTTCAACACATTCTTTTCGTCAGCACGAGTATAGCGTACATAAGGACGTTTCAACTTACTGATTATTTCCACCAGATGATTTTCATCAATCACATGCGGAGCAATAATCAGCTTCATTTCCGGATGGCTGTTGAAATACTCCAGAAACAAATCCTCATCCGGTCCCCAAGAACTGCCCGCCACAAATGTAAAGGCATTGTCTCCTTTAAACATTTTCACCAGCGGAAGGTCTTTGGCCTCTTCGCGAATCTGCAACACACGGTCGAAACGAGTATCTCCCACCACTGTCACACGACTGATACCAATCTTCGACAAATAGCGTTTGGAGGCCTCATTCTGCACAAACAAATGATCGAAATCTTTCAACACATTGCGATAAGTTCCTCCATACCATTTAAAGAATATCTGATCACGACGGAAAATGGAAGATACGCTATATACTGGAATACGACGTTTATGAAGTTCATCCAGATAATTCTTCCAGAATTCGTACTTGATGAAGAACGCCATGCAAGGGTTTGCAATATCCAGGAACTTCTTCACATTCCGCGGTTTATCAAACGGCAGATAGCATACAATGTCCGCTCCCCGGTAATGCTTGCGCACTTCGTAACCGGAAGGAGAGAAAAAAGTAAGCAATATCTTATAATTGGGATATTTTTCCCGAATCATTTCTATTAATGGACGCCCCTGTTCAAACTCACCGAGCGAAGCAGCATGAAACCAGATATACTGTTCTCCTTTCTCCACTTGTTGACGTAAAAGCTCATATACCACCCAATGCCCCTTCATCATTTTTCGGGGTTTACGGCTAAACGGGGCAGCTAAATGAACCAGAAGGTCATAAATAACTATTGCCAGGTTGTAAAGCATAATTTACAAGTCCTAATTATTTAAGTACCTCTACGGCACGCTTCATACGAGCCAATGTCTCTTCCTTGCCCAGTACCCAAGAGATATCGAACATGTGCGGACCTTTTCCTTCGCCCACCAGCGTCAAACGGAAAGCATTCATTATATTACCCGTGTGGTAACCTTTCTCAGCAATCCAGTCCATCACTACTTTTTCCTGGCCTTCAATGCTGAAATCTTCAATGCCGGCAATGACTTCCGCCAATTCCGTCATACATTTTGCAGAGTCTTCCTTCCAGCGTTTCTTTACTGTCTTTTCGTCATATTCAGCAGGAGCTACAAAGAAGAAGCTACATACATCCCACAGTTCCTTGATAAAACTTACACGATCTTTCATCATACCAACTACCGTAACAACCTTCTCGAAAGGAGCTTCCACGCCATGCTCTTTCAGCACAGGCAGAAACAGTTCGGCAATCTCTTCATTCGGTTTAAGCTGGATATACTGATGATTGAACCAAATACCTTTTTTATAGTCGAATTTAGCCCCCGACTTACTGCAACGATGGATATCGAACAACTGTATCATCTCATCCATAGACATTACTTCCTGATCGTTGCCCGGATTCCATCCCAATAAAGCCAGGAAGTTAATCACCGCTTCGGGCAAATAACCTGATTCACGATATCCGGAAGACACTTCGCCCGATTCCGGACGCCATTCCAACGGGAATACAGGGAATCCCAGGCGGTCGCCGTCACGCTTGCTCAGCTTACCGTTTCCTTCCGGTTTCAGCAGCAAAGGCAGGTGGGCAAATTCCGGCATCGTATCTTCCCAACCGAATGCACGGTATAACAGTACGTGCAACGGAGCTGAAGGCAGCCATTCTTCGCCACGGATTACATGAGACACTTCCATTAAATGGTCGTCTACGATATTGGCAAGATGATAAGTAGGCAATTCATCAGCCGACTTATAGAGCACCTTATCATCCAGAATAGATGAATTAATAACTACTTCACCACGAATCAAGTCATTCACGTGAACATTCTCGTTCGGCTCGATTTTGAAACGAACCACATATTGCTTTCCTTCAGCAATCAATGCGTCCACTTCTTCTTTCGACATCGTCAGAGAATTACGCATCATCCCACGGGTAGATGCATCATATTGGAAGTTAGCAATTTCCGCACGCTTAGCGTCCAGTTCCTCGGGAGTATCAAAAGCTATGTATGCTTTGTCATTGTCCAGCAAAATCTGCACATATTTCTTATAAATTTCGCGACGTTCGGACTGACGGTACGGGCCATGTTCTCCACCGAAGCTCACTCCTTCGTCAAAGTGGATACCCAACCACTTGAATGACTCGAGTATGTACTCTTCCGCTCCCGGAACAAACCGGTTAGAGTCAGTATCTTCAATACGAAAAATCAAGTCTCCGCCGTGTTGACGCGCAAACAGATAATTATACAAAGCTGTACGCACACCGCCGATGTGCAATGCTCCCGTAGGACTCGGAGCAAAACGAACTCTTACTTTTCTTTCTGCCATAATTTGGGTTAGTATAGGTAAATCGTGGCAAAATTAAACCTTTTTTTCCACACTATTGTTTTTTTTTGTACTTTTCGCAAAAATTTCAATGCGTATGGAACATATGAAGAAAAAAAAGAGGTTCTCACGAAGAGATCTATTATATAAATCATTGCTGTTTATAGTCACAGTGACACTGATTGTCTATTTCCTGCCACGTGACGGGAAGTTCAACTATCAGTTTGATATCAACAAGCCTTGGAAGTACGGACAACTGATTGCAACTTTCGACTTTCCGATCTACAAAGACGATGCAGTAGTGAACCGGGAGCAGGATAGTCTGTTGGCTTCCTTCCAACCCTATTATCTGCTCGACAAACAGATTGAAAAAGATGCAATCAGTAAGTTAAAGGAGAATTACCATACTCATCTGAAAGGTATACTCCCTTCCGTAGATTATCTGCGATACATCGAACGGACATTAAAAGAAATATACGGGGCAGGTATCGTATCGACAGAAAACATACAAAAACTCCACAAAGACAGCACATCGGCTATCATGATCATCGATGATAAGCTTGCTAACTCCAAGCCTACCGATAATATATATACGGTCAAGAAAGCCTATGAATACTTGTTATCCGCAGATACGACCCACTTCAACCGTGAGATTCTGAGACAATGTTCCTTAAACGAATATATTACTCCTAATCTTACCTTCGACCAGCAACGGACGCAGACCGCCAAAGAAGAAATGCTTAATAATTATTCCTGGGCAAACGGATTGGTTGTCAGCGGACAGAAAATTATAGATCGCGGAGAAATCATTAGTCCGGAAACTTATAACATACTGGAGTCATTACGCAAAGAGTCCATCAAACGCAGTGAATCCATTGATCAGAGCCGTCTGATTCTTGCCGGACAGATTTTATTTGTCGGCATGCTGATGCTTTGCTTCATGCTCTATCTCGACCTGTTCAGGAAAGATTATTATGAGCGCAAAGGCAGCTTGTCGTTATTGTTTACACTGATTGTGTTCTATAGTGTGGTAACCGCTTTCATGGTAACACACAATATATTCAATGTATATATGATTCCGTATGCGATGCTGCCCATCATCATACGAGTTTTCCTTGATTCGCGAACGGCTTTCCTGACGCATGTCATTACGATATTGATCTGTTCTATATCACTGCGTTTTCCGCATGAGTTCATTCTGACGCAGTTAGCCGCCGGATTAGTTGCCATTTTCAGTTTAAGGGAACTCTCACAGAGATCACAACTCTTCCGTACGGCATTATTGGTGATACTGACTTATGCAGCCATCTACTTCGCTTTTGAGCTAATGACTGAAAACGGACTTGCCAATGACTTTTCGAAACTGAATGTCCGGATGTACACCTATTTCATTATCAATGGTATCCTGCTGCTGTTTACATATCCGCTGTTGTTCCTGTTGGAAAAAACATTCGGCTTTACTTCTAATGTGACTTTGGTCGAGCTTTCAAATATCAACAGCGACCTCCTGCGGCAAATGTCCGAAACAGTGCCCGGAACTTTCCAGCACTCTATGCAAGTAGCCAATCTGGCAGCAGAGGCAGCTATCCGTATCGGAGCGAAAAGTCAATTAGTACGTACCGGAGCCTTATATCATGATATTGGCAAGATGGAGAATCCGGCCTTCTTTACAGAAAACCAGTCGGGAGGAGTCAATCCTCATAAGAATCTGAATTACGAACAGAGTGCTCAGGTCGTGATCAGTCACGTGACAGACGGGTTGAAACTGGCAGACAAACACAATCTGCCGAAAGTAATCAAAGACTTCATCAGCACTCATCATGGACGAGGAAAAACGAAATTCTTCTATATTTCATGGAAAAACGAACATCCGGACGAAGAACCGAATGAGGAGCTGTTCACTTATCCGGGTCCCAACCCTTTCTCAAAGGAGACAGCTATTCTGATGATGGCGGATGCCGTTGAAGCCGCTTCACGCAGCTTACCGGAGTATACCGAAGAAAGTATAAGCAACTTGGTCGACAAAATCATTGACTCCCAAGTTGCAGAAGGTTACTTCAAAGAATGCCCTATTACTTTCAAGGACATTGCGACGATTAAAGCAGTATTCAAAGAAAAGCTGAAGATTGCTTACCACACCCGGATCAGCTATCCTGAGCTAAAGAAGTAAGCAGGCCGGCACAGGCATCTTCGAGCACATCCAGCACATACTCAAATCCTTCGGCCCCTCCATAGTAGGGGTCGGGGACATGATCGGCAGGAATACGGGTACAATACTCCGTCATACGGTGAATCTTTTTCCATTCTTCCATAGAAGGAGCTTTCTCTTTCAGATCGTCTATGTTACGGTTGTCCATTCCGATAATCAGGTCGAAGTCGAAAAAGTCTTCCGTACATACCGGACGGGAGACCGAATCTAACTTATATCCCCTACGGGCCGCATGCGAGCGCATACGCGGATCGGCTTTTTCTCCTGCGTGATACCCAATAATACCGGCAGAATCGATCTTGATCCGGCCATCCAGTCCCGCATCCTGAACCAACTTCTTCATCACGGCCTCAGCCGACGGTGACCGGCAAATATTTCCCAGACACACAAACAATATCTTATATTCTCCTTTCTTCTCTTCCATCATTCTTAATTTACAATTTACACCGGGGGATTAATCCCCCGGCTATTGACTCGGGATTAATTTCTCCTGACAACCGACTCTCAAGCCGGATCTACATCATAGTGCACGATCAACTGCTTAAACGGCAAGTAGCGTTGCATTTCAGTGTGTACCGATTCCAGTATCTCACGTACCGGAGCAATCGCAGCGGCAATCTCTATCTTTAAAACGATTTTCCGGATATGGAGAGTTTGCACACGGGTTATCGGCGGAGTGACCGGACCCAGCACGCGTTCGCCCAAACGACGACGCAGGTTCTCGGCATACAAAACAGATAGTTCCTGCAGGATCGAATCATTCCGACTACGCAAGACTATCACTATCAAACGATAGTAAGGCGGATAACGGAACATGCTCCGCTCACCCAATTGAAGACGTACCATTTCCTTATAGGCGAAACGTTCTACCATCCGGATTAGCGGATGGTCAGGCTGAGAAGTTTGCAGGACAACCGTTCCCCGCTTATCCCGCCTTCCGGCACGGCCGCTCACCTGTACCATCAACTGGAAGGCGCGCTCATGGGCACGGAAATCCGGGAAGTTCATCAGGCTATCGGCATTCAGGATACCGACCACACTGACGTTCCCGAAATCCAGACCTTTCGAGAGCATCTGAGTTCCGATCAATATCTGTGTCTTACCTTTCTCAAAGTCCGCGATGATCCGCTCATAGGCCGCACGGGTACGGGCGGTATCGAAATCCAGACGCTCGACCTTGGCGGAAGGGAAGAGAGTAGCAATCTCTTCCTCCACCATCTC
>ERZ773139.4302-NODE-4302-length-11526-cov-5.770552_pt1 | contig 11526 bp, 8 predicted proteins | sample MGYA00580854_ERZ773139 | MGnify/ENA primary metagenome ERZ773139 (study PRJEB29015, sample SAMEA2737809) | human gut metagenome | biome: human gut; feature: human-associated habitat; material: faeces | place: China | collected 2012 ...
TGCCGCACCTCGCTCGCCGTATCGGCACTTAGAATTATGCGGTATTGCCTTAACTTTCTGCCCCGGTGGGGTGCGGCGCTGCCGCCCCTGCCGGGGCTTTTTTGCTTCCTGTGCTTACAAAAGCAAAATACGGCCCAAGATTTTTCTTTTCCTGTGTTTTCCCCAACGCGGACGGATTTTCCGACGTTCTGTCCCGGCGTTTTCTCGAATTTGCGAATCATTTTTTATTTTCTCAATTTCCGCGTCATCTTCCAGGAAAAGTCATACTTTGTCACGCCAGAGTGTTTTCGGTATAAATACACTTGACTTTATCTAACGGGCATGGTATTGTTATTAGGTCGCTTCGTGGCAGCTGCCCATACCGGGCGCTGCCGGATGTGTAAGATATGGGATATTGTATTAGGGGGAATTTTAATCATGGCAGCATTTACGCAGATCGTAGAGCAGGCCAGCGACATTTTGTGGAATTATCTGTTGCTGTTCCTGCTGGTGGGCACCGGCATCTTCTTTACTATCAAGCTGCACTTTGTTCAGTTGAGCAGTTTTGCAGATGGTGTGCGTCACTTGTTCAAAGGTTTCAGCCTGCACGGCAAGGCAGCTGATAAAGACGGCATGAGCTCTTTTCAGGCATTGGCCACCGCCATTGCCGCACAGGTTGGCACCGGCAACATTACCGGCTGCGCCACCGCCCTGGTCAGCGGCGGCCCCGGCGCATTGTTCTGGACCTGGGTTTCTGCCTTTTTCGGCATGGCTACCATTTACGCCGAAGCCGTTCTGGCCCAGACCTACCGCACCACGGTGGACGGCCAGGTGACCGGCGGCCCGGCGTATTACATCCGCGCGGCATTCAAGGGCAAGTTTGGCAAGTTCCTGGCCACTTTCTTCTCCGTTGCTTTGATCCTTGCCCTCGGCTTTATGGGCAACATGGTGCAGTCCAACTCCATTGGTGATGCGTTCCACAATGCGTTCGGCGTTAACCGCGTGGTGGTTGGCGTTGTGATCGCCGTTCTGGCAGCTTTCATCTTCCTGGGCGGTGTTAAGCGCATTGCCGCTGTTACCGAAAAGCTGGTTCCCATCATGGCACTGTTTTACATTATCGGCTGCGTCATCATCCTGGTCATGAACGCATCCGCCATTCCCAACGCATTTGTTCAGATCTTCACCCTGGCTTTCCAGCCGCAGGCCATTGCCGGCGGCGTGGCTGGCGTTACCGTGCAGCAGGCCATGCGTTACGGCGTTGCCCGCGGCCTGTTCTCCAACGAAGCCGGCCTTGGCTCCACCCCGCACGCCCACGCACTGGCCAAGGTCAAGCAGCCGCAGGACCAGGGTGCGCTGGCCATCATCGGCGTATTCGTTGATACCTTTGTCATCCTGACTCTGACCGCCCTGGTACTGATCACCTCCGGCCTGATTCCGGAAGGCATGACCGGCACCGCCCTGACCCAGGCCGCATTCAGCCTGATGTTTGGTTCCTTCGGCAAGGTGTTCATTGCCATCTGCATGCTGTTCTTTGCGTTCTCCACCATTTTGGGCTGGTACTTCTTCGGCCAGGTCAACTTCAACGCTCTGTTCGGCTCCAAGTACACCAAGGTGTACAGCCTGATTGTTGTGCTGTTCATCCTGATCGGTTCTTCCCTGAAAGTGGATCTGGTTTGGGCGCTGGCGGACTTCTTTAACGGTCTGATGGCGGTTCCCAACCTGCTGGCGCTGCTGGCGCTTTCCGGCGTTGTTGCAGGCATCGCCCGCAACAAAAAGGACTGACCTTGCACTTTGGCAGCACAACCGATATAATAAAGATAATGTTGATCTTACGGGCTCCCCTGTTCGGCAGGGGGCCCGTTTTTGTTTTGGAGGTTGCCCATGGCACAAACAAAAAAGCCCCTCAGCAGCCGCATGTTCCGGCTTGTGGCCGGGCTGGTGTTCTGCTGGATGCTGCTGCTGAACTGCTTAACGCCCTACCTGGCCGATGATTACACTTTCGCTTATGCCTTTGATACCGGCGAACGGCTGCACAGCCTGCCGCAGTTGATTTCCAGCCTGGTGTTCCACTATCACGAATGGAGCGGCCGGGTCATCGTCAAATTTTTTGCCCAGGGGTTCACCATGTTTCCCAAGCTTCTGTTTAATGTGTGCAATGCTGGGATGTTTATGGCGCTGGGTCTGGTTTTGTACAAGCTGGCCGTTGGGCGGCGCAGCCAAAAAGCGGACTGGCTGGCTTTGGCCCTGATTTATGCCGCGCTGTGGGAGATCAGCCCTGTATTTGGCCAGACCAATTTGTGGATGTGCGGCGCCTGCAACTACCTGTGGGCCACGGTGGGATGCTGCGCCTTTTTGCTGCCCTGGCGGTATTATTTGCAGCAGCCGTTTGCCAGTACGGCGCGCATGGCGGCCGGCATGGCGTTGGCCGGGCTGCTGGCTGGTTGGTTAAGCGAGAATACCAGCGCCGGAATGCTGGTTTGTTTGGTACTGGCCGGCGCTGTTGTGTTCAAGCGGGAGCGCAGGCTGCCCGCCTGGATGGCGACCGGCCTGGCGGGGGCGCTGGTTGGGTTTGCTTTGCTCATCACCGCGCGCGGCAACTTTAACCGTGCCAGCGGCTTCAGCGATTACGACAGTCTGCTGACCCGGTACGCCATGCGCTTTTTTGCCTGCCTGAATATGCTCAAAGACTATGCCCTGCCCCTGCTGTTTTCCTTTGCGATTTTGTTTTTGCTGCTCTGCTTTGCCCGGCAGGATGCTGTAAAAGCTGACCTGCTGTGGCCGCTGATTCTGCTGGCCGGGGCGCTGGGGGCAAACTTTGCCATGATCGGCAGCCATGACTACTATCCCCGCTCCACCCACGGTGTGTTTGCTCTGCTGGCTGCCGCCTGCGCCGCCTGCCTGGTACAGCTGAACAGCAAAGCGTTCCGCCGGGGCCTTGCCTGCCTGAGCGCCTGCGTGGGGATCGTCTGCGGCATCCACATGCTGGAAGCCGGGTATGACACTGCCTGCTACTGGATGATGGACCATGTGCGCACCCAGACGCTGCGGCAGGAGATTAGCGAGCTGGATGAGTCCGCCGCGGCTAACATTATTAGCTATGGTATCGAACCCTACACCAAATGGTGCGGCGCATACGGCCTGCCGGATATCCGCGAAAACGGTGAGGATTCCCTCGCTTTGGGCCGCGCCCGCTGGTTCGGCGTAACCAGCATTACCGCCACCGAAACCCGTACCTACCCCTTTGCAGGCCATACCAACGAAACCTATGCCGCCGGGGAAGCCGCCGCAGAAAACGCAGAAAGCATGGATTGATTGCCGCTGATTGGGCATACTGTTGATAACACATCGTGAAAGGATGACTGCCCATGAAGTTCCATGTAAATGCCGACTGCATCGGCTGCGGTTTGTGCGTGAGCACCTGCCCCGAAGTTTTTACCATGCCGGACGGCGGCACCGCAGCCGCTGCCCCTGCCGATGTAACCGGCCCCGATGAAGCCGCCGCCACCGATGCCATGCAGACCTGCCCCGTTGGCGCGATTGAATCCGTTGACGGCTGATACCTTCGACCGGGGCTTGACAAACCGGAACTTGGGAAGTATAATAAAAGCTACCGATGCGGGATTAGCTCATCCGGTAGAGTGACTGCTTCCCAAGCAGTAGGTGGCGAGTTCGAGACTCGTATCCCGCTCCAAAAAAGCGCAGAACCAAAAGTGGTTCTGCGCTTTTTCTTTTTATTCAACAGCCTTTGGATTTTTTGTTGAAAAACCGCGCTGTATTGTCAGTCTATGATCAGCAGTGCATTTTCCAGATTCTGGATGGCGCTTTGCTGGCTTTGGGTATAGGTCCCCGCCCGCAAAATATCCAGCAGGGTGCGCACCGCTGCAACCGTAAGCACCGGGGCTTTGGCCGCAATGCGGGTGGTGTATTGGGCCACCGCGTAGGATTCCGGCTGGATTTCCAGGTTTGCTGCCACGCGGAAATAGGCAGTGTTTTCCGGCATTGTCACCGCAAAGTCGGTCAGTACCTCACCAGCGGCATTGTTGGGGGCCTGGCGGCAGGCCAGCACGCTGTTGTCTGCCGCATAGATCACATACAGCGCGTTGTTCCAGTTGGCCGAACAGCTCAGGCGGTAGGTATCCCCTGCCGCAGCGGCAACTTTTTCGCTGATGCGCCGATTCTCGCTTGCATAGTTGACGGTCGAGCCGGAAATTTTGAGCACATAGTTGGCGTGCCAGGCAACCGTCATGCTTTTTACCTGCTGCACCAGGTTTGCCGCACTGACCAGCCTGACGGCGGGCAGCGCCTGGTACAAATTGCCCGCCACGATCAAAGTGGCTGCCCCCTGCGGCACGGCCACTGCCTGCCGGGTCAGGGTATTGCCGCCCGCAGCATAATCGGCATCGGCCGCTTTTACGGCAAGGCAGGTACCCGCCGCATCAAAGAAAGAATAGAGCGCAAAACCCGCATACGCCCAGGCCGTTACCAACACCTGGGCCGCGCTTGTCACATCCACCGGCTGGGTGACCCGGAACCCGGTATCTGATGTTTTGATTGCCTTGCCGGTGGCGGTGGAGATCACATATCCACTTTGCAGGGCTGCCCCCACATTGGTGATGCCATCTGCCGGGCGTAAGTTCTCCAGCGCGTTGGTCCAGGCGCGGCCATCCGCATCCACCACAAAAAACGGTTCCGCTGCATCCGCGCCCGGCTTTTGGTAGTCGCCCGCTTCCACCACGTTGCCAGTGGCATCCAGTGCATCGTACAGGTCCATCAGCTCCGCACCGCTGGCCCGGATATAACCCACCAGCTCTTTGAGCTGTGCTGCATCAAAGGTCGTGTACCATGCGTGGGTCATCAAAATCAGCCAGCCGCCATCCTGCACGGCTTTGTCTACCCACGCTTTTACATCCTCCATCGTGTAGCTTTTGTTCTTTGGGAACACTTCCACGCGCTTCATGCGGCAGCTTTCATACGGGATCTGGTTGATGCCTTTTTCCACCGTAAGGCCCAGGTCAAAATGCTTTTTTACGGTGTTCAGGCAGTCCGCCTTATAGCGCCCGTTCACATAGGCATAGCTGCGCACCCCGCGGATGCCCCAGCGGCGCATCTCTGCTTCAAACTGCTGCAGGGTGGCTTCCAGCGTTTCGGGGGTATCCTGCTCCATATCGGTTTCGGTCATCGTATGGCATGCCACCGTCACGCCGCTGCGCGCCATTTCCTGCAGCTGTTCCACCGTCATGCGGCCGGTTTTGCCCATAAGCCCCGCCGGGCAAGCCACGGTATAAGGCATACCAAGCTCCTGCACCAGCGGGAACAGCACGGTGTACGCTTCGCTGCGGCAGTCGTCATCCACAAACGATACAATGGCTTTCTTTTTGCTGCGGCCCGCGTTGGTCAGCATGTGGGGTGTGGTTTCGGTTTGGGTGGTGGTGCCGTCGGCCCAGTACAGGTCCATATCCTGCGCGGACGCCTTGGCCAGCACCTGCCCGGTACTGCCGCCCGCGGGGATCAGCTTATCGGCATACTGTTTCCACACACTTTCCGCCGGGTCGGTCTGCTGGCCGGGCACCGGGGCGTGGTTCAGCACCAGGTATGGGATGTTGCAGCTGATGCACTGCACGCCATCCCGCACGCCGCGCACCGTAACGCTACCGCTGTTGGTTGCCTGCGCTGTGGCGGCGGGCGGCACCGCTACGGTGTCCCCTGCATCCGCCAGCACCGTTGTCCCCTCCGCCTGGGGGTCCGGGGTAAACGTGACATCCAGCGCAAGGCCATCCCACCCGGTGCCGCGCTGGAAATGCAGAACCTCCATGCCATAGCTGGCTTTGGTGCCAAGGCACAGCATACGCATGGGGCTGCCAAGAATTTTAGGGTAATATCCTTCCAGTTCAATTTCGTGGGTCATTCCATTCCTCCTTATGATCCATTTGAAACCTGATAAGTTACTTGTATTCCAAATGAAAGCGGCCCTGCTGCCGCCGCTTTGCTGTTGTTTTCTCTGGCAACACCGCACAATTCCCGCCTTGCGGCTTAAGCACCGCTCCGGCAGCTGCGGCACGGCATCTGCGTTGCCAAAATGCTCGATAAGACATCCAGTATTATCTGCGCTTTTGGCTTAGCATCTGCCGCACCTCGCTTGCCGTATCGGCACTTAGAATTATGCGGTATTGCCTACTGATTTTTCAAAATCAATAAAAATACTTACCTTAAGCATTATAGTCAAAATTGGCGATATGTGCAAGGCTTTTTTCCCACACGCGTCAATTTTTTCAATTTTACACAAAAGGGGCTTTTTCTTACGGGCATTTTATACTATAATATAAGGGTATAATTTTAAGCATTTTCCCTGCGCTGCGGGGGCTGGTGGGCGGTTTTGCCGCGCAGAAGCCCCTTTCCGTCCCGCTTTTGGCGACAAAAGCGCAGGGTGTTCCTGATAAAAACACCATCAACTGAAACAAAGGAGACCCCAACTATGGCTAACAAAGTACGTCTGACCATCTGCGGTTCGAGCTATGTGATCTCGACCAACGAAAGTGAAGATTACATGCAGAATCTGGCCGAGCGCCTGAATCTTGATATGAATGAGCTGATGAGCTCTTCCAATTCGGTTTCCATCACCACCGCTGCCATCATGACCGCGCTGAACTACCGCGATGAGCTGGAAAAGGCCAGCGGCAGCGCGGATAATATGCGCCGCCAGATCAAAGACTATCTGGAGGATGCCGCCTCCGCCAAGATGGCTGCCGAGGAGCTGCGCCGCGAAAACGCCGCCCTGCGCAAAAAGGTGGACGACCTGCACCGCCGTTCCCTGACGAGCGAAGCCTGATGGAACAGACTGTTTTACAGCGCCCGGAGATCCTGGCCCCCGCCGGCAATGCTGATATGCTGCGGGCTGCGGTGTTTGCCGGGGCTGACGCCGTATATCTTGGGCTGGATGGCTACAATGCGCGGCGCAGCGCTGGGAACTTTGACCCTGATGCCCTGCGCGAAGCCGTCTGTTTTTGTCATGCCCGCGGGGTTGCGGTGCATGTGACCCTGAACACGCTGGTTTACGCCGCCGAGCTGGGCGGCCTGGCCGATGCCGTGCGCGCTGTTGCCGCCGCCGGGGCGGATGCCGTGATTGTGGATGACCTTGCCACCGCGCAGCTGGTGCGCAGCATTGCGCCTGGCCTGCGCCTGCACGGCTCTACCCAGATGAGCATCCACACCGCAGAGGGCGCCAAGATGCTGGCAAAGCTGGGGTATTCCCGCGCCATTCTGGCCCGTGAGCTGAGCCTGGCGGAGATCGAAGCCGTGGTAAAGGCAAGCCCGATCGAATGCGAAGTGTTTGTGCACGGCGCGATGTGCATGTCCATGAGCGGCCAGTGCATGATGAGCGCGTTCCTGGGCGGGCGCAGCGGCAATCGCGGTGCCTGCGCGGGTCCCTGCCGCCTGCCGTTTGATGCTACCAACGGCCTGCGCCCCGGCCAGCCGGGCAAAGCCTGCCACCTGAGCCTGAAAGACATGGACCTTGTGCCCCACATGGCCCAGCTGAAAGCCGCCGGGGTTGCCAGCATTAAAATTGAAGGCCGCCTGCGAACGCCGGAATACGCCGCCGCTGCGGTAACGGCCTGCCGCGCAGCCCGCGCCGGGCAGCCCTATGATGAAGCGCTGCTGCGGGATATTTTCTCCCGCTCCGGCTTCAGTGATGCCTATCTGGTAGGCCGCAATGACGGCACCATGTTTGGCGTGCGCACCGAAGCCGATGCAGCCGCTACGCGCGCCGCCACGCCGAAAGCCCGCGAGCTGTTCCGCCGCGAACTGGAGCGCATTCCGGTGCATTTCTGCGTCAGCGGCGGTGTGGAGGACGGCGGCATCAAGCTGACAGCTTTCGACGACAACGGCAGCCGTGTCAATGTGTACAGCGCCGATGAACCGCAGCCCGCACAGAAAGACCCCGCCCCCGGCATTGAGCGTGCCCTGGGCAAAACCGGCGGTACGCCGTTCACCTGCGCCGGGGTTGAGTTTGCCTGCGGCGAGGGCGGCCCCGGATTTTTGCCCGGCTCCGCCTGGAATGAGATGCGCCGCGAAGCGCTGGACAAGCTGCTGCAAAAGCGCAGTGAACCTGCGCCCCTGGCCACAAAGGAAATCACCCTGCCGGAATACGCCGAGCACGAAGTAGGCATGATACCCCAGCTGGCCGCCCGTTTTGAAACCGCTGCCCAGCTGCCCGGTGCCGAATACCTGGCCAAGCTGCGCTATCTGATCCTGCCCATCCGGGAAGCGGACGCTGTGCCGCAGCCCTTGCGCTGCAAAACGCTGCTGGAGCTGCCCCGCGCTGCTTTCGGCACTGTGGAACCGGATACCATGCGCCGCCTGGCTGCGCTGGAAGGTTCCGGCTTTGCGGGTGTGGTTGCAAACAATCTGGCGCAGTTTGGGTATGACTCTCCCCTGCCGGTGTTCGGCGGGCTGGGGCTGAATGTAACCAACCCAATGTCTGCGGCAGAGTATGTGTGCCTGGGTGCCTGTGGTCTGCTGGTGCAGCCTGAAACGGCCCTGACCGCCATGCGTGCTGTGGCACCCCGGCAGAAAGACGGCACCCCGGTGCCCACCGCTGCCCTGTGCTATGGCCACCTGCCCCTGATGCTAACCCGCGCCTGCCCGCTGCGCAATGTGCGCACCAGCTGCGCGGGCTGCACCCACAAGGGCAAACTGCGGGACCGCAAAGGGCGGGATTTCCCGGTGCGGTGCTCCGCCCCCGGCAGCGCCGGAATGCGCACCGTGTTTAACCCTGTACCACTTTATATGGGGGATCGCCTGACCGAAATGCCGGTGGACCTTGCCGTGGCCGCGTTCACCCTGGAACCTGCCGACCGCGTGAAAGAGGTCCTGACCCACCTTTTCCATCAGCAGCCCTTTGACGGCGAGTTTACAAGAGGGCTATATTATACGAATAACTAAATCATAATATCGGAGGAAGGGTAAGTTAGGAGTGAGGAAGTAGGAGTTAAAGCAGGGCCTACGGTTTTGCTCTGTAGGGAACGGTCTTGACCGTTCCGAAACATTGCCATATATGCCATAATGGAATTTGCAATCATGCGCCCCTACGGGGGGCATCGTAATTTCTAACTGCTCATTGCTAATTCCTAATTGAGATAACTCCTAACTCCTCACTCCTCCCTCCTAACTCACCCCAACGTACTATGGAACAAAAAATCGTCAAATATTCCGTTCTTTCCCCGCTGGCTAAGGTGCCGGCATATGCAACGGCGGGGGCGGCGGCTGCTGATTTGTGCGCCGCGCTGGAAGAGCCGTTGACTATTGCCCCCATGCAGCGGGTGCTGGTGCCCACCGGCCTTGCCATTGAGCTGCCGGATGCAGGGTGCGTCGCCCTCGTCTATGCCCGCAGCGGCCTGTCCATCAAGCACGGCCTGTGCATGGCCAACGGCGTGGGTGTGGTGGACAGCGACTACCGCGGCGAGCTGAAGGTGCCCATGGTCAATCTGGGTGCCGAGGCTTATACCATTCAGCCCGGCGAGCGGGTAGCGCAGCTGTGCATCGCCCCGGTGTACACCGCCGCCTTTGTGCCCGCCGAGGAGCTGGGCGACACCCAGCGCGGTGTGGGCGGCTTTGGCTCTACCGGAAAATAACCCTCTTCGTCAATGCTTCGCATTGACACCCGAGAGGGGAGAATTTAAAAGAGTAAACCGATTGATGAAAAAAGCTCTCCCCTTCGAGAGAGCTGTCACCGCAGGTGACTGAGAGGGTTTTGCACCCCCGTTCGACCGGGTTTATAAAAAATTCAAAATTAGGTGCAGACAATCGGCAGCTTTTGTGTTATACTATTAAAATCTATACGTGTGCGTTGCGTGCATTCTGTTTTTCGCTGTCTAAAGGAGGCGTTTCCTTTGAAATATTGGTTTGGCTACCTCACCGCCGCCATCTTCGGCGCCATCACCTGGGTGCTGATGCGGTTCGGTGAACGGTTTTCTACCCTGGTGGATATGGTGTACCCCTACGTCATCCGCACCTCGGAGTCCATTCTTGCCCAGTGGGCAGGCGGCGTGGACTTCCCCGTCTGGCAGCTGCTGGCTGTGGCGCTGGGCGTGCTGATTCTTGCCAGCATCGTGCTGATGATCGTGCTGAAATGGAACCCCATTCAGTGGGCGGGGTGGGTCATCGCGGTTTTTGCCGGCGTTTACATGCTCCACACCATGTTCTGGGGACTGAATTACTACTCCGGCCCTCTGGCCGACGATATGCGGCTGGATGTGGGCAGCTACAATCTGGAGGAGCTGACCGAAGCCACCGAGTTCTACCGGGACAAGGCCAACGCCCTCGCCCTGCAGGTCAGCCGGGACGGGAGCGGCAATGTGGCCTTCGCGGACTTTGACGCACTGGCGGACAAGGCCGGGGAAGGCTTCCAGACGCTGACCTACGACTACTTCTACCCCATTTTCGCCGGCTCCACCCTGCCCGTGAAAAAGCTGGGCTGGGCGGATATGTATTCCTCCATGGGCATCACCGGCGTCACCTTCGGCCTGACCGGCGAGGCCTGCGTCAATCCCCAGATCCCCGGCGTGTCCCTGCCCTTTACCATGTGCCACGAAATGGCCCACCGCATGTGCATCGCCCCGGAACGGGACGCCAATTTTGCCGCGTTCCTGGCCGCTTCCGTTCATTCCGACCCGGAATTCCAGTACAGCGCCTATTTTATGGCCTTCCGCTACTGCTACAGCGCCCTGAGCAGCGTCAATAGCCAGTCCGCCGCGGCGGCCGCCGCCCGGGTGAGCGCCGGGGTCAACGACAATCTGAAATTCGACATGGCCGCCTACAACAGCTTCTTTAGCTCCCGGAAAAGCACCGCCGCCACGAATTTTGCCGACGCTGCCAACGACACCTATCTCAAGGTCAGCGGCGACGAAAGCGGCGTCGCCTCCTACGGCGAGGTCTGCGACCTGCTGGTGAACTGGCACATCCAGACCGTGGTGCTGCCCTCCATCACCGTGGAGGAATCCCCCTTCGACCCCTACGACGAGACCCAGGTGGATTTGAGCGGCATCGTCAACGCAAGGTGACGGCCATGATGAGAGAAACTTTGGACGCAGGTCTGCCCGCGCTGGGGCTTGACCTGCCGGAAGACGTGCGTCAGACCCTCTGCGATTTTGGCGCGGCGGTTATCAAACAGAACGAGGTCATGAACCTCACCGCCATCACCCAGCCGGATCAGGTGGCAAAGCTCCATTTGCTTGACAGCCTGACGGTGCTCACCGCCGCCGATCTGCGGGGAAAGCAGATCATCGACATAGGCTGCGGCGCGGGATTTCCCGGTGTGCCCCTGGCCATCGCCTGCCCGGAGGCGCAGATAACCCTGCTGGACAGTCTTGGCAAGCGGATGAACTGGCTGGAAGAAATCCTCCCCCAATTGGGTGTCCGCGCCCAGTGCGTCACCGCCCGGGCGGAGGAAGCGGCGGCGGAACGGCGGGAACGCTACGATTACGCCGTCTCCCGGGCTGTCGCCCGGCTGAACATTCTTCTGGAGCTGACCGCCCCCTATGTGAAGGTCGG
>ERZ773139.4308-NODE-4308-length-11512-cov-4.249978_pt1 | contig 11512 bp, 14 predicted proteins | sample MGYA00580854_ERZ773139 | MGnify/ENA primary metagenome ERZ773139 (study PRJEB29015, sample SAMEA2737809) | human gut metagenome | biome: human gut; feature: human-associated habitat; material: faeces | place: China | collected 2012 ...
TTCTGCATCTACCGCGCGTGGCGATGTGGGCATCGCCCCCTACGAAATTCTATCGAAAAACCCTCCGTAGGGCCGATGCCTACATCGGCCCGGTGGCACCGACTTTCAAATCGTGCGTAGGGGTGGACGACCCTGCCCGCCCGGCGCTCCTACTCTCCCCTGCTCCGCTTCTGCAGGGTCTGGGGATTCAGCTGCGAAATATACACGATCTGTCTGTGGTACGGGTGGTCGCACACCAAAAAGGACTTGGGAATGTCCTCCGTCACCGGCACCACCACACCCTCTCGCTCCGCTTTTTCCAAAAATTCCCGGGTGCGCCTCGACTGGGAGGTAATGTCCAGGTCGAAAATGCCGATGATCCGCTTTTCCGGGATCATGGCATTCTGCCCGATATGCAGATAGCTCACAAAAGCACCTCCCCGTTTTGGATGTGAAACAGCCGCCCCGCCTGCAGGCGGTCCAGCCGGTCGTTTTCGCAGCAGGTGATGAACACCTGACCGCCGGAAATGCGATTTAATACATACTCCTGCCGCTTGGGGTCCAGCTCCGACAGCACATCATCCAGCAGCATCACCGGGTACTCCCCCACGGCGCTGCGGTGTATCTCCCGGTCAGCTAATTTCAACGACAGCGCCGCCGTGCGTACCTGCCCCTGAGAGCAGAACTGCCTGGCACTCCTTCCGTTTACCTCTACGATAAAGTCATCCTTATGGGGCCCCGACAGGCACAGCCCCGAGGCAAGCTCCGCATGATAATGGCTCTCCTGGTGCTCGCGTAAATTTTGGGCGATGTCCTCTGTCTTAGCAAAGGGGTCCAAAACGGTTTTCACCGTCTCATAGCCCAGGGTCAATTTTTCCCGGCCGCCGCTGCAATCCTCGTGGGCCGGGGCAGCGTAGCCCTCCAGCGCCCGGCAATACCGGGCCCGGTAGTAGATAAGGATGGCTCCCACCCGGCACATGCGCTCGTTAAAGTCCGGCAGCATGGCCAGCAGCCCCGGATTATCCTCCCGGTCCCGCAGGATACGGGTCTTGTGCTCATAAAGCCGATAATACTCCGCCAAGGCCTGGGCATATCGGGGCCGCAGCTGGCACAGGGATTGATCCATGAATTTTCGCCGGGCCGCCGCTCCCTCCCGGATAAGGAACAGATCCTCCGGGCAAAAGAAAACCGTGTGCAGCACGTCGGACAGCTCTGCGGCGTTTTTGGCCGCAACGCCATTGACGGTCATTTTCCGCCGCCGGCCTGCCTGCAAGGTAATGTCTGTCACAAACTCTCTGTCCCGGGAGAAAATTTTCCCGGTAATGCGGGCCTGCTGTCCGTCAAAAGTTATAAGCTCCCGGTCACTTCTTGTCCGGGGAGACTTGCCGCAGGAGAGATAAACTATGGCCTCCAGGAGGTTCGTTTTTCCCTGGGCGTTCTCCCCGTGGATGACGTTACAGGCGGGGTCAAAGGCCAAAGTCTGCTCCCGGTAGTTGCGAAAGCCCACCAGGGTCAAGCTATTGATCTGCATATTTTACGCCGTAGTCGGCCCCATCAAAGGTCACGGTGTCACCGGGGCGGATTTTCTTTCCCCGCTGGGTGCAGACATCGCCGTTTACCAGCACAGCTCCCTCCTGCACCTCTATTTTCGCCTCGCCGCCGGTGGACACTGCATCCGCCAGCTTCAGCAAATCCTGCAATTTGATAAATTCCGTTGTAATGGTCACGATTTTCATATTTTCCGCTCCTTACGCCTTCAGCCGCACCGGCAGCACCATATAAAGAAAGCTGTCGCCGCCGTCCACGGGGGTCATGACGCAGGGGCTGATGCCGGTATTCAGCTCCATTACCACCTGATCCGCCGGGGCAAAACGCAGGGCGTCCATAAGATAGCGGTTGTTGAAGCCAATTTCCAGGCCCTGGCCGTCCCCCTCCACAGGGCACACGTCCGTTGCCTCGCCGTTGCCGGTCTTGGCGGACATGGTGATGCAGCCGCTGCTCATAATGCAGCGGACAGGGCTTTTCAGCTTCTCGCTGATAACCACGCTCACCCGGTCCAAGCTGCTGAGCATGGTCTTGCTGTCCACGGTGAGGCGGATGGGATTGTTCCGGGGGATGGCGTTCTTGTAGTCCAGGAAATCCCCCTCCAGCTTCCGGCAGATGAGCTGGGTAGAGCCGGTTTCAAAGAGTAGGTGACGCTTTCCAAGCATCACGGTGATAGCCTCCTCGCTGTCCTCGCAAATCTTCTCCACCTCGTTTAAGGCGCTGCCGGGGCATACAAACCGGAAGGCACCGCCCTCCAGCTGCTCTATCTTCTCCCGGCGCAGAGCCAGGCGGAATCCGTCCACGGACACCACCGTTACCCCATCGATGCCCACCTCAAAGAGGGAGCCGGTGTGGATGGGGCGGTTTTCGTTGGTAGAAACGGCGAAGGAGGTCTGGTTGATCATAGCCTTCAGGATCCCCTGCTGCACGGTCATGGAGTAGTCGCTCTCCACCTCGGGCATCTCCGGATAATCGTCGGCAGACAGGCCCAGAATTTCAAACCGGGCGTCCCCGCAGGTGAGGGTGACCATGAATTTTTCATCCGCAGAGAAAACGATGACGTCATCGGGCATTTTCCGGATGATGTCGCCGAACAGCCGGGAGTTGAGCACGATACGTCCGCCCTCCCGGATATCGGCCTCCAGCCGGGTGCGGATGCCGGTCTGCATGTTGTAGCCGGACAGGGTCAGCACGTCCGTCCCCTCCAGCAGCAGCCCCTCCAGAGCGGGGATGGAGCTTTTGGTGGCCACGGTGCGGGAGGCGGTATTCACGGCGAGCTGCAGCAGCGCCTTTTCGCAGGAGAATTTCAGCATCTGGATCATCCTTTCTTTTTTTTCGAAAAATCCCGCGCATATTTTATGCGCACAGAACATAAGCTAAGTATTTTTTAGTAACAGTAGTCGTAGGGAAAACAATTGTGGAAAAAGTAAGCAAAGCCGCGAAACGGCTCGTTTTTTTCTCCACATGGGGGCGGGGAAAATATCCACAGGTTTCCACGGATAATTGGGCAAAAACGGAAGCTGCCCCCTTTTCCACAGAAAGTTCACAAGCTATGTGGAGAAATTACCCCCGGGCGCTGTTATTGATATTGGTGGTGATCTGCTTCACGGTTTCGGCAAAGGCCGGGTCGGAGCGCATCTGCTTTTCCACCTTGTCCAGGGAATGCAGCACCGTGGTGTGGTCCCTGTCGCCGAACTCCTTGCCGATGTCCACCAGGTTCATGCAGATCATCCGCCGCATGAGGTACATGGCAATCTGCCGGGCGTTGACTACCTCCCGGCCCCGGCTCTGGCCCCGGAGCACATCCTCGTCAATGTGATAGGTGGAGCAGATGAAGTCCACCACCGCCTGGGCTGTGGGAATGTACTCGTTGTTTTTCTTGATCATATCCCGGATGGCCTTGAGAATGTCCTCCTGGCTCATGGTGCTGCCCATGAGGTCGTAATAGGCTAAGATTTTATTGAGGGTGCCCTCGATCTGCCGGACGTTGGCGGTGACGTTCTCTGCGATGAGGTCGGACACCGGATCTGACAGCTTCACCCCCAGCATGGCGGACTTGTTTTTTACGATGGCGAGGCGCGTCTCGTAGTCGGGGGGCGTCACGTCCACCATCAGGCCCCACTCAAAGCGGGTGCGCAGCCGGTCCTCCAGTTTGGTCATCTCCCGGGGCGGCCGGTCGGAGGTGAGAACGATCTGCTTGCCGGCCTCGTACAGGGAGTTGAAGGTGTGGAAGAACTCCTCCTGGGTCTGCTCCTTACCGGCGATGAACTGCACGTCGTCCACCAGCAGCAGTGTCGCCTGGCGGTATTTCTCCCGGAACTCGGCGTTTTTTCCCTCCCGGATGGAGGCCACCAGCTCGTTGGTAAAGTCGTCTCCCTTGATGTATACCACCTTGGCGTCCGGATAGTTCTGCTTTAATCCGTGGGCGATGGCGTAGAGCAGATGGGTCTTGCCCAGGCCGGAGTCCCCGTAGATGAACAGGGGGTTATAGTTCACGCCCGGCCTGTCGGACACGGCGTGGGCGGCAGCGTAGGCCAGCTTGTTGCTGGGGCCCACTACATAGGTCTCAAAGGTGAACGTCCCGGAGTCCTCCAGGTCCCCCGGATAGTCGGGTTTGATGCCGTGATAAGCGGACAGCTGATCGTCGTTGAGGATCTTGATCTCAAAATCCGCGGAGAACAGATCCCGCAGGGCGTCCCGGATATAGGACAGAAACCGGGTCTCAATGGTTTTCTTCTTGAATTCGTTGCCGCAGTGCAGCACGAAAGCAGAATCCTCCATAGTGACCACGTCTACCTCGTCAAACCAGGTGTTGATGGTGGTGGGGGCCAGCTGCTGTGACATCTGCTGCAGCACGCTGCCCCATACATCGGTCAGTGAATTCAAAGTGATAGCTCCCCTTTCCCAAAAGCAAATTCTATCTATAGGGTAAATCCGGCCCGGTGTTGCCCATCCTGGGACAACGCTGTGGAAAATATTTCTGTGTCAGCCACCGCTCACCGCCCCACTGGGAATGGGCGGCACATAGGCACTGTAAGTATATCATAAAGACATAAAAAAGTCCACACTTATATATTAGATAATGTATAAATCTTTTTTTCTTTTTCCGGGAAAACACGCCGCCTGCGCAGAAATATTTCTGTTGACAGGCCCTTTTACATTATGTATAATGAACAAAGTGCCGCATTTTCGGCACCTGACTTTTTCAACTGCGGGGCGGAGGAAGCTTCGCCCGCCGTCGAGTAAGTGTGGTGGCCCGGTTGCCGCCGCCGGATTTTCTATGTAATGGAGGTGTCCTGCAATGTTCCGTACCTATCAGCCCAAGAAGCGCCAGCGCTCCAAGGTGCACGGCTTCCGCAAGAGAATGGCTACTGCCAACGGCCGCAAGGTTTTGGCTCGTCGCCGTGCCAAGGGTCGCGCTCGTCTGACCCTCTGAGGTCACGGAAGGTGCATCCGGCATAGCTCGTGAAAAACAGGGACGGTGGAAGGGAAAACTGCCGTCCCTATTCGTCTATGCAAATGTCGCTTGGCAGTGTAACTTTAAGCCGGGAGAAAACCATGAAAGCAGCCGTAACCGTCAAGGAAAATTACGAATTTCGCCGCATCTACCGCAAGGGCCGCTCCGCTGTGAGCCCCTATTTTGTGGTGTACTGCCTGAAGAATCGGGCCGGGGCCAGCCGCCTGGGTATCACGGTGAGTAAGAAGCTGGGTCATGCGGTGGTGCGCAACCGGGTGCGCCGCCGGATCCGGGAGATTTACCGCCTGAACCGGGATAAAATGCGCCCCGGGTGGGACGTGATCGTGGTGGGCCGTGGCCGCAGCGCTGCAGGCCCATATCGGAAGATGAACGAGGCGTATTTGGATTGCCTGCGCCGGCTCTCCCTGCTGCAGGAGGAGGGCGAGGCATGAAAAAAGCATGTATGGCCGCCATCCGGTTTTACCAGCGGGAGGTTTCCCCTCTATTTCCGCCCCGGTGCCGCTATATTCCCACCTGCTCGGAGTACGCTCTGGAGGCGGTGGAAAAATACGGCGCCGTAAAGGGCAGCTTTCTTGCCGCCAAGCGTATATTGCGATGCAATCCCTTCCACAAGGGCGGGTATGATCCCGTTCCGTAACCATCGGCTTTTCCCAAGAACTAAACGGAGGAAAAAAATATGTTCGCACAACTCGGATATTATATCTGTGTGCCTTTTACCTGGCTGACCCGCCTGTTCTATTCCCTCACCGGGTCCTACGGACTGGCGCTGATCCTGTTCACCCTGGTGGTGAAGCTGGTGATCCTGCCCTTCCAGCTGAAGGGTAAGAAGAGCATGCTGCGTATGAACCGTATGCAGGGCAAGATAAAGGATATCCAGACCCGCTACGCCAATAATAAGCAGCGCCAGCAGGAGGAGATGGCCAACCTCTACGCCCAGGAGGGCGTGAACCCCATGTCCGGCTGTCTGTGGTCCTTCCTGCCCTTCCCCATTCTCATCGCCCTGTACGCCATCATCCGCCAGCCCCTGCGTTACCTCATGGGCCTCAGCGTGGACACCATCAGCGCCATCACCGACGCGGCCACCAAGCTGGGCTACACCGTGGCAGAGGGGGGCCAGGCTGCGGCCTATGAGCAGATCTACCTGGCCAAGTTCGTCCATCAGAACTGGGATAGCTTCCAGGGCCAGTTTGACGGGCTCATCAACCTGGACTATAACTTCCTGGGCATGGACCTGGCCAGCCAGGGCTCCCAGCTCTTTAAGCAGATCACCACCGGCGGCTGGCCGGTCATCGGTGTGCTGCTGCTGCCGGTTATTGCCACAGCCCTGCAGTTCCTCATGACCCTTATCAGCATGAAGGCCACCGGCAATGCCGCCGGCTCCCAGGGCAAGATGATGATGTACCTCATGCCCCTGATGACCCTGTGGATGGGCTATATCCTGCCTGCCGCCCTGTGCGTGTACTGGATTGCCAACACCGCCTTTGCCACCATTCAGGAGCAGGTGCTCAATAAGTACTTCAACAAGATCCTGGACCGGGAGGAAACGGACAAGGAGCGCGCCAAGCGCGAGGCCCGGGCCGCCAAGATGATGGCCTCCCGGGAGCGGATGCTGCAGCAGCAACAGCAGTATGAGAAGTCCAAGTCCGGCAATAACAGTAATAAGAAAAAGAATCAAGCTGCCAAAAAGCCGGAGAAAAAAGCCGGCACCAATGAAAACGGCCGGGTGGGCCAGCGTCCCTATGCCCGCGGCCGCGCTTACAGCGAGCATCACTACGACGAATAAGGAGTTTTGTCATGCGTTATATTGATGTAACAGGCAAGACCGAGGAGGAGGCCGTCCGCAAGGCGCTGGAGCAGCTCCATCTGGAGCGGGATGACGTGTCCCTGGAGATATTGGAGCGTTCCAAGAGCGGATTTTTAGGCATCGGCAGCAGCCCGGCCAAGGTGCGGGTGCGCTACGAGCTGGACGTTGTGGAGGAGCCGGAGGTCAAGACCCCGGCCTCCCAGGCAAAGCCCGCCGAAAAGAAGGCCGCCGAGAGCAAGCCTGTAGAAAAGAAGCCCGCCGAGAAGAGACCGGCGGAGAAGAAGCCTATCGAGAAAAAGCCCGAGGCCAAGCCCGTGGAAAAGCCGGCCGAGCCGGCTGCCCCCTCTGCCGCCGCCTGTGATAATGACGATGCCCGCCGCATCACGCAGTTCCTGGCGGGCCTGCTGGAGCACATGGAGTGCAAGGCGGAGATCAAGGTGTACGAGGAAGAGAAGAACCGCTACAAGGTCATTCTGGAGGGCCAGCGCCTGGGTGCGCTCATTGGCCGCCGGGGCGAGACCCTGGACGCTATCCAGCAGCTGACCAACTATGCTGTGAACAGTGGCCGGGATAAGCGCCTTCGGATCCATGTGGACGCGGAGAATTACCGTGCCAAGCGGGAGCAGAGCCTGGAGAGCCTGGCCCATAAGGTGGCCGGCAAGGTGCTCAAGTATCGCCGCAGCGTGACCCTGGAGCCCATGAATGCCTATGAGCGCCATGTGATCCACGCCGCCCTGCAGGATAAGGCGGGCGTCACCACCTATTCTGTGGGCACGGAGCCCAACCGCCGCGTGGTCGTAGCCTACGACCGGGGCAACCGGTAAAGTAAAGTTAAAAGCAGAAAAACAGACCGGGTGTTCCCGGTCTGTTTTTTTGGCGGATCCACCTGTAAAAAAGCATGTCATTGCGAGGCCGCAATGCGCCCGTGGAAATCCGCACTCCTACTGATTTTTATGCTATCTTGACAAATAAATTAAAAATCGCTATAATTTCGACAGGCGCTGCACGAACGGCAGGCGGTTGGTCACACCACCCGAAAGGGGGTGAGGCTGTGCGAATTACACTACATATCGGGCCCTATACGGTCACGATCATCGTAAAACGCAGAAACCGCCACCCCGGCAGGTGACGGTTTCCTTCGAGAAATTTAGTTAACTACTTGGGCTAACCGCTTGTCGCAGCGCCTTTCTACACTTATTATAGCAAAAATATCCCCCATGTCAAGAGGCCGGCGTGCCCTCACCCCGCCCTATGGAAGCGCACCAAGTCGCGTGATAAGCGGGCCGTCGGAGACGCCGGCCCCTACGGAGCTATATCAAAGACCTGTGCGTAGGGGGCGATGACCCTGTTGCGGTGCCCAAAATTTCTGCGCTGCCTAACGACGGACGCTTGAAATTTTGACCGCGGCCACTCGCTCGCCTCGCTTCATCTGCCACTGGCAGCGCTCAGCTCGCTCCCCACATCGCCCCGCCTGCACTGCACTTACCTGCCGTGCGTAGGGGCGTCCGCCCCTGTCCGCCCACCTAATAGTGAGGGAACCCTTGCAAAACTGTCATCGCCGCGGTCGGTTTACAAACCGGCCACGGCGATCTGTTTTCCCATTCGGCGCACGAAAGTCTTCGTCACACGCCGAAAAACCGCCGTCCGTTTTCCCAGGTGGCCATTTCCACCTCCTCCGGGGTCAGGCCCTTGATCTGGGCGATTTTCTCCGCCACAAAGCGCACATAGGACGAGTCGTTCCGCTCCCCCCGGTGGGGCACCGGGGTCAGATACGGCGCATCCGTCTCAATCATCAGCATAGAAAGGGGCGCCGCGGCGATGACCTCCGGGGCCTTTTTTGCGTTTTTGAAGGTGGCCGCCCCGTTAAATGACAGCATCCAACCCATTTGGATCAGTTCCCGTGCCATTTCCGCAGACCCGGCGAAGCAGTGGAATACCCCCTTGACCCGGGGAAATTCCCGCACGATGGCCATAGTGTCCCCGTGGGCATCCCGGTCGTGGATGATAACGGGCAGCTGCAGCTCCTCCGCCAGCCCCAGCTGCCGGCGCAGCACCTCCTGCTGCAGCGCCCTGGGAGGATTTTCCGCCCAGTAATAGTCCAGGCCGATCTCCCCGATGGCCACCACCCTGGGGTTTTTTGCCAAATTCCGCAGGGTGTCTATCTGCTCCGGCACAAAGTCGCCGCAGTTTTCCGGGTGGATGCCCACAGCGGCGTATACAAAGTCAAATTTTTCCGCCAGCGCCACCGCCATCCGGGAGGTGGGCAAATCGCAGCCGGGGTTCACGATAAGGCCCACATTTTTCTCCGGCATACTCGCCAGCAAGGCGTCCCGGTCGGCGTCAAAGCGCTCATCGTCATAGTGGGCATGGGTGTCAAACAGCATAGCCTTAGTCCTTGTGCAGCTGTGTGTCGGCAATGCAGTCGTCCTTGATGACCCGGAGACGCTTCATATGCTCCTGCTCCATGTGTATGCGCTGGTGCTCGGCGGTGTCCCACTCCTCCAGCAGGAGAATTTCGTCCTCGTTCTGGCAGGAGAGATAGTAGTCATACCGCAGGCAGCCCTCCTCCCGGCGGATGGCCGCAAGGATGCCGCCCTCCACGATGCGCCGCAGGAACTCCTCCCGGCGGCCGGGCTTGGCAAAGTAATTCACAGATAGCTTCAGCATTTTTTTAAACCTCCAATTCCAAATACACCGGACAGTGGTCGCTGCCAAATATGTCGCTGCGGATGTCCGCCGCCTTTACCTTTCCAATAAACCGCGCCGACACAAGGAAGTAGTCGATCCTCCACCCCACGTTCTTGTCCCGGGCGTGGAAGCGATAGCTCCACCAGGAGTAGCGGTCCGTCACATCGCCGTGTATGTAGCGGAAGGTGTCCACGAAGCCCGCGTCCAGAAGCTGCGACATTTTCTCCCGCTCCTGGTCGGTAAAGCCGGGGTTCTGGCGGTTGGTCTTGGGGTTTTTCAGGTCGATCTCCCGGTGGGCCACGTTCAGGTCGCCGCAGTACACCACGGGCTTTTTCCCGTCCAGCTCCCGAAGGTACTTCCGCAGGTCGTCCTCCCACTGCATCCGGTAGGAAAGGCGCCTGAGCCCATCCTGACTGTTGGGAGTGTAGCAGCACACCAGGTAAAAGGCCGGGTACTCCGCCGTGATGATCCGCCCCTCGTGGCGGTGTTCGTCGGGGCCGAAGTCATAGGTCACGGACAGGGGCTCGGTTTTCGTCAGTATGGCCGTGCCGGAGTAGCCCTTTTTGTCGGCGGAGTTAAAATACCGGTGATAGCCCGGCAGATCGAAAACCGCCTGCTCCGGCTGCAGCTTCGTCTCCTGCAGGCAGATAACGTCCGGATCCTCCGCCGCCACATAGTCCAAAAATCCCTTGCCCAGGGCGGCCCGCAGGCCGTTCACATTCCAGCTTATCAGTTTCATGGGTCGCTCCTTCGCGGTTGGTTTTTCCCCATTATACCATGCCGCAAAGCGGAATGGTATAATGCTGCCATATTTTTCGGTTCCCGGCGGAGCCGGGGAGAAAAATGGCAAAAAATAAAAGTATAATGGCTGCACTGCTGCCATTATAGCACACCAAAGCTCAAAACCCAACAAAAACATTGACAAAGCCGCCCCGGGAGAATAATATAATAGCTAACGGAGAAGGCTAAAAAAGCCTCGCAGAGTTTCCGCCCGCAGGCGGAAAAATCAAACCCGTTTGTCGGAAAATCTCAAAGAAATTTTCCGATAGGATTTTAAAGTGGCAGTGAAGGAAAGAGTACCCCATTTTAGACCGCCAAAGAGAGCCCGGCCAGGTGAAAGCGGGCGCGGGACGGATGGGGGAACATGGCTCCGGAGCCGCCGGGTCGAGGGCACCTGTGCCTTAGGCTCGGACGGGGGCGCCCGTAACAGCGCAGAGGTGTAACGGCACTTCATGAGGCCGACCTGCGTGAGCAGGCGGCGAAGCAAGGTGGTATCACGGTGTTTCGGCATCGTCCTTGGCAAAGCGCCGGGGACGATTTTGTTTATGCTTCCACAGGCGGAAGCCGTCCCTTGCACCCATTCCTGGGAACCAACGACCGCTGTCCTCCTCCCTCTGTCATTGCGAACCAGTGCGCGCACTGGTGTGGCAATCCGTTTTCCCTTTTGCCGTGGTACTTTCTTTCCCCGGCGAAAGAAAGTACCCAAAGAACGCCGCCAAAACCAAGGTTTTGGAATCCTTCCGCATACCGGCATGCCATAAATGAAAATCTGTACCTTGCGCAATCGGTTTGCGCAAATTTATCCTTGCTTTCGCATGCCCCCTGCGTCTATCACCGCTGTCCGCTGCTGCAGTGGAACAGGAATGCCCGCAGCGACAACCGCGGCTCTCATTGTTACGCATCCGTAGGGGAGGAAAACTCTGTCCGTCCGACAGTCACAAAATAATTTTTAAGCCGCTCTTCCATTCGGAGCGGCGGAAAAGGAGATAAAACCCATGGAAAAGAAAACGTTTTATATCACCACTCCCATCTACTACCCCTCCGACAAGCTCCACATCGGCCATAGCTACTGCACCGTGGCCACGGACGCCATCGCCCGCTATAAGCGCCTCCAGGGCTACGACGTCATGTTCCTCACCGGCACCGACGAGCACGGCCAGAAGATCGAGACCAAGGCCGAAGAAGCCGGCATGACCCCCCAGGCCTTTGTGGATAAGATCGTAAACGGCGAAAAGGGT
>ERZ773139.4311-NODE-4311-length-11509-cov-6.486380_pt1 | contig 11509 bp, 9 predicted proteins | sample MGYA00580854_ERZ773139 | MGnify/ENA primary metagenome ERZ773139 (study PRJEB29015, sample SAMEA2737809) | human gut metagenome | biome: human gut; feature: human-associated habitat; material: faeces | place: China | collected 2012 ...
GCGGGCCGCCTCTGGAGTCGCCGTGCCGCTGGCTTTCTTTGGTACTTTCTTTCGCGTCGAAAGAAAGTACTGCCCTCCTCGGGGCGGCAGCCCCATCCGTCCGCGCCGGAGTCGGCGCGTCAGTCCCACCGGCGAGGGATTCTCTTACAGCAAAGTTGCCGTGCGTTGCTATAAGCAGGGGGCTTTTTGCTCGCCCACTGCACTCCTTCGGTTCACCTACCGAAACACCTAAACATCCTGTCCCGCGCCGTAGTCGGCGCGTCATGCTTCACCCGTGGGCAAGCGGTATGCGCCTGCGGGCGCACAAAAGAGCTTTCCGCTCGCCCTTTGGAAACCTTCGGGCACCGAAGGTGGCGAGAAATCCCTAGATACTGTCGACAATAGTCAAATCAACGTACTTACCCAGAGAACAATGCATCGAATTTGCACTGCTGCGACGAATGAAGAGGTGAGTTTTGCGTACCGCGTCGCGATACCGCGCCAGCGTTTCAGGTGGAGAAACGCATTTTCTACGAGATGGCGAAGTTTATAGAGATACCGGTCGTAATCACGCTGCTCTTTTCGGTTCTTTCGAGGAGGAATCACTACGTTCGTCCCCGCCCTCAACGCTTTTTCGATGACCCTGCGACTGTCATAGCCTCGATCTGCCAGCAAATACTCGGCCGAAACTCCGTCGATCAGGGCACAAGCCTGTGTACAATCAGCCATGGTACCTGCTGTGACAAAAAATCGGATCGGCATACCATGCGCATCCACGGCCAAATGTATTTTGGTGTTGAGCCCCCCTTTGTGCGTGCCATGTCCTGATTTCCGCCAGGCGCGCCGCTCGCGTGGGGATGTACTTTGATATGACTGGCATCGATCATCAGCCACTCGAAATCAGGCTCCTGTATCACCGCTTCCAGCATTTTTTCCCAGATACCCTTGTCTCTCCAGCGACAGAAACGCCGCTGGACAGTATTCCACTTACCATATTCCGGCGGCAGGTCTCTCCATGGTGCTCCCGTTCTCAAAATCCAGAACACGCCATTTAGAAATTGACGGGTATCCTTTGCGTTGCCTCCCCACGTTCCCTTGTTTCCTATTGTGTACGGCTTGAGAATTTCCCACATCGCATCGGACATATCGTGCCGTCGATAGCTGTTCTCCATGAAGAAACACCCCTGTGCGTTTTTCTTCATTATACCACATACCACAAAACAACACTTTTGTCGACAGTGTCTAGGACGGTAAACCCCAATTCACGCCGTAGTCGGCGCGTCGATCTCCCCGGCATAGCTGCCGTGTGCCAACGCAAGCGGAGTTTTGCTCGACGCCGCCCCCTTCAGGGACACTTCCGCAGAAATTTTTTCTGGCAATAATGCCAAATTTCCCCACCCGCGCTGCAAGATTTTCACTTTTCCTATCGTCCTATGGATAAATTCCCAAATTTCGGAAAGGGAGGAATCCCCCATGAAACGCTTTGCCCTGCTGCTGTCCCTCCTGCTGTGCGTCCTCGCTTTGCCAAGCGCCTGCGCCGCACAGGGAGAATCCGAACTGCTTGCCGCCTGTCTGGAGCAGCGCTACCCGGACTTCACGGAAGCCGCCTACGCGGAATGGGGCAACACCGCTGCGGCGGTATTTGTCCATAACGGCCAAAAGATCCTGTGCCTGTTGGAGAATACCAACGGCCAGTGGCAGATCACCGTGGATAACCCCAACGCCCTTGACCAGACCAAAGAACTGCCTTCGCTCCTGCTGGACAGCGATCAGGCCCTTTACTGGAGCTATGCGGAGTACCCCGAGACCACCTATTCCAGCTACCGGGAGACGGGCGGCGTTTGGGCTGCCCCGACGGAACAGCTCGTTTCCTGGGCCGGGAAAGAATATATTGTGGAAGATGTTTTTTATCAGAATGGCTGGATCAAGCATCTGTGGAGACTGGAGGACGAAGAAGGCAATTTGATCGAGCAGACGGTGGATCGTTCTTTCCCGGCCCCGTGGCTGGCGGATATGACCACCCTGCAGGCCTTCGACCTGTCCCGCTTCCCGGTGCTGGGATATACCGAATACGAGGGGGAATGGCCCGATCGTCCCTTCATCGCACAGGCCGCGGCGGCGCTGATGCCGAATTATACCTTCCTCAGCGGCTCTTTTGCCTATGGATATCTTCGTTTTTTGATGCGGAAATCGGACGGAACCAAGGTTTTCGTGGGCGTGGATGACGACGAAGGCCACCTTCGGCTGGCCGAAAGTACGCCCCTGCCGCAGGACGCGTACTACGGGGTGGAAAACTTCACTAATTCGCTGGGCTGGTTTGAGGATGCGTGCGTGACGCTGGATAAATACCGTGCGGAGGACAGCCGTTGGGGCGTTATCAGCGTGGAATGCGGCGCGCTTTCCTTTGGCCCGCAGTGCATGAGGAGCGATGAAGATTACACGCTGCTCTATTTCGGTTCCCATCCGTGGAATGATATGACGAAGATCGACTGGACGACACTGCCAAAAACCTTGGAGGAAGCGGCGGACTGCATGAACGGCAGCGGCTATGCCATGGTGAAAAATCCCGATCCCGCCGACCGCCTTCACCTGCGAACCGAGCCGGATAAAAACGCGCCTTCTCTGGGCAAATATTATACCGGCACGCCGGTCAAGGTGATTCGGGTGCAGGACGATTGGGTGCAGGTAGAGGTCTTGGGCCGTCAGGGCTGGATGATGAAAAAGTATCTGGATTTCACCGAGCCCTACACCATCGACCTGTCTATCCTGCCCGCGTACGATGATTCCCAACAAAAACACCCCAGCGTTTATCAGGAGCCTGATGAAATCGCCGGGGTGATGGAATGGCCCAGTTGGTATGAAACCTATGGAATGGGCATTTTGGAAGACGGGTGGTATCACGTCTGGAATCCGTGGACGGGGGAGAGCGGCTTCACCAGAGAAGCGCCGCAAATGTCGCAGGGCTAAATGGTTAGGAAACCATGGGGGTCTCCGGGAAGGAATCTTTCCCGGGGGCCTTTTTCTTTCGGCGGAGAGCACGCTCCTGCCGCCGAATCAGCGCGGATAGCAGAAGCTGCAGGGGCAGGGCGGACGCGCAGAGCCCGGCGACGATCAGCCATACGTCCCGGTCCAGCGGCGTCAGGTAGAAGAGCTTGGGGAAGCACAGCATTCCGACAGCCATTCCGATGGTCATCAGCGCCACCACACAGGCCCGCAGCCAGTGGAATGGCAGACAGGTCAGCGCCAGCGTCACCAGCCCGGAGGCAGCGGCCACCACGGTGCAGAGGGTGCTTTCCTGCGCAGCGGCCAGTCCCAGCGGCTCCCGCAGGCACAGAGCGGTCAGCAGCAGCACCGCCGTGCAGATACCGCCCGGCAGGGCCCGCAGCAGGATGTTTTCCAGAAAACGTCCCTGCGTCTTTTCCCTGCTGGGCTGCAGGGCCAGAATGAAGGACGGCGCGCCGATGGTCAGCGTGCTGATAAGGGTCAGCTGGATAGGCGCAAAGGGATAGGGAAAGGGCAGAAACAGCAGCGCCAGTGAAAGCAGCATACTGTACAGGTTCTTCACCAGAAACAGGGACGCGGCCCTAGTGATGTTGTTGATGACCCGCCGCCCTTCCAGAAGAATCTGGGGCATTGCGTCAAAACCACCGCTGAGCAGGGTCATCTGGGCCACCCGGCAGGCCGCATCGCTGCCCCCGGCCATGGCCAGCGAGCAGTCCGCCGTTTTCAAGGCGGGGATGTCGTTCACGCCGTCGCCCACCATGGCCACGCCGTGGCCGTCCCGCTGCAGGGCGCGGATGAGCTCCCGCTTGTCGTTGGGGGAGACCCGTCCGAATACGGTGTATTCCCGGCTCAGGGCCGTGTAGTCCATCTCTCCCTCCAGCTGGGAAAGGTCGATCTGCTTTTCCGCGCCGGGGATGCCCGCTCGCTGGGCCACACTGGAAACGGTCAGCGGGCTGTCGCCGGAGATCACCTTGATCTGCACGCCCTCCCGGCCGAAATACTCGACGGTCTGGCGAACCTGCGGCCGCAGCCCGTCGCACAGGCAGAGCAGCGCCAACAGCTTTCGCTGGGCGGGCAGTTGAACGTCATCGGCCTGAACGGACGGCGGTTCGGGGCTCTCCATCAGGGCCAGCACCCGAAGCCCTTGCGCTGCCAGCTCCTGCGCCTTTTTCAGCTCCGCGCCGGAAAGCAGCCGTTCGGGCGCACCGAGGATCACGCTTCCCACGCCTTCCAATACCGCCAGCGACCATTTCCGCTGGCTGGAAAAAGGCACGGTCTCAAGGCAGGGGAAAACAGGCCGGGGCGGACAGGCCTCCGTCAGCGCCGCGGCGGTAGAACCGTCCGCGCCCATGCCGCACAGGAAGGACGCCAGTATATCCTGCAGCCGTTCCTTGGACACATCCGGCGCGGGGATCGTCTGTTCCAACGTCATTTTGCCGCTGGTCAGGGTGCCGGTTTTGTCCACACAGATCACGTCTACCCGGGCCAGTGATTCGATGCCGTATAGCTCGTTGACCAGCGTTTTTTTCTGGCCCAGCGTTACCACACCTGCCGCCAGCGACACGGAGGTCAGCAGCATCAACCCTTCGGGAATCATGCCGATAATGGACGCGACGGTCTTGACTACCGCCTCCGAGTGAGCCAGTCCCAATACGGCGGTTTGCTTCCAGTACAGCAGCAAACCCACCGGGACGATCAGGGCGGACACCCAGCGGATGATGCGGTTCATGTCCGCCATTAACTCGCTTTTAGGCCGCTTCACCTGCCGGGCCGCAGCCTGCAGACGCCCCATATAACTCTGGGCTCCCACGGCGGTCAGCCGCAGGGTCAGCCGTCCTTCCACCAGATAACTGCCGGAATAGACGGTATCGCCCGGCTTTTTGGGAATCTTTTCGCTTTCGCCGGTCAGGATGGATTCATCCGCCAGCGCTTCGCCCTCCAGGACCTGCCCGTCTGCGGGAATTTGATCGCCCCGGCGCAGCAGCACCACGTCGCCCTCTACCAGATCGTCCGGGGAAAGAGGGACTTCCCGGCCGTCTCGGAGGACGGAGACCTGACTGCGGCTCAAAAGCTGCAGCCGGTCATGGGTGCGCTTGGCCCGAAGCTCCTGAATGGTGCCGATAAGAGCGTTGGAGACGACCACGCCCATGAAGAGCATGTTGCGGTAGCTGCCGGTACCAAGCAGCAGCAGGGCCAAAATGACGTTGAGCAGATTAAACAGGGTCAACACATTGCGGCGCAGGATCTCGCCTACGCCGCCGTCTTTGCTTTTGGGCTGCTGATTGCCGCGCCCGGCTTCCCGGAGCTTGGCGGCTTCCTCCGTGGTCAGCCCGTGGATGGAGTTTTCTTTCATTTTTTCCTCCTGCCCCGGCGAGAACGCCTCAGGGCCGTTCGACGATATAATAGGAAGAAATATTGCAGTCGTACACTTTGTCAAGCGGGATCCGCACCACACCGGGAGCCACAACGTCGATCAGCGAGCCTGTGCGGTTCTTGGCATAGTTGTTGTCCCGCAGAGGATCGAGAAAGTAGACCCATTCGTCGTCGGCGTAGCACATGACCTCGAAATGGCTGGACAGGGTGAAGGGGCTGCCCCACGTGGCGCAGGTCAGCGCCAGCCGCTGTTTGCTGTGATCCTGCAGGGCAGCGACAGTCTCGTGAAGATCGGTATTTTTCTCGATCTGAAGGCCGAAGCCGTCCGCCAGCTTTTCCAGATAATTCAGGCTGCTGCCCCAGTTGGTGCTCCGGGCCTTGAGTCCCCAACAGTTGTTGCCGGTGGCCATATTGCCGATGAGAATGGGCAGATAGCGCTGAAATTCCTCCGTCTTGGTCGGGTGATATTTCACGTGGTAGCTCTGGCAGTGAAACTGGTTCACCGAGCAGGGGCAGAAATAGAAGCCCTCGCCATTTTCGGTGAACTGATCCAGCCGGGTCAGTTCTTCCGAGGTCAGTAGATTGGCCAAAATCATGGCGGCGGCAGTGGGGCCGCATCCGCCGTGGCCGAAAATGCGGTATTTCTTGGAACTGGCCACTTCAAAGGTCAGCCGGGCATAGACGGGGTCGTTCTGGGCGTAGACCATGAAGGAGCCCACCCCGTCGATCGTGACCCTGCCGTTGCCGGTTTCCCGGTCGTCCAGTTCCTTTTTGAAAATATCGGTCACATCTGCCGAAGGTTCCCGGGCGGCCAGCTTGCCCATGACCACCATGCGCTGACGGCTGTCGCCGGTGGTGGCCATGACCAGCACACGGTCGCCGTACTCCGGCAGGTTTTCGGGCAGAGAAAAGACGGAACGCTCGGTTTGGGTTTTCAACGCCTGCTGAAAGGCGGCTTCCGCGCCGACCTGATCCAACCGCCAGCTTTCCTCATCGTCATAGGGAACGGTGAAGGCGGCGAACAGCTGAATATCCTGATTCCCGTTCGGCGTTAGCAGCAGCAGACGGCTATGGGTCAGCGCATAATCTTTTTCCATGTAATCCCGCAGAAAGGAAAAAGGCCCTTCGTCAATACCGGGGCTGCCGTACAGGATCGTTACCGGGTCGGAAAAATCCGCGCTGGCCTCGCAGTCCATAAAAACGGAGCCGTAATAGTAGGTGGAGCGGTCGTAACGCAGCTTGCGGTAGGTCTGATTGTCCGCCGCCTGCAGAACGGCCTGATCGATCAGCCCATCCTCGCTGTAGAGCCAGCCGGCAATATCCGGGTTAATGGTGTGAAGATAGTCGAAATCCGCCCCGTACTCAGCCGAGGCGGAAGAAAAGCGGGATAACAGGGCGCAGGCGAGCAGCAGGCAGAGAAGCGGCTGAAAAATGCGTCTCCCTGCGCTGCCGCGCCGCTGGATTCCGTGCATGTGCATCCCTCATTCCTGTTTTGAAATGGAGCTGCCGCACTCCGGGGTCAGGCCCGGAAAATGCAGCAGGTCAGCACGCCGTCGCAGTCAAAGAACTGGTAGCGGATGGCGTAGGGCAGGGTATTTTCCAGCGTCAGGTTGATATTGCCGCCACCCACAGCCGCGTCAAAGCCCTGCTTGATGTAGTAAATGCCCACGTCCGCGTGTACCCGGCGATGGGTCACGAGGATCGGCACCTGAATGGTGGCGGCGTAGAAGGTGGTATTCACCTGACAGGTGCCGCCGCCGTAGCCGGTGAGGGCGTTTTTGCTCATGATGGGGGCAGACTTGTAGCCTGTGGATTTGCGGTACGGGCCGATGACCTGATTCTGGTCGTAGGTTTCACCGGGCTGCAGCACGACCCCGCTGATCAGGCCGGAAGCCAGATGGATGTTCCAGTTGCGCCCCTGATATTGCAGACTGTACACGCCCACCGCGTAGAAGGTGGTCATGACGCTGATCAGGTCGCCGGGCTGTGCCTGTTCCCAGTCCACCACAGGCATGACGTAGGCCACGTCTTTTTCGCTCACATAACCCTTGGTGCGGTGGTAGGGAACGCCGTAGCGGCCCATTTCATCCTTTTCGTAGGCACAGAAGGCCGCGCCGGGGTTGACGGTCTGGAAGACCTCGCCGTCGTCATAGGAAACGATGTCGGTGCTCTTGTTGGTGAAGATCATCAAGGGCATAATGTCCAGACCGGGAATTTCCCCAGCGTCCCAGACCAGCCGGTCCCACTTGAAAAGAGAATCACAGAGCATATAGCCGGTTTTGCCATTGTAGCGGGCGCGGCACCAGTCGCCGTCCACCTCGCTGACGATGACTTCCTTATACATAGGCACCCAGACCAGCACCTTCGAGTCGGTGTTGGCTTCCTCATAAACGGCGGCCTGATTCAGCGCGTAGGCCTGATAGGCCTCCCGGAAGCCGCTTTCGTCGGGCGTGCCAGGCTCCACCGTGGGTTCGGGCTCCACGGGGGAACCATCCATAGAGGTCATGGCCTGCAAATATTGAGTCTGCACATAGCCTTCGCCTTCGCCGAAGACGATCCGTGCCCAGCCGCTGTCCAGCAGTTCCAGAATGGAAACAAGGGAATCCTTGGGAATGCTGCCCTTGCCGCTGGAATCCTTGCGCGGTTCCCGGCGCACCTTCAGCGCCACAGAGGCATAGGCCTGATATTTGGCCTCGTTTTCAGCAGTTTCCTCGGCCAGCACGGGAAAGGCCAGCACGAGAAGCACGGCGGCCAGCGTCAGGCAAAGCAGCTTTTTCCACATCTTCCGCTTCATCTTTTGTTCTCCTGTCTATTGGTATGCCGGATCTCCCTCAAAAAGTGTGCAGGAAACACAGCCCTGTTATTATACGAGTTTTCGGTTTAGTCCGTCAATAGACAGATACATTCCGCTGGCCGGAAAACCCGCTGGTCCTCGCGAAGAAGCCCGTCCCGGGTCATTCGGTGCATCAGAAGCGTTGCCTGTCGGGGACTTAAGTCCAGCGCGCGGGCCGCCGTGTCCCGATCCAGTTGGCCACGCTCCAGATATAGCTCCAGCAGCCGTTCGGAACGGTCGGCGTAGGGGGAAACGGCTCGTTTCCGGGGCCGCCACGCGCTGGGAAGGACGAGGGTCAAACGATTTTCGCCGGGCCGAACAGTCAGGCCGCTGCGGTTGGCAAAAAATCCGCCCTCGGCGTAAAGCCAGCGGCTTGCGCCAAATTCCGGGTGTAACCGTTGGAAAATTTCCATCAGGTGGGGATTACGGCATATGGTCGTTCCGCTGCTGGCGTCCAGACGGCTGACGGGCAGTTTCGCGCCCGGTACGGAAAGCTCCAGCCGGTCTTCCAGAAAGGCCAGCCGCCACGGGGCGTTGGAGAGACCATCCAGTAGGGAAATGAACAGCTGGAACAGCTCCATCAGGGCGGAACGGGGAAATTCCTCCTCTTCTTCGCCGATGATGCGCCGTCTCCGCATTCGGCAGACGTCGCCGATTTTGTCCAACAGATGATGGCTCATTTTAGGCAGGCTGCTTTCCAGCCAGCCCCGGTACAGAAGCTTTCCTACCCGCCGACGGCTGGCCAGCCAAAGCAGCTCCACCCGGTAGCGCCGCTGGTCGCAGAGCATCCAGGAAAGATTGGTATCCAGCGCTTCCGCCAGCTGAAGCCCCAAAATGCGCAGCTGAGGCTTGCCCAGCGAAAGGCCCTGCTCCCGAAAGCGATGGGCCAGATCGTGCAGCGTCAGCCCCTGATGGACGGAGCGCTGAAGCTCGTAGTCCTCGCCGTCCGTCTCCTGAATGGCGGCATGAATCCATTCCTCCGGGGCAGGCCGGGCCGACGTTCCGTCGGGGATCCAGCAGCCTTTTTTCAGGCCGTACAGCCGGTCGAAATAGGGTTTTTCATTGCCGGGCCGAATTTCCATCTGCCCTGATTTTTCATTCCATGCCAGAAAGCCGACCGGCTCCGGAAGAATTTGTTGGCACAGCCATTCCAGCCAGCGGTAGCCGTCCCCTTCGACATGGGGGAGGTAGCCGCCCTGACCGTTGAGCATGGCAATCGCCAAAGGGAGACTGTCCCGCCAGACGATCCGGTTTGCATCCGTCACGCGCATTGGTTCACCGCCTATTTTGTTTTTGATGAGTCTATTTTAGAAAAAATCCTTTTGGATGTCAAGAAAAACTACACAAACAGTCATATTTCGAGCAGCGGAATGGGCACGTTCTTAACGCCGAAAACCTTTATCCGGCACGAAAAATGCTGAAATTTGACGAAACGGCTTGACAGCTAATGCCTGTTAGCTTATACTGCTAATGAACGTTAGCCAGCAAAGGAGCCTTTGGGATGCGCGATACCAAAGAACGGATTCAATCGGAAGCTCTCCGCCTTTTTGCCGAGAACGGCTATCATGCCGTTACGGTGGAGCAGATCGCCGCCGCCGTGGGGATCAAAGCGCCGTCGCTTTACAAGCATTATTCCGGCAAGCGGGCTATTTTCGACGGCATTGTTCACCAAATGGAAGCAAGGGATCTTCAGCAGGCCCGCCGTTATCAGATGCCGGAGGAAAACGGCACGGCGGAAAATCCCGCCGGGGAAACGGCGACGATGGAGCGGGTATGCGCCTTCAGCCGCGCGCAGTTTCGGGATTGGACGGAGGACGAATTCCTGTCCCGGTTCCGCAGGATGCTGACGCTGGAACAGTACCGCGACCCGGAAATGGCAAGGATGTACGATCAGTATTTGTCCGCCGGGCCGGTGGGCTATCTGACGGATATTTTCCGGCCTCTGGCGGCTTCGCCGGAGGAGGCACGCCTGCTGGCACTGGAATTTTACGGCCCCATGTTTCTATTATACAGTGTATACGACGGGGGAGAGAAAAACGCGGCGGCGCTGCTGGACGCGCATCTCGCCCGCTTCACGGAAAAGATGAAAGGAAGACCAGAATAGGATGAAGGAAACTTTGCTTTGCTGCCGAATCACGGCGCAGGAAAAAGGCCTGTACCGGCTATGCCACGACGGTGTGGAACAGGCCGCGCAGGTATCGGGAAAATTTCAATACGAGGCGCTGGGGCCGTCAGACTATCCTACGGTGGGCGACGAGGTGTTGGCCGACCTGAACGGCGGCGGGCAGGCGGTGATCCACAAGGTTTTGCCCCGGAAAAGCCTGTTTTTGCGCAAAGCCGCCGGTACGGCGCGGGAGGAACAGCCCGTAGCCGCCAATGTGGATATTCTGTTCCTGTGTATGGCGCTCAACAACGATTTCAACCTGCGGCGGCTGGAACGGTATCTGGCCGCCGCGTGGAACAGCGGGGCCACGCCCGTGGTGGTGCTGACCAAAGCCGATCTTTGCGGCAATCCGTCAGAAAAGGTGGCCGCCGTAGAAGAAGCGGCTCCCGGCACGGACGTGCTGCTTACCTCGGCGGCGCAGGAGGACGGTATACGTCCCCTGTTGCCATACCTGACCCCTGGCAGGACGGTGGCGTTTGTGGGCTCCTCCGGCGTGGGAAAATCGACCCTGATGAACGGTCTGTTGGGGAAGGAAATTCTGGCTACCGGCGGTTTGAGAAACGACGACCGGGGACGGCATACCACCACCCGGCGGCAGATGTTCTTCTTGCCCGGCGGCGCGGCGCTGATCGACACGCCCGGGATGCGGGAACTGGGCCTATGGGATTCGGAGTCTGGGCTGGAAACGGCCTTCGCCGATATAGAAGCACTGGCCCGGCAGTGCCGTTTTCAGGACTGCCGTCACGAAAAGGAACCCGGCTGTGCTGTTCGGGCGGCGCTGGCATCGGGCGAATTATCGGAGGAACGTTTTCGGTCATGGCAGCGGCTTTCTGCTGAAAACCGTTATGCGGATGACAGGGCGGCTCATATGAGCGCCAAGGAAAAGAAATTTCGGATGATCGCCCAATTCAACAAAAGCAACTCGAAACGGTAGATTTTCGGGAAAGAAGCTGGGGGACGTCTTTTGCTTATCTGCCGATTGTTTGCAACGCGGAAAGTCATCTGCAAGCCACTGTATACAATGGCTATGCTGTAAGGAAACTCCTTTGCGGGGATTGACGCGCCGACTCCGGCGCGGACGGAGGGACTTCCGCCCCGAAGAGGGCAGTACTTTCTTTCGAAGCGAAAGAAAGTACCAAAGAAAGCACGCGGCACGG
>ERZ773139.4314-NODE-4314-length-11507-cov-3.635348_pt1 | contig 11507 bp, 7 predicted proteins | sample MGYA00580854_ERZ773139 | MGnify/ENA primary metagenome ERZ773139 (study PRJEB29015, sample SAMEA2737809) | human gut metagenome | biome: human gut; feature: human-associated habitat; material: faeces | place: China | collected 2012 ...
ACGTCCTCCATCGACACGCGCACCGAGGCCATCGTCCAGCGCGGCATGGATAAGCTGATGGAAGGCCGCACGGTGTTCGTCATCGCCCACCGTCTCTCCACCGTCAAGAATTCCGACGTCATCATGGTCCTCGACCACGGCCGCATCATCGAGCGCGGCAGCCACGAAAAGCTGATTGCGGAAAAAGGAACCTATTACCAACTCTACACCGGCGCATTCGAGCTTGAATAACTCAAAAAAAGGACACATCCGTACGGATGTGTCCTTTTTTGAGTTCGCATATCGTCCAAGTTCTCCCGCTATATTGTGTTGAACGCAATTTTTTAAGGGAGGAATTCTATGTCTCGTTCGTTTTTCCGCACCTACGGATTTCTCGGCGCGATGCTGCTCTCGATCGTGCTCGGGTGCGTGCTGGGCGCGCTGTGGCCGCAGGCGGCCTGTCTCGCGCCGCTCGGCACCATCTTCATCAACCTCATGTTCTGCGTCGTCGTGCCGCTCGTGTTCTGCTCGCTCGCGGGCTCCATCGCCTGCATGAAAAGTCCCAGGCGCGCGGGAAAGATCATGGGCACAACGCTTCTCGTCTTTGTCGTCACAGGGCTGATTGCCTCGGTCATCATGGTCATTCTCATGCGTCTCTATCCCCCGGTGCTCAAGCCGTGGACGGACGCAGCGGCGGGCGCTGTTGACGAACAGGCGGGCATCGCGGAACTGCTCGTCAATTTCTTCACGGTCGAGGATTTTGCCGCGCTTTTGTCCCGCCGCGCAATGCTGCCGCTCATCGTCTTTTCCATTCTCACCGGCTTCGCCGTCAACCTGAGCGGCGGGGCGGAGTGCCTGACGGCAAAGTTCTTGCAGGATATGACGAACTGCCTTTTGAAGCTTGTCTCCCTCATCTCCTACTATGCCCCCGTCGCATTTTTTGGTTTCTTCGCCTCCCTCGTTGCGACCTATGGCGCGCAGATCACCGCCTCCTATGGCCGCGCGCTGCTCATCTATTACCCGCTCTGCCTCGCCTACGCGCTCATCGCCTTCCCGCTCTACGCGCGCATCGGCGGTGGAAGGGCGGGCGTTGCCGTCATGCGGCACCACATTCTTCGACCTGCCGTCACGGCGCTCGGCACCTGCTCTTCCGTTGCAAGCATTCCGACCAACTTACAGGCTGCGGAGGACAGCGGCGTACCGCGCGACATCTCCGATCTTGTCCTCCCCCTCGGCGCAACGATGCACATGGACGGCTCGTGCTTCAGCTGCGTGCTGAAGATCGCGTTCCTTTTCGGCGTATTCGGTATTCCGTTTGAGGGCGCGGGATTGACCGCCAAGATCGCGCAGGCTGCGATCACCAACGCGCAGATTGCCAACGCCGCTGTCGGTACAGCCCAGATTGCCCTGGGCGCGATTACCTCCGCCCTGATTGCCCAGGGCGCCATTGGCACAGCGCAAATTGAGGATGGCAGCATTACAAATGCCAAGATTGTGGATCTCACCGCCAACAAGATCAACGCGGGTACGCTTTCCGTAGAGCGCCTGATCATCCGGGGATCGGATCAGTCCCTGATCTATGCCATCAACAACATGGGCGAGCTGGTGTCTGCCCAGGTGGATACGATCGACGGTTATGTGCTGACAGAGCGCACCATTACAGCGGACAAGATCGTTGCGCACAGCATCACGGCAAATGAGCTGGCCGCACATACGATCACCGCCAATGAAATTCTGGCCGGAACGATCACGGGCAATGAAATCGCCGCTGCCTCCATAGCGGGCAGCAACATCAAGGCCGGGACGCTGACTGCTTCTCATGTAACAGCGGACTTTGGCGAAGCCCTCGACCTGTCCAGCAATCAGAGCGTGGTAATCAGCGTAGAGAAAGCCCTGGAGGATATGTCCGTTGGCGGCAGGAACTATGTGCTCAATTCCGATTCTGAATCCACGAGCACAACAGACTTGCTTGCTCGATATGTGCTGTCAGAACCCATGGCAGAGAATGAACAGTACGCACTCTCCCTGTCCATCTCCAAAGGGAGTCACTCCCAGATCACTATCCGTACCTCTGCTGGGGACCAGCTGCTGTCTACCATTCAGCTGGACGATGAGCGCCCGCAGACAGTTATCACCTCTTTCAAGGCTGTCTACGCCAGTGGGAAAACGCCGGAGGATCAGCCTGATTATGGGGATCTGCTCATTTACCGGGAACCAGTCGAAAACGCGGACTCCGATGCTGCAACCATCCATTGGGTCAAGCTGGAGAAGGGCTCCATGGCCACCGACTATACCGCCGCGCCGGAAGACAGCGACGCAAAGCTGGATCAAAGACTCTCTTCTGTTCGCTCGCAGATCAGCGCTGAGGGCGACCGCATCCGCCAGGAGGTACAGGCAAACTACGCGCTGGCCAGCGATATGTCCCAGGTGCAGTCTCAGGTCGGTACGCTCACGGAGCAGTCCGAAAACAACTTTACCTGGGCTGTAACGCGCATCAATCAGATGCAGACAGACATGGAAAACGCACAGGAGGCTACGGAGGAACAGTTAGCGGTTTTCCGAACCTACATGTCCTTTGGGGAGGAGGGCCTGATCATTGGCAAAACCGGGAACCCGTTTACCTTTCGCGTGGTCAACGACCGTCTGACCTTCCTGATGAACGATACCGAAGTAGCATACCTGAGCAATAACAAGCTCTATGTCACGCAGGCGGAGATCATCAGCAAACTCATCATTGGCCGTTTCGCCTTTGAGCCGCAGGCAAATGGGAACCTGTCTCTTATCTACAACGGATGACGCCGGGAAAGGAGCCATCATGGCGACTACGTTAGCTTATATCGCGTCTCTCTGCACGCGCAAATACACCTCTTCCGCCAATGCCAAGAACGATGTGGCCTGTCAGGAATTCTACGATTCCAGCTACAACTATGTCGGTATCATCAGCTTTCCCGGATTAAACCTGGAGAACAAGGTGATCACCGAAATCTGGCTGGATATCGACGCGGAAAAGGCCGGCTACGGTGTGAAGAACACCAAGACCGTTTATCTGCGGAAAGCCAACTACCAGGATGATATTGCCTCCGGCGTCACAGGCGGACAATATGTTGGAGATGAACTGGGCACCTTTGAGGGGGTCTTCTACGGGAACTACAACGGCTATCATATCACCGGACCGCTGTTTGACGCTATGGCGGCATACATCTCTGCCGGGAACAACAGCTTTACCATTTATAACCCCTTAGCCACCGCGTCGCCCCATGGATATTCCTATAATTACATGCAGTGGGCAAGCGTCGTCATAACCATTACGTTTGAGGACGTTATCAGCCTGCCGACAGTATCCGCTGCCTCTGCCAGCCTGGGCAGTGCGCTTACGATTTCTACCAACCGTTCAAACAATGCCGCGACGCATACCCTATCTTATCGCTTTGGCAATGCCAGCGGCTTGATTGGCTCAGACGTTGGGGACGCCGTTTCCTGGACGCCACCGCTTTCTCTGGCAAGCGAAATTCCAAGTGCCACCAGCGGCGTCTGCACGATCACCTGCAACAGCTTTATCAATGGGAAAATGACGGGAAGCCGAACATGCACGGTAACGCTGACAGTCCCCTCAACTGTTGTGCCAGTCATTTCTTCCGTCACCCTGCAGGATACCAACGAGACTGTAGCAGCCCAAATCGGAGCTTTTGTGAAATCCCTGAGTACCCTGTCGGTGGCCATTACGGCAGAGGGCGTTTACGGCAGCAGCATTTCTTCTTACCGCACTATGCTGGATGGCGTTACCTATACGGCTGCGTCCTTTACAGCCGGCAAGAAGCTGTCCGCAGCCGGGAATATGATGCTGGCAGTCTCTGTGACGGATAGCCGCGGCAGGACTGCGACGTATACCTCCACCATTCAGGTACTGGACTATGCGGTTCCCTCCATCCGGCAGTTTTCCGTAGAGCGCTGCAACGCGGACGGATCATCCGCCCAGGTAGACGGCACAAAGGCACGGTTCTCTTTCCAGGGCAGCGTTTCCCCACTAAACAACAAGAACAGCTTTTCCTGCGTTGTGTACTACAAGCTGAAAAACGCGGAAGCCTGGACGCAGGCATATGCAGTAAATGCTGCCAGTTATACGCTGGCCGTAAGCAACCAGCTGCTAAGCCAGACCTATGACGCACTGAGCAGCTATGACGTCAAGATCCGGCTGGCGGACTATTTTCAGGAAGCGGAGCAGGCAGTCAGCATTGGCACCAAGGGCGTGATTCTGGATTTTCTGGCGGACGGTACGGGCATTGGCATTGGAAAAGCAGCCGAAATTCCCGGAGCCATTGAATGCGGATGGCCGCTGAAGCTCTCCGAGCCACTGGACATTGCGTATGGCGGCACAGGGGCGGCTTCTGCGGAAAACGCCCTTGCAGCGCTGGGCGGGGTAAAAAAGGCTGGCGATGCCATGACGGGGAACCTGCGTATCTCAGAAAGCCTGTACCCGTCCTTATGCTTGCTTCCAACCTATAACGGAACCAGCAGCCGCACGGTACTGGAAGGCAGTTATGAGGGGGCTGCTTCTCTGGCTGCCTGGGAAGACGCAGCAGGCGACAACCGGCGCATGCTCGAAATCCGCACCAAAGCACTGCAGGCCAGCCTGGACTGGGCGATCGTCCTGCGGATCTGCGAGGCAGGCGTCTGGAACAACTACCGCGTCTTTCATTCCGGGATGCCCCGCGGGGTGCCCGTGGCCAACGGCGGCACAGGCGCTGCGAATGCTGCTGATGCAAGAAAAAATTTGGGCGCCAATAACGCGGGAAACCTCACTACAGGGACGCTCCCGGCTGCAAGACTGCCCTTCAAGTTCGCCTACGGCTCTACTACCATCAACGGCAGCAGCGCTGCCTATGTGGACTACTCGGCAGCCGGCTTTACGTCCGTGCCTGTAGTGCTGATTACCTACGCTACAACTTCCGGCAACTGGTCCGGCGATAACGGAGCAATCAAGGTCTACAACAAAACGACCACTTCGTGCCAGGTAATCGTAGGCGGCAATTTCAATACCAGTCGTGCGGTAGACTGGTTTGCCTTTGGCACATGAACATAAAAGAAAGAACATTTGGAGATCAGCCCGCTTCCGTCCTGGGAGCGGGTTTTTCTATCCCTATTTTTAAGGAGGAACTGATAATGCGTAACTTTTCCATTGACATCATCTGGGCGAAGATTCAAATGGCCGTTGCAGCGCTTGGCGGCTGGCTGGGCTACTTTCTTGGAGGCATGGACGGACTGATGATTGTGCTGATCATTTTCATGGCGCTGGACTACATCACGGGCCTGATGTGCGCGGTGATCGACAAGAAGCTGTCCAGCGCCGTTGGGTTTCGAGGCATTTGCAAGAAGGTGCTGATCCTGATGCTGGTGGGTGTGGCGAACGTGGTGGACGTGCATGCGGTGGGCACGGGTTCGGCTCTTCGCGGCGCGGTGATCGCGTTTTATCTCTCCAACGAGGGCCTGTCGCTGCTGGAAAACGCGGCGCACATCGGTCTGCCCATTCCCGACAGGATGAAGGATGTACTGGCGCAGCTTCACGGTCGCGAGGACAAGAGCAATGATGAAAAGAACGACGATGCAAAGGAGGAAAACTGAGATGGCTGTAAAGGTAGGCTCCGCGAGGATCGATGAAAACGGCAGGGCGCACGGCGGCAAGGCCGGCAACCAGACGGGAAAGGAACTGTCCGTACAGAGCTGGTATCGCCACTCCAAGGGCTGGCGCGTACTGCGCTGCACGGATGCGGTGAAGGCTGAGAAGATCGCGGCGGCGATGGAGGCGGCGTGCCGAAACCGCAACATCGGCTACGACCAGTACGAGCGCCTGACGCTGTACAATCTGGCGAAGGCAGTGGGCTTCGATCCGGCGAGGGTCGCAAAGCCCTGTGAGACGGACTGTTCCGCACTGGTGCGGGTCTGCCTGGCGTTCGCCGGCATTGCGACGGAGAATTTTCGCACGCCGACGCAGGCGAAGGTGATGCTGGCCACCGGGCAGTTTGTGGAGCTGACGGGCAAGAAGTACGCGGATTCCTCCGACTATCTTCGCCGCGGCGACGTTTTGGTCACGCGCACGCAGGGGCATACCGTCGTGGTGCTGAGCAACGGCAGCAAGGCGGGCTCGCTGAAAGTTGAGCATCAGCTGGGCGACCGCCTGCTCAAAAAGGGCATGTCCGGCAGCGACGTCCGCGAACTTCAGCAGAACCTGCTGAAGCTGGGTTACGCGCTTCCAAAATACGGCGCAGATGGCGACTATGGCGCGGAAACGGTGGATGCGGTGAAGACTTTTCAGAAGAAGAGCGGGCTTGATACGGATGGAATTTACGGCTCCAATACGCACAAGTCGCTCACAGCGGCGCTGGAGGCCTTGAAGGAGCCGAAACCGGTGCTGACCACGGTAGTCATCCTTTCCACCGAGGACGGCAGCGTAAACGTGCGCGCCGGAAACGGGACGCAGTACGCGATTCTCCGCAGTGCGAGGGCGGGAGACGCGTTTAACTACGTCGCTACCGCCGCCAACGGCTGGAACGCCATAGAGGTCGACGGTCAGGTCGGCTGGGTTTCCGGAAGGTATTCGAAGATCATCTGAAAAGAGCCACACCATCTGAAAAACGCATAACGACCGCAGCGGCCATCCCGATATTGGGGTGGCCGCTCTTTTCGTATGGAGAGAAAATGACGGAAGAACAGAAAAGCGAAATCATGCTCCTGCGCCGGCAGGGGGTCGGGTATAAACGCATTGCGGCAATCATGGAAATCTCTGTGGAAACCGTGAAATCGTACTGTCGGAGAAATTTTGAGGAAAATGCTATAAAAGCTGAAGTTTCAATGAGATATGCTTTTTCCGATGATAAATCGGGATCCTTCTCACCCTGCAAGCATTGCGGAAGTCCTCTTCAGCAAACGCCCGGAAAGCGCAGGCGGGAGTTCTGCGGAAGCGTGTGTCGCGCGGCGTACTGGCGCGCTCATCCAAAGACAGTGCGATTTCAGCACTGTGCCGGTTGTGGAACGCTTTTGCCAATGGGGAGCGTCAGCCGGAAGTATTGCAGCCATGCGTGTTATATCCGGCATCGCTTCGGGAGGAAAAATCATGCGTAAGGAACAGGCTCTGCTGACTCGCGAGCAGTTTGAGCGTGAGCTGAACTACGACGCGGCGCTTTCCGTTGCGCGTCGGATGCTCGCCGCCGGGCTGATCTCCCGCGCGGAATTTGTCCGAATCGATGCAATTCTGCGGGAGAAATTCTCGCCCGTCTGGGGCGGATTGTATCATTCTGTTGCTTGATTGTCTGCCCGATCAGAGGGAATATGGTGGCGAAAGGGGGCACGAACCCATGGAAAAGGTCATCCGACATGTAAAAATGGAACCCAGACGCGTCAAACTGCAGCGCGTCGCCGCCTATGCCCGCGTATCGTCCGGCAAGGAGGCCATGCTGCATTCCCTCTCCGAGCAGATCAGCTATTACAGCGACCGCATTCAAAGTCACCCCGGCTGGGAATACGCCGGCGTGTACGCCGACGCGGATTACACCGGGACGAAGGATTCCCGCCCGGAATTTCAGCGTCTGCTGGCGGATTGCCGCGCGGGAAAGATCGACCGTGTGCTGACCAAGAGCCTGAGCCGCTTCGCCCGAAACACGGTGACGCTTCTGGAGATCGTCCGGGAGATGAAGGCGCTGGGCGTCGCCATCGTGTTTGAAAAAGAGAATATCGACACTTCCAGCGGGGACGGCGAGCTGATGCTTTCCATCCTCGCGTCCTTTGCGCAGGCGGAGAGCCTGTCCGTGAGCGAGAACTGCAAGTGGCGCATCCGAAAGGATTTCGCCGAGGGGAAGACGATGAATCTGGCGCTGCTCTACGGCTATCGCAGCGTAAACGGGAAAATCGAGATCGTCCCGGAAGAAGCCGAGGTGGTTCGGCGGGCGTTTGCCGCTTATCTCAGCGGAATAGGCACGCCGACGATTGCGGCGATGCTCCGGCGCGAACACGCTCCCACGCGGATGGGCGGCGACTGGTACGACAAAGGCGTGATGGAGATGCTCAAAAACGAGAAGTACACGGGCGACGCGCTGCTGCAAAAGACTTACAAGCTTGATCATCTGAGCAAAAAAGTCGCGCGGAACCGGGGTGAACTGCCGCAGTATTATGTCGAAGGCTCGCATCCGGCGATTATTGATCGAGAAACCTTTGAGCGGGTGCAGGCGCTCATCGCTCGAAATTATCTGAAGACCGCGCCTTCGAAACCGCTGAATACCCGCTATCCCTTTACCGGGAAAATTCTCTGCGAGCACTGTGGAAAGCATTTCAAGCGCAAGACTGCGTACAGAAGAGGCGCATGGCAATGTCAGACGTATCTGACCTATGGCAAGGCGCGCTGTCCGGCCAAGCAGATCCCGGAGGATACGCTGACGGCGCTGACCATGGAAGTACTTAACGCGGAGGAATTGAACGACGCTCAGATGGCGCGGCTGAAGGAGATTCGCGTCACCGGCCCCAACGATCTGAACTTTGTGTTTTGGGACGGGCGTGAGGAGAAGCGCACATGGAGAGACCGTTCGCGTGCAGAAAACTGGACGGATGAAATGAAGAAAGCCGCCAGCCGGAAGATGAAGGCCTATCATGCGGAGAGGAGAAATCATCATGACTGAATACATGAGCGGATACGGAACTGCGGTTCGTGACGCAGTGCGCGTGATGCCGGATGGGCGCAAGGTGACGGCGATCCCCGCTCGCGTGCAGCGCTACGCCACCGGGCATATGCTTCAGATGAACCGGCCTCGCGTAGCGGCTTACGCGCGCGTCAGCACGGATCAGGAGGAACAGGAGACCTCGTTCGAAGCGCAGTGTGATTATTACAGCAAGCTCATCCGCGGCAATCCCGCGTGGGAGTACGCCGGACTGTACACGGATGATGGCGTTTCAGCGACCTCCACTGCCAGACGCGAGGGGTTCAATCGCCTGATCGTGGATGCGCTGGACGGGAAGATCGACCGAATCATCACCAAGTCCGTCAGCCGCTTCGCCCGAAACACTGTGGACAGCCTGACCACCATCCGCAGGCTCAAGGAGAAGGGCGTTGGGGTGACGTTTGAGAAGGAAAACATCGACACGCTGGACAGCAAGGGCGAGCTGCTGCTCACGATCATGTCGAGTCTCGCGCAGGAAGAGAGCCGCAGCATCTCTGAAAACGTCACCTGGGGCTGGCGCAAACGCATCGCGGACGGCAAGGTTTCGATGACCTACGGGAACTTCCTCGGCTACGAGCGCGGCGCAGACGGAGACCCGGTCATCGATGAGACGCAGACCCAAATCGTGCGGCAGATTTATGGGATGTTTCTGGATGGACAGACCCCGTCGAGCATTGCGGCCACGCTGACAAAGCAGGGCGTTCCCACGCCCACAGGCAGGGTGAACTGGCAGAACAGCACGGTCAAATCCATCCTGACCAACGAAAAATACAAGGGCGACGCGCTGCTGCAGAAGACGATTACCGTGGATTTCCTAAGCAAGACGCATAAGGTCAACGAAGGCGAAGCGCCGCAGTTTTTCGTGGAGAACAGCCATCCGGCGATTATCAGTCGAGAGATCTACGATCTGGTTCAGATGGAACTTCAGCGCCGCGGCAAGCGCGGTCGCCACACCAGCGCAAAGAGTATTTTCTCCGACCGGCTGATCTGCGGCGAGTGCGGCGCAACCTTCGGCAGCAAGGTCTGGCACAGCACGGATCCATACCGCAAAGTGATCTGGCGCTGCAATCAAAAGTATACTCGGAAAGATGAAAAGTGCCCGAACCGGCATCTGAACGAGGAGAAAATCAAGGAAGCGTTCGTAATTGCGGTAAATCAGCTGGTGATTCAGAAAAATGAGATACTCGCTACTTATGACGAAATCCTCGCAGGATTGACCGACATCGCTGCGTTGGATGTAGATCTTCAGCGGCAGGAGTTGGAAAAGGATGGTATCCTCCAACGCATCACCGATCTGATCCATGAGAACGCCACCACAAAAATGGATCAGGGAGAGTACAACCTCCGCTATGACGTGCTGGAAACACAGCGCGTTGCCATTTCGGAAAAGCAGAAACGGATTAAAGAAAAGCTGGCGGATAAACTGTTCCGAAAGAGAAAGCTGGAAGCGTTCGTGAGCGAACTGAAAAGTGCGGAGCAGCTGATTTATTTCGATGAACAGCTGTTTGTCCGAACAGTAGAGCAGATCACGGTATTCCCCGATAAGCTGGTGTTCGTGTTTAAGGATGGAACGGAAATACCTGTTGAGGAATAATCGGTAAAAGGGGAATAGGACGATCCATAACAGCCCGCAAGCGGAGCATGAGACTTACGATGAGTCAGGCGCTTCGTTTGCGGGCTGTTTTTTGTTTGTACAAGAAAAATAATTTTCATAAACTATTGACGCAAAAGTTACGCTGAATTAAAATAAGATTGATTAGATAAATGAGGCGGGCCGCAGATGCAGCTGCGCGCCGGTCAGGTCGGCTTTTCGATGGAAAGTCTCTCCCAGGCGATTTGCGAGGCCCATGCGCTGAATCGCCGCGTATATGTCACGGTCAATGCATTCGCCTGCAATCGCGATATTGAAGCGCTTCCGGACTATGCGCAGGCGCTCGAGGCGCTCGGCGCGGACGCGGTCATCGTGTCCGATCTGGGCGCGATTGCGACCATTCGCAAAGCCTGCCCGCATTTGCCCGTTCACGTAAGCACGCAGGCGAACTGCCTGAATTACGCGTCTGCGCGCGTTTATGCCGATCTGGGCGCGACGCGCGTGGTGCTGGCGCGCGAAATGTCGCTCGAGGAAATCGCCGAGCTGCGCGCAAAAACGCCGCGCGAACTCGAACTGGAAGCGTTCGTTCACGGCGCGATGTGCATGAGCTATTCCGGCCGCTGTATGCTCAGCGCGTATCTGACCGGCCGCAGCGCCAACCGCGGCGCGTGCGCGCAATCGTGCCGCTGGACGTATCATTTGATGGAAGAAAAGCGCCCCGGACAGTTTTTCCCAATCGAGGAGGACGCGCGCGGCACCACGATCCTCAGCTCGCTGGATTTGAATTGCCTGTCGTTTCTCGATCAGATCATGGCGGCGGGCGTGGTTTCGTTCAAAATCGAGGGGCGCATGAAGGAACCGGCATATGTGGCAAATGTCGTGGCGAAATACCGCAAGGCGCTGGACGGGACAGTGACCGCTGAAGAAAAAGACGAGCTGAAAAAGACTTTTAATCGTACATTTACGAAAGGCTATCTGTTTGGCGAAGACCCGAAGGATTTGAGCAATATTCAAAAGCCGAATAATTTCGGATACGAAATCGGCATAATCAGCGGCAGCTATAAAGGAATGTATGAAATCCGGCTGCATGATGAGCTGCGGCAGAATGACATCATACGAGTTGACCATAACAATGAAGATGTAAACTTATCGGTTGTGAAACTTTACGACCGAGAAGGAAACCTAATCAACCGCGCAGACCGCGTCTGCTATATCCGCATCAAGGAAAAGCTTGC
>ERZ773139.4318-NODE-4318-length-11490-cov-3.799563_pt1 | contig 11490 bp, 5 predicted proteins | sample MGYA00580854_ERZ773139 | MGnify/ENA primary metagenome ERZ773139 (study PRJEB29015, sample SAMEA2737809) | human gut metagenome | biome: human gut; feature: human-associated habitat; material: faeces | place: China | collected 2012 ...
CTGGTGAACAGCGAGCGGTAGGCGGTCTTCACGTCGCCCGTCACGAGCGAGAAGGGCCCTTTGTCCATGATCTCCTTGGCTGCCGCGGCGGCTTCGCGCAGGAACTTGTTGTCGGCGTTGTTGACGTCGTTCTGCCACGGCTTGTCGGACGACGGCTCGCGCGAATGGTACTTGCGGAAGGTGCCTTCGTAGAGACATACGCGCGACTTGAAGGCCAGCGCCACCCACTTGTTGATCAGGGCCGAGCCTTTCGTGTATTTGGCGTCGGCAAGGCAGTAGGTGCTGGCGAAGGTGAGGTCTTCGAGCACTTTGTCCATGACGTATTCGCGGCTGTCGCGGGGTTTGGTCAGAGCCTCCTTGTCGCTGGCCGAGATCGTGAAGTCGTACCAAGGCACGGCGCCGAAGGTCCGCACCTTGTCGTAGTAGAACCATGCGCGCCAGAAGCGGGCCACGCCTTCGTAATGGTTGTAAACCTCGTCGCTTACGCGGCCCCGGCAGCGGTGCATGTTGTCGAGCATGTAGTTTACGCGGCGCAGGTTGGTCCAGCTGCTTTCGGTCCAGCCGCCCTGATTGTCGGGCGAGACGTTGCCGTCGGGACGCAGCAGGTCGGTGGCGATGTCCACGGCGCAGTAGTCGGCGTCGATGTCGCCGCGCGTGATGGTTCCGTCGCCGGGGATCATCTTCTGGATGAATCCGTTGGCATATAGCTCCAGATCGGTCTCCGATTTCCAGAATTCGTCGCTGCCGATCTGGTCGTAGGTGTCGCGCGTCAGGAAGTCCTCGCAGGCGGTCATTCCTGCGGCCGCCACGGTCATCAGCGTGTATAATAGGATTTTTTTCATGGTTGCAGTCGGTTAAAATGTTACGTTTACGCCCAGCGTCACGGTCTTGAGCATCGGATAGGAGTAGCCGTTACCCGTGCCGCCGAGTCCCGATTTCTGGGTGCTTGCGAAGTCGGAGTCGCCGCTGGTGATTACTTCGGGGTCGAACATGTCCGTATACTTGAACATCGGCGAGTGCGTGAAGAGGTTTTCGCCCGACACGTAGATCTTCAGCCCCTCGATGCGCAGTTTCTTGCAGATGTGCTTGGGGAAGGTGTAATCGACCGTGATGTTTTTCAGACGGATGTACGAGGCGTCCTGCAGGTAGTGGTCGTTCTCCCACGTCAGCGGACCGTCGTTGCGGTTGGCGGCGAGCGACACCATGCGCGTCCAGTAGGGATTCTTGTCCATGTTCGTCACGCGCCAGTTGTCGGTGCTCTTGTCGATCTTCACTACCCTGTCGCCCGTCTGCGTCTTCATCAGCGAGTTGTAGGCGCGGTTCCACTTGCCCCAGAAGAAGCCCGATTCGGTCCACGGATACCAGTCGCGCTTGCCCACGCCCTGCCAGAGCATCGAAAGGCCGATGCCGTTCCAGTTCAGCGACATGTTGATGCTGTACTGGTAGCGGGGCGACTGGTTGCCGATGATCTCCATGTCGCCGTGGTTCGACAGCGTGCGGTTGCCTTTGGTCATGATGCCGTCGCCGTCCACGTCGACGAACCGCAGGTCGCCGGCGTAGGCGCGGAACATCTCGCCGTTCTTGAAGAAGTTATAGGCCGGGCCGTTGAGCGCCTCGGCGTTGCTGGCGTAGATGCCCGCGGTGCGGAAGCCCCAGATCTCGCCGATCTCCATGCCCTTGTAGTAGGTGGTCAGGTCGCCGGTCTCGTTGTAGTAGTCCGTAATCCAGCTGCGGCTGTCCCAGAGCATGGCCCGGAGGCTGTAGTTGAAGGGCTTGCCGCCCAGCTTGAACGAATCGCGCCAGCCGAGGCTGACCTCCCAGCCCTTGGTCTTCAGGCTGGCGTAGTTGCCGTAGGGCGCCGCGCTGCCCAGCACCTGCGGGAGGTTGGGACCGACGGTGTAGAGGTCGGTGGTGTTGCGGCGGTAGTAGTCGCCCGTGAACGAGAGCCGGTTGTTGAACAGGTCGAGGTCCAGACCGATGTTGTAGGTGGTCACCTTCTCCCACGTGATGTCGTCGGGAATCAGGTCGGGAACCGACGTGTAAGGCACGTTCTGACCGTTGATGATGACCGACGACTTGGCGATCGAGGCGCTGTTGGTGGCCGTCATCGTTTCGAGGTACTGATAGGGGTCGATGTTGGCGTTGCCGAGCGAACCGATGCTCGCGCGGATCTTGAAGTTGTCGAGCCATCCCTCCACGTGCGGTTTGAGCCACGGCTCCTCCGAGAGGCGCCAGCCCACCGATGCCGAGGGGAAGAATCCCCACTGCGAGTTGGCCGGGAATTTCGACGAACCGTCGTAGCGTGCGCTCAGCTCGACCAGATAGCGGCCCGCGTAGGCGTAGTTGATACGTCCGAAGAAGCCGACCAGCCCCCACGTGTAGCCGCCCGAGGTGGTCGAGTAATACTCGCCGTCCATGAGCGTGAAGCTCGGCTTCGAGGGATAGAGGTTGCCCTGCCGGTAGGTCTTCTGCGCGCGGTAGTCGTAATCTTCGAGGTTCCATCCGGCCACGACGTTCAGGTCGTGGTCCCGTCCCAGTTTGGGGGTGAGGGTGCCGACGATGTTGGTCGAGATGTAGTTCGAAATGTAGTTCCAGTTTTCGAGCGACGAGTAGCTGTTGTCCTGTCCCGAAACGTTCACGCCCGTATAGTAGGTGTAGAGGTTCTCCATGCGGTCGCGCGTCCAGCGTGCGCCCTTGTAGGTCACGTCGGCCGAGACTTTGAACACCTCAGGGACGAATTCGAAGTTGAACGTCGTGGTGTTGGCCACCTCAAGCCGGTTGTCCTCCTGCCACGAAGTACCCTCGGCGAAGGCCGCGTATCCGCTCTTGGCGGCGGTCTGCGTCCATGTGCCGTCGGGGTTCTTCAGCAGCGCGAACGGAAAGGCGAACATGTCGATCTGACGCGAGATCATCTGCTGGCCGTAGTGCATCATCGGCTGATGGTACTTGCTGCTCATCAGACTGGTGTTGTTGTCGAGCGTCAGCCACGGGCGGATGCGGATCGAGCCTTTGGCGCGCAGGTTGTACTTCTTGTAGGTCTCCTCGCCCACCTTGTAGATGCCGTCCTGATTGTAATAGCGTCCCGAAACGTAGTAGCTCACGCCCTCGCGGCCGCCCTGAATGCTGACGGCGTGCGTGGTCGAGTAGTTCACCGACTTGTAAATCTCCTTGAGCCAGTTCGTCTCGCCGTAATAGCTGTAGTTGCCGTTGGCGTCGATGCTGTAGTTGTCCATCGTCGGATCGGCGCGGCGGCGTTTCAGCTCTTCGAACCATGCGTTCGAATAAGGCATGTAGTTGTTGAACAGCGACGGGACGGTGGCCGTCGGCGACGAGTTGAGATACGATTCGCGGAACGCCTCGACCCACTGCACGGGGTCGGTCACCACGTTGTCCTCCCAGATCACCGTGCGGCGGTGCAGCGACACCGAACCGTTGTAATTCACGCGCACCTTGCCTTTTTCGGGATTCTTGGTCGTGATAAGGATCACGCCGAATGCGCCGCGGGCGCCGTATACTGCGGCCGACGAAGCGTCCTTGAGCACCGAGATCGAGGCGATGTCGTCGGGGTTCACCGAGCTCATGTCGCCCTCGGCGCCGTCGATGAGCACCAGCGCGCTGCCGCCCTGTCCGAGTTTGTTCTCCTTCTGCCCGCCGTTGACGCGGGCCTTGAAGCTGTTGTTCACGCCGCGAATGGTCACCTGACCTCCGTGGGCGGCCTTACCGTCGGTCTGCACGATGTTCAGACCCGGAATCTGGCCCTGAAGCGAACGGGTGATGTCGGCGTTCGGACGGTTTTCCACCGCGTCGCCCGCCAGATTCTCGACGGCACCCACGATGTTGCGCTTCTTGAGCGTACCGTAACCCACGACGACCACTTCGTCCATCATCAGCTGGTCCTCCTGCATCGTGACGTCGATCTGGGTGCGCTGCCCCACCGGCTCTTCCTGATTGCGGTAGCCGATGTACGAGAAGAGCAGCATCGCGTCCTTGTCCGCCGGAATGGTGTAGCTGCCGTCCACGCCCGTGGAGACGCCGACCAGCGTGCCTTTGATCGTGACCGTCACGCCGATCATCGGGTTGCCTGCGGCGTCCCGCACCACGCCCGTCACCTGCGCCTTGGCCGGAGCGGCCCTGACGGTTTGTGCGGGATGCGCGCTGCGCGTCAGCACCACGACCTTGTCCACCACGCGGTAATCGATGCCGCGGGGCGTGAATACCGTTTTGAGGATGGCGTCGAGCGCGGCCCCCTGTTCCGTAACGTAGAGGTTCTCCATCGGATAATCGGCCAGTGCGATTTCATAGGAGAATACGATGCCCACCTGCTGCGTGATCGCGTCGGCAACGGTTTTGAGCGTCGTTCGGGAATAGGACAGCTTCAGGTCGTGCCCTTGGGCGTCGGGAAGCGTTCCTCCTCCCGCATAGCCCCTAGATGCTATGCAGCAGAGCGCCATGACCAGACAGAGTCCTTTATGGAATAAATTCTTCATAGTTTCAATTCGGTTAATTATGGTTACTTCCTGCGGCCGGTGCAAAATGAAATCCCGGCGCCGTCTGCGGGACGGGCCTGAGCGTGTTCGTTTTCATACGGTCTGCGGAACCTTGCAAGCCATCCGTCGTCCGATAAAAACCGTGTAGTGCCGATTGTGATTGATTAGGTAGGCATCGCTTGGGTCGTTTTTTAGGTTGTTTTCAGTTAATATTGCGTGTTTCAGTTGCTGTCGGTTCGGTTGGCGGCCGGACTTTTCGGGTCCGGTTTGCATTAGATACAAGCGACCGCAGGAAACTACCCAAACGAAAACCCTTTTTTTATCGTTTTGTAATTTAAATATTCACACCTATGTTTATCAATATTTTACTTTCGCGCGGGAAGGTCGTGAAATTTTTGCCGTTTTTATTTGGAAGTCCGGAAAATTCGCTATATTTGTCGTGCAAGTCATTCGATATCGTTAGAAACCGCGTAGGAAATTGACGTCCGGCAGGACCCGGAGTCGGTTTCTGATTTTTTTATCGGTTTAAAACAAAACTAACGATCAAGCATTATGAAATTTTTTCACAAACTGACGATAATTCTCGCGCTGGCGGGGATCGGCGGTCTGACTGCATGCAGCGACGACGACAGCGGGTTCCTCAAACGCAACCTGCGCGAGATGAGTTTCTCGTACGTCGAGTCGAGCAATACGTTTACGATTCGCGCCACGGGCGACTGGTATATCAGCGATGTGCCCGACAGCCGGGAGTGGACCGGCGCCTACGGCTGGGTGCACGTGGACCGGTTGTCGGGAAAAGGGAGTCCCGACACCTATCAGAAAATCACGGTCACCTGCGACCAGAACGTCTCGGACGAACGCACGGCGACCATCTACCTGCACGGCTGCGGCGAGGAGAACGTCGCCATCGCCATCAAACAGGAGAACGGCATCTTCGAATGGAAGCCCTTCGACAACGGACAGCGGTTCGGCGTGTCGGGCCTGCTGAAACTGAACGCCGAATCCGAAGCCAGCCTCCGCATCCCCTACATCAAGGCCGTCGGCACGGAGAAATACACCGTTTCGGTGACCCAGACGGGCGGCAACGGGCTGACGGCGGCCGCAGGCAGCTATTCGATCTCCTCGCCGGGCAACGGCTTCATCGCGATACCCCTCACGGGCACCGCGACCAAACAGGGCATCGTGACCTTCGCGCTGAAAGTCACCGACGCCGCGGGCGTCGAAACGGACTTCGGCGAGATCTCGACCATCGTCCGCGCCGGATTCGACCAAGCGGGCGAAGAGACGCCGCTGCTGGTCCAGAACTTCAACAAATTTCCGTGGGGCGGCGACTGCATCGGCCAGAAAGCCGGCGTGACCTCGGCGGACAAGACCGTCGCCAACCTCAGCCTCGACAACGAGACGGTGAGCGTCACGGCGGGCACCAACGCCAGCATCGGCGGCATCACCTCGACCGTACGCAACGGCAATCCCTCGTTCTACCGCGCCATCGGCATGGAGGGCTGGACGGGTTACCTCAACTACATGTGCCCCGGCTACATGCAGTTCGGAGCGGCAGGCGACAATGCCGACGGACAGCCCGGCAACATCATCTCCCCGGTGCTGAACATTCCCGCGGGCTACGACATGCTGCTGACCTTCAAGGTCGGCATCTGGGCCGCCGCGCCCGATCAGGGCATGGTCGGCATCTGCGAGAAGAACGACGGCTTCTGGATTTCGAAAGGCACGCTCAGCAAGATCGTCGCTTCGACCAAGAGCTACGTTTCGCTCGACATCCCGGCCTACACGTGGGTCGAAGTGTCGGCCGTCATCCCCAACCCCGGATCGCTGGCCAATCCGTCGCTCTTCATCTCCACGGCCGACAGCTGGTTCTCCGGATCGACGGTGAAGGCGGGCCGCTGGTATGTGGACGACATCAAGCTCGTATATTAAAACCGGACAACAACCATGAAAAAAAGCATCATATACATTCTGTTCGCCCTGTTCTCGTTCTCGGCCGCGGTTTCGCTCACGGCCTGCAAGGACGACGGCGTGGAGATTTCGGACGCCTACAAGTCGAAGACCCCGAAAAACGTGAAACTGCTCGAATACGGCAACAAGTCGCTCACGATCTGCTGGGACTTCGTCCGCGGCGCGACATCGTACACCGTGCAGCTCGTGGACGGCGACATGAACCCCGTCAGCGAAGCGCTCTGCATGACTACCGCCGACATCGACTACCATGAATTCACCGACCTGCCGACCGACCGGATCTATTACGGCCGCGTGCGGGCCAACTACCCCTACTCCGCCACTTCGGACTATGTGTACGTCACCGAGCACGACAAACCGGCCATGCTGATGGCTTCGGTGGGCATCCTCGACCTCGATCCGCAGCTGAAACTCCATGCGGCGAGCGGTTCGACGCTGACCTTCGAGTGGTCCTACACCGACGACAAGGCGACCGATGCTGCGCGCAGCTACAATGTCGAGCTTTTCCGCGACGAAGCCTGCACCGATCTCTACGTCAGCTGGCTCGCCGACGGCAAACTCTCGTCGGGCAAAGGCATCTTCACCGCGCTGGCCGGCTACCCCGTCGTGCGCTACACCTTCTCAGGGCTCGATCCCGAAACGACCTATTACGCCCGGATCACCAACCTGAGTTTTGCCGATATCCAGACTCCCGTCGTGGCCGGAACCACGGCCCAAGCCGGCCCGAAAGCCGCTGCGAACACCCCCGCGAAGGCCGGTGACATCGTGCTGGCGCAGGATTTCTCCGCCTTCATCCACGGCGGCGACATCGTGAATTCGGCGGCCGGTTACAACGCCGTTTCGGGCACCGACTTCCGCAAGACGTGGGAGAAGGCCGAGGGCGTGAATCCGCAGGCGGACGGCGACCGTCCCCTCTGCAACTGGGCGACCGAGTTCCACATCCACACGGGCGGCACGTCGGCCGAATACGTCGAAGCGCTCGGCATGAAGGGCTGGGGTTCGTCGGGCAACACCTCCACCCGTCCGGGCTACATCAAGTGCGGCGGCGGAAGCGGCGGCATCGGCATCCTCTACACGCCCCAGCTGACGGCCCTGCCCGCGAACACGACCGTCAAGGTCAGCTTCTCGGCCAGCGCCTATGCCGAAGGCGAAAACGTCTACGGCAGCGACATCATCGTCGAAGCCGTCGAAGGGGCGGAATTCGGCTCGAACAACGTCGTGAGCAAGAAAGGCACCGCCTTCGTGTCGAAAACGGTCGACATCTCGTCCGCCGTGGGCAGGTTCGAAACCTACACCGTGACGCTCGAAGGACTCACCCCGGCGTCGCGCATCGCCTTCTCCTCGAATCCGGCGCAGGCCGGCGCCAACAAGACGCGCTTCCTGCTCGACGACATCGTCGTCACCTGCGAGGGCGAAACGCATCTTGAGCAGCTCGCGGCCCCGGCGAACGTGAAATTCGACGCCGAAGCCGTTCAGCCCGACAAGCTGACGCTCAAATGGGACGCCGTGAGCGGCGCGGCATCCTATACGGTCGCCTGCTGGGCCGACGGCACCGACGAAAGCAAGGCTGCGCTGGTCGAAAAGATCGACGGCACGGCCTGCACGCTCGACAAGCTGACGCCCGAAACCAAATACAACGCCAAGGTCAAGGCCGTAGCCGGCCGCACGGCCACCGACTCCGACTGGTCGGCCAAGGCTTCGGCAACCACCGCCGAAGCTTCGCAGGGCAAGCTCGACGCACCCGCCAACCTGAAGGCCGAACCCGGATTCTCGACCGTGGCGCTGACATGGGACGCCGTTTCCGGTGCCACGGGATACAGCGTGACGGTCGATAACGGCACGCCGCAGACCGTGACGGACAACCCCTTGCAGTGGCGTCTGGCGGTTTCGGGAGACGTGGACAACGCCTTCACGGCGACCGGGCTGACGGCGGGCACTTCGCACGACTTCTCGGTCGTGGCGCTCGCCGCGCTCGCCGCGGACAACTCCGATGCGGCGACGCTGCAGTCGAAGACGCTTTACGTCAGGATAGCCGCCGTAACCACGTCGAGCATCATCCTCGAATGGGAGCAGGCGGGAGACGTCTCGCAATATACGGTGGCCATCGAGGAGGAGGGCGATCCCTCCCGCAGCGCCCGGTTCACCTATGACTGGTCGAAAGCTTCGGGATACGGAAGCATCCCCCTGCGTTTCGCCTTCAACTATGTAGGCACGGAGTGGGCTTCGGCCGCCCTGTCACCCTCGGCAAGCTACAGGCTCAGGGTGAAGGCCGGCGCCGCAGATTCCGATTCGGCGTGGTCGAACGACATTACGGGCACCGTAGCGCGCCGCACGGCCCCTGCCGGCGAAGTGTTCTATGAAGACTTCGACCGCTTTATGGGCGGCGACGCCGTCATGACCGCCGTCGGCGTCAAATCGGCCAAGAAGGTGACCAGCGAGGCCGGGCTTTCGACCATGCTGACCGAGTTCACCTACACCGACTGGTCGGCGGGCGGCGGCGCCATGAATGCCGGCAGCGGCACCTACGGCGATCCCTACCGGTTGATGTTCTTCAAGGACGACGGCTGGGAAACCGGTGCGCTGGTTACGGGCAACGGAGTTCACAATGCCTTCTGCGGCAGTTTCCGTCTCGGCGGCGACAACGCGAACCAGAGCTATGTCCAGACGCCCGCCATGAGCGGACTCACTGCGGCGGCGAATGTCACGGTGACCTTCAAGACCGCCGTAAACGTCTGGACCGCGGCTTCGACCACCGCCCCGGCCGTTGTCTTCAAGGCGGGCTGGTGCCGCGACCAGTTCGAGTCGATGGAGCTGTATGTGGTCCACGGCGACGGAACGAAAGTCAAGGTCTGCGACACGATCGCGGTCGGCGATGCCGGGAGCGAGCTGGCGTGGAAATCGCACAGCGTCGCGATCGAGGGGCTGCTGCCTACCGACAAGCTGATGTTCACCAGCGTAGGCGCCAAGAAGAGCCGTTATTACATCGACGAGATATCGGTCGTCAAGAACTGACGCCTTTCGTCCTCTGACAGCTTCGGCGCCGGAATGCAGCGATGTGTTCCGGCGCCGTCGTTTTGTTGCAGGAGGGTGAAAAAACCGGGTGCGGAGTGGCGAATACGCAAGATTTATGTATCTTTGTAGACATGGAATCCATTCCGACAGACAACGCCCGGCTCACGGCGGCGATCCGCGACGGAAGCCGCGAGGCTTTCGACGAGATGTGCGGCCGTTATTACGCGCCGCTGATGGCTTACGCCCGTCTCTTCCTGAAGGGAAACTGGGCGCAGGACATCGTGCAGGACGTTTTCGTAAACGTCTGGATTCGGCGCGAGACGCTCGATCCCCGGCAGTCGCTCTACGGCTACCTGCTGCGCTCGGTCTACAACCAGTCGGTCAATTACGTGAACAAAAACCGCCATGCGGGCAACTACCGCTCCTACCATCAGGAGCGGATCGAGAGCATCGGATACGCCTACTACGATCCCGACAACAATCCCATCATCGAAAAGATCTATTCGCAGGACCTGCGCGCCGGCATCGACGCGGCGGTGGCCGCCCTGCCCGAAAAGTGCCGCGAGGTCTTCACGCTGAGCTACCTGCAGGGATTTTCGCACCGCGAAATCAGCGAACGGCTCGGCATTGCGCAGAGTACGGTCGAGAACCACATCTACCTCGCGCTGAAGGCCCTGCGGTCGAAATTGTCGAAATCGGAACTGCTGATGCTCCTGTTTTTCATTTTCCTCTGTAATAATTCGCAGTCCTTTGGGTAGATTCACCCTGAGGATTGTATAGTAAGTAGCAAAACCAAAATGGAAGATACGCTTATAATGGATGCAGTCATCAATAAATACTTTGCGGGGGAGACCAGCGATCGGGAGGAGCAGTTCCTCATGGCGTGGCTGGAGGAGTCGGAGGAGCACCGGAAATACTTCTTCGAACTCAAAAGTATCTGGAACGCCCGCAACGTCTTCGCCGAAAGCGCCGACCTCGGCCGGTTCGCGGCCTTCATGCGCAGTACCGACGCCCGGATCGCGAAAATCGCCGGCGAGGAGCGCGCCCGTCGCCGCCGCGGTCTGCTGCGCTGGTCGATGAGCGCCGCAGCGGCCGTGCTGTTGGTGGTGTGTGCGGGATTCGCATGGCATTTCCTCGCAGGTCCCGACATTTACCGGGTCTATGAGAACAATACCGAAACCGTGACGACCGTCACCCTCGACGACGGCACGCAGGTATGGCTCAACGCCCGCACCCGGCTGATACTGCCCAAGGCTTTCAGTCCGACCGAGCGCAACGTGAAACTTGCCGGCGCGGCCTTCTTCGAAGTCGCGCGGGACGAAGCGGCGCCGTTCACCGTGGCTACCGACGACCTGCGGGTCCGGGTGCTCGGCACGGCCTTCTGCGTGCAGGCCTACGAGAACTCCGGGCAGGCCGAAGTGGTCCTCGAACACGGCTCGGTGCGCCTGCAAACCCCAGAAGGCGTCAATTTGGTCACCTTGCAGCCCGACCAGCGCGCGCTGTACGACGCGGCGGCCGACAACCTCGAAATCTCGCACGTGAACGCTTCGCACCTCGTGCTTTCGCAATACGATCTGGTGACGATGGCCAACGCCACCCTGCATGAAATCATCTCGCATATCGAAACGACCTACGGCGTGCGGATTTCGGTGCCGGGCCGTTACGGCGACAAGCGCTATGCGTTCAACTACCAGCGTTCGAATTCGCTCGAAGAGGTGCTCAATATCGTCGAGTACATGACGGGCGAACACTGCGAGGTGATCTTCCGCCAGAAATAACGTCGCTCCGCCGCATCGCCGGTTGGGGTTGCAGCCGGATGCTGCCCCGCCGCCGGCATCCGGAGCAAACCGCATACAAAAAGCCCCGCTTTCCGGCGGGGCTTTTCATGTTTTTGCAACTGCGTTACAGCGTCGAGAGCCAGTCGAGCGTGGCTTTCTGCCAGTCTCCGTAATAGCGGAACTTCGGGTTCATGCCCCAGCCGTGGCCGCCCGACGGATAGATGTGCAGCGTGGCCTTGATG
>ERZ773139.4323-NODE-4323-length-11480-cov-7.996149_pt1 | contig 11480 bp, 9 predicted proteins | sample MGYA00580854_ERZ773139 | MGnify/ENA primary metagenome ERZ773139 (study PRJEB29015, sample SAMEA2737809) | human gut metagenome | biome: human gut; feature: human-associated habitat; material: faeces | place: China | collected 2012 ...
AATAGTAAAATGTACGCATTACTTTAATACGCAAATCCATGTCTGAAACTAAAAGAATCAAAACAGCTCTGGTATCCGTTTACCATAAAGAAGGTTTGGATGAAATCATAACCAAACTGCATGAAGAAGGTGTAGAGTTCCTGTCAACCGGTGGAACACGTCAATTTATTGAGTCTCTGGGTTATCCCTGTAAAGCAGTGGAAGACCTTACTACATACCCTTCCATTTTGGGTGGACGTGTAAAGACCTTGCATCCGAAGATATTTGGAGGTATTCTTTGCCGCCGCGGATTGGAACAGGACATGCAACAAATTGAAAAATATGAAATACCTGAAATAGACCTTGTAATTGTAGACCTGTATCCGTTTGAGGCAACTGTTGCCAGCGGTGCTGAAGAACCTGCCATTATCGAGAAGATTGATATAGGCGGCATCTCTCTGATTCGTGCTGCCGCCAAGAATTATAACGATGTCGTGATTGTTGCTTCGCAGGCTCAATACCAGCCGCTTCGCGACATGTTGATGGAACATGGCGCTACCACTTCACTCGAAGAGCGTCGCTGGTTTGCCAAAGAGGCTTTTGCTGTATCTTCTCATTATGATTCGGCTATCTTTAACTATTTTGACGGTGAAGCAGGTTCTGCTTTCCGGCAGTCCGCCAATAACCAAAAGACTTTGCGTTATGGCGAAAATCCGCATCAGAAGGGTTATTTCTATGGTAATATTGATGCTATGTTCGACCAGATTCATGGCAAGGAAATTTCTTACAATAATTTGCTCGACATCAACGCTGCCGTTGATTTGATTGACGAATTTACGGATACCACTTTTGCTATTCTGAAACACAATAACGCTTGTGGTCTGGCTTCACGTCCTACTGTATTGGAAGCTTGGAACGATGCGCTTGCCGGCGACCCGGTGTCTGCATTCGGTGGTGTACTTATCACAAATGCTGTGATTGATAAGGCTGCAGCTGAAGAAATCAATAAGATATTCTTTGAAGTTATCATTGCGCCTGATTATGATGTGGATGCATTGGAAATCCTCGGTCAGAAGAAGAACCGCATTATTCTGGTCCGTAAGCAGGCGGCTCTCCCCAAGAAGCAGTTCCGTTCTTTGCTGAATGGTGTTCTGGTACAAGATCGTGATTTGAAAGTGGAGACTCCTGAAGACTTGAAGACGGTAACGACTAAAGCTCCGACTGCGCAAGAAATCGAAGATATGCTTTTTGCAAATAAGATTGTGAAGAACAGCAAGTCTAATGCTATTGTATTGGCAAAAAATAAGCAGTTGTTGGCAAGTGGTGTAGGGCAGACAAGTCGTGTGGATGCCTTGAAACAGGCCATTGAAAAGGCTAAGAACTTTGGCTTTGATTTGAATGGAGCTGTAATGGCAAGTGATGCTTTCTTCCCCTTCCCCGATTGTGTAGAGATTGCAGGTAATGAAGGTGTTAAGGCCGTAATTCAGCCGGGTGGAAGCATCAAGGACGAACTTTCATTCGATTATTGCAATGAACATGGCATCGCAATGGTGACAACAGGGTTCCGGCATTTTAAACACTAATATTAATGATGAATGAAGAACTAAGAGTGAAGAATTGGCTGCGCTTGCTTGCGTTGGTATTCTGCATGGTATTCTTAATTTTTCATTCCTAATTTTTCATTTAAGAAATATGGGATTATTCTCTTTTACACAAGAAATAGCGATGGACCTTGGCACTGCCAATACTATCATTACCACAAATGGCAAGATAGTAGTGGACGAACCCTCGGTGGTTGCTTTGGACCGTCGTACAGACAAGATGATTGCTGTGGGTGAAAAGGCAAAGATGATGCACGAAAAGACCCACGAAAACATACGCACTATCCGTCCGCTTCGTGACGGTGTAATTGCCGATTTCTATGCTTGCGAGCAGATGATACGCGGACTTATCAAAATGGTGAACAATCGTAACCGTCTGTTCTCTCCTTCACTTCGCATGGTAATAGGGGTTCCCTCAGGAAGTACGGAAGTGGAGCTTCGTGCGGTGCGCGACTCTGCCGAGCATGCCGGTGGACGTGATGTCTATTTGATATTCGAACCGATGGCGGCAGCTATCGGCATCGGTATTGATGTAGAAGCGCCGGAAGGCAACATGATTGTTGATATAGGTGGTGGCTCTACTGAGATTGCCGTTATTTCATTGGGGGGTATAGTTTCCAATAACTCTATCCGCATTGCCGGTGATGATCTGACTGCTGATATTCAGGAATACATGAGCCGTCAGCATAACGTAAAGGTCAGCGAACGTATGGCAGAACGTATCAAGATTAATGTCGGTGCGGCATTGACCGAACTGGGTGAAGATGCTCCCGAAGATTATATCGTCCATGGGCCGAATCGTATTACGGCACTTCCTATGGAGGTACCTGTATGCTATCAGGAGGTGGCGCATTGCTTGGAGAAATCTATTTCCAAGATTGAGACTGCGATCCTGAGCGCATTGGAGAATACACCACCCGAACTGTATGCCGACATTGTGCACAACGGCATCTATTTGGCAGGTGGCGGTGCGTTGCTTCGCGGATTGGATAAGCGTCTGACCGATAAAATTAACATACCGTTCCACATTGCGGAAGACCCTTTGCATGCCGTTGCCAAAGGCACTGGTATTGCACTGAAGAATGTCGACCGCTTCTCATTCCTGATGAGATAGGCATGCGAAATTTACTGAACTTTCTTATTAAATATAATTACTGGTTCCTCTTTCTGCTGTTAGAGGTTACCAGTTTTGTTTTATTATTCCGCTTCAACCATTATCAGCAGAGTGTATATTTCACTTCTGCCAACGGAGTGGCAGGGAAAGTTTATGAGATTTCAGGGGGGATTAGTTCTTATTTCCATTTGAAATCGGTCAATGAGGATCTGCTTGACCGTAATATGTGGCTGGAACAACGTGTCGCTTTTCTCGAAAAAAGTCTGCAAGAGCGCGGCTTGGATTCTGTGAAGTTGTATAGTGTGGCGCGTCTTGCTCCGGCTGATTATCGTATATACAAGGCGAATGTTATTAAGAACAGTCTGAATAAGGCGGATAATTACATAACGTTGGATCGTGGTTCAGCAGACAGCATTCGTCCGGAGATGGGCGTAGTGGATGCCAACGGAGTGGTGGGCATTGTATATAAGACTTCTCCCCGTTACTCGTTGGTTATTCCATTGTTGAATAGTAAATCGAGCATTAGTTGCAAGATTGTGGGTAGTGACTATTTTGGTTATTTGAAATGGGAAGGCGGGGACTCCCGCTTCGCTTATCTGAAAGATTTACCTCGCCATGCGGAGTTCAATTTGGGGGATACGGTGGTAACCAGCGGTTACTCTACGGTCTTTCCTGAGGGAGTTATGGTAGGGACGGTTGATGATATGTCCGATTCTCATGACGGGCTTTCGTATTTGCTGAAGATAAAGTTAGCTACGGATTTTGGGAAAGTGAGCAATGTGCGTGTCATTTCGCGTAGCGGACAAGAAGAACAGAATATTCTGGAAAAAGAAGAATGATAATCAATTATTTGCATAAGATAGGGTGGTTCATCTGTTTGGTACTGTTGCAAGTGCTGATACTGAATAACGTGCATATTGCCGGATATGCCACTCCGTTTTTATATATATACCTGATATTAAAGTTTGAGTCGGATGTGTCCCGTAATACATTGATGTTATGGGCTTTCTTTCTTGGGTTGACGGTGGATGTTTTTTCCGATACTCCGGGAATGAATGCGGCGGCTACTGTATTGCTGGCTTTCTTGCGTCCGATATTCTTACGTCTGTTCGTGCCTCGCGATACGTTGGATACGTTGATTCCCGCAGCTCGCACAATGGGCATCTTCCCTTTCCTAAAATATTTAGTAGTTTGTGTCTTGGTGCATCATGGGATGTTGCTTACACTCGAATTCTTTTCCTTTGCCCACATTGGAACACTGCTGTTGAGAGTTGTAACAAGTACTTTGTTGACTGTGACCTGTATAATGGCAGTGGAGGGAATACGGAAGAAATAACTTGTAACCGGTAATTGATAGTTGATAATTAAATGAAGGATTATACGCTGGAGAAACGAAAATATGTGATAGGCATGGCGGCTGTGGTCATTGTCCTTATTTACGTTATTCGCCTGTTCGACTTGCAAATAATGACGGATGATTATAAGAAGAATGCGGACAGCAATGCCTTCCTGAATAAAATTCAATATCCTTCGCGTGGGGCTATTTACGATCGTAACGGCAAGCTATTGGTGTTTAATCAGCCGGCATACGATATTACATTTGTGCCTCGTGAAGTGACGCAATTGGATACCCTCGATTTTTGCCATGCATTGAACATCACGCTTGAGCAGTTTCAGAAGCGAATGAAGGATGTGAAAAACCGTTGGATGAATCCCGGCTATTCTAAATATACACATCAGGTATTTATGACACAGCTTTCGGCAGAAGAGTGTGGTGTGTTTCAGGAGAAGCTGTTCAAGTTTCCCGGTTTCTATATCCAACGGCGCACTATCCGTCAGTATACTTATGATGCCGCAGGGCATGCTTTGGGAGATATAGGAGAGGTGTCAAAGAAAGATATTGAAGCGGATAATTACTATATTCGTGGAGACTATATAGGTAAGCAGGGTATTGAAAAGTCTTATGAAAAGTATCTTCGTGGAGAAAAAGGAGTGGAAATTCTGCTTCGTGATGCTCATGGACGTATTCAGGGGCATTATATGGATGGTAAATTCGACCGTCCTTCTGTGCCCGGCAAGAATCTGACATTAGGTATTGATATTGATTTGCAGAGGTTGGGTGAGCGTCTCTTACAACATAAGATTGGAGCTATCGTAGCTATCGAACCTGCTACGGGAGAGATTCTCTGCATGGTGTCTTCTCCCACCTTCGATCCTCATCTGATGATTGGCCGCCAGCGTGGAAAGAACCATCGGATGTTGCAGAGGGACAGGCGGAAACCTTTGCTGAATCGCGCGATTATGGGAGCGTATCCTCCGGGTTCTACTTTTAAGACTGCGCAGGCATTGACATTCTTGCAAGAAGGTATTATTCATGAAGACTACCCGACTTTTCCTTGTGCGCACGGTTTCAATTATGGAAGTCTGCATGTAGGTTGCCATGGGCATGGCTCTCCTTTGTCGTTGATTCCAGCAATAGCCACTTCGTGTAATTCTTACTTTTGTTGGGGATTGTTCCGCATGTTTAGTGACAAGAAGTATGGTTCTCCGCAAAACGCCATTACGGTGTGGAAAGACCATATGGTTTCACAAGGATTTGGCTATCGTCTCGGCACAGATCTTCCCGGAGAGCAGCGCGGTTTAATTCCTAATGCAAAATTCTATGATAAAGCATACCGGGGTTCTTGGAATGGGCTGACTGTCATCAGTATCTCTATCGGGCAGGGCGAAATCCTTACCACTCCATTGCAGATTGCCAATTTGGGAGCGACCATTGCCAACCGGGGACATTTTATTACTCCACATATTGTCAAGGAGATACAAGATCATGAGTTGGATAGCATCTACCGCACTCCGCGTGTAACTTCGATTGATCGGGAATACTACGACGAGGTTGCGGAGGGTATGCGCGCTGCTGTTACCGGAAGCACAGGCAGTGCAACTTGCCGCATGGTGGGGACTATTCTGCCGGGCGTGGAGGCATGCGGAAAAACCGGTACGGCACAGAACCGTGGTAAGGACCACTCCGTATTTATGGGATTTGCTCCGATGAACAACCCTAAGATTGCAATCGCAGTTTATGTGGAGAATGGCGGTTTCGGTGCAACTTACGGAGTGCCTATCGGCGCTATGATGATGGATCAGTATCTGCATGGCAAGTTATCGCCGGAGAATGAGATACGTGCGGAGGAATTCAGTAATCGCATAATACTGTACGGAGACGAAGAAAGATAGTAAACGGTCGAATATCGAGAGAACAAATGGTAAGAAGAGAGAATATATGGAAATCGTTGGATTGGGTGACAATCGCAATCTACCTGATTCTGATTGTGTTTGGCTGGTTCAGCGTCTGCGGGGCAAGTTATGACTATGGTGATCGTGACTTTCTTGATTTCTCCACTCGTGCCGGTAAACAATTTATGTGGATTGTCTGCTCGTTTGGGTTGGGGTTTGTCTTGCTGATGCTGGAGGATACGCTCTACGATATGTTTTCTTACATTATATATATAGGGCTCATTCTATTGTTGATTATAACTATCTTTATCGCTCCTGACACTAAGGGGTCGCGCTCATGGTTGATTCTGGGACCTGTCAGTCTGCAGCCCGCCGAATTTGCTAAGTTTGCTACGGCGTTGGCGTTGGCTAAGTATATGAGTGCCTATTCATTTACTATGAAAAACTGGAAGAATACATTGATGCTGGCTTTTCTTATTCTTCTGCCGTTGGTACTGATTATACTTCAAAGGGAAACAGGTTCTGCATTGGTGTATACTGCTTTCTTTCTGATGCTTTATCGTGAAGGTATGCCCGGAGTGGTGCTCTTTTCCGGTATTTGCGCTGTGGTATATTTTGTGGTGGGAATCCGTTTTGACCAGGTTCTTATAGCAGATACCCCAACCCCAATCGGAGAGTTTGCCGTATTGTCGATGGTGCTGCTTTTCGCCGGTGGAATGGTATGGGTATATAAAAAGAGGTGGGAGCCGGTTCGTAATATTATCGGTGGTTCTTCTGTGGTATTGCTCATAGCTTATATTATTTCAGAGTATGTCGCCCCATTCAACCTTGTATGGGTGCAATGGGGATTATGTGTGGTTGTAACGTTTTATTTGTTTTATCTTTCTTTGCGCGAGCGCCATTTGAGTTATCTTCTTATAGGCTTGTTTGCCATAGGCTCGATAGGCTTTCTTTATTCCAGCGATTATTTCTTCAATAAAGTATTGGAACCTCACCAGCAGATCCGCATTAAAGTTGTGTTGGGTATGGAAGAAGATCTGACAGGGGCGGGGTATAACGTAAATCAGTCGAAAATAGCCATTGGGTCAGGCGGCTTGACAGGGAAAGGCTTTCTGAACGGTACGCAAACCAAACTTAAATACGTTCCTGAACAAGATACGGATTTTATCTTCTGTACAGTGGGCGAGGAAGAGGGTTTTATTGGTTCAACGGCCGTTTTGCTTCTGTTCCTGGCACTGATACTTCGTCTGATAGTACTGGCAGAACGGCAACAGTCTGCATTTGGGAGGGTGTACGGATACTCGGTGCTGAGTATTTTTCTGTTTCATCTTTTCATTAATATAGGAATGGTACTTGGGCTGACTCCCGTAATAGGTATCCCTCTGCCTTTCTTTAGTTATGGAGGTTCTTCGTTATGGGGCTTTACGATACTGTTGTTCATATTCCTGCGTATCGATGCGGGAAGAAATAGAAGACTGGTGTAATATCCTCGCAGGGATATGTGATGTTATCGTCGTAGTTTGATTCCTACATCGTTGATGCCGGGTAGAATCTCATCCGGTAATGTATAAGCTATCTTGAAAAGGTAATTGCCGGACCTCTCTATTTTGATGCTGCCGGCGGAGAATGCCGATTGATATAAACCGCCCCAGCCGTCTCCTTTCCAGATTCCTTCTTTGCTGGCTAAGACGGCTTTCAGCGTGTCTACCTGTACTCTTTTGCTTTCCGGAGCTTCGTAACCGACCGACAGGTTTATGTTTTGATAAGGATAGGTGTTTCGGTTTCGGATTTCTACGGTCAGTTTGTAGTAAGTCTGTGAGTCGGGCACAGCGACATCAAAAAACAATGTGTCCTGTCTTTTCCAACCTTCTTGGGGAACAGACCGGAAAGCATGATATACAGTCTGTTTATCGCAAGCGCCCAATGCGCCTACGATAAACAGCAGAATGATATATTTCAGATGTTTTGTTTTATTCTTGAACCGGTTTGTCATCTCGAACAGGTTTATCCCCTTGGGGTTTAGGTTTGTTGTTGTGAGGGCGCTTGCGGTTATTGTTGTTCCGTTGCGGGCGTCTCTCATCTCCTTGTGCTCGTTTCTCATTCCCTTGAGATTTAGGCTGCTGTTCTTGCGGTTGCGGGGCGGCGGATTGTTCGCTGCCTTGGGGCCGGTTATTGGGACTTTTTTTCTTCTTTTTGTTCCGGTTCCCATTATTATTTCCGTTACCGTTGTTGCCGTCTCCGCTATTTTTGTTTTTGCGGTTACGGTCGAAGCGGGTCAGACTTTCCTGTTCCAGCAAGTCCACCGGCTTCTTAGGTTCGGAGCGGTGTGTTTCTTCCAATAGATAATCCGGCTTGATTCCTCTTTTATTCAGGCCGATAACTTCAAAGGCGCGCCTGCCGCTGATTGTGACCAGATTGGCCGGAATGTTTTTATCAGTGGAATAGGTTATCTGATTGTTGAGGATATCAGCTTTGAAGAAATAGAAAACACCGTCTTTGGTTTCCAACTCGATTTCTTTGGAAGGCAGGCGTTTTTGTGCTTCCACATAGCAATCTACTTCGTAGTTGAGACAGCATTTCAATTTGGCGCATTGTCCGGCCAGTTTCTGCGGATTCAGTGAGATGTCCTGAAAGCGGGCTGCACTGGTCGATACGGAAACAAAGGACGTCATCCACGTAGCGCAGCACAGCTCACGACCGCAAGGTCCGATACCGCCGATGCGGCCGGCTTCTTGGCGGGCACCGATCTGTTTCATTTCGATGCGCACGTGAAAAGCGTCGGCAAGCACCTTAATTAGTTGGCGGAAGTCTACGCGTTCATCGGCAATGTAGTAGAAAATAGCTTTGTTGCCGTCTCCTTGATATTCCACATCACCGATTTTCATGTTGAGGTTGAGGTCGAGGGCTATCTGGCGGGCACGAATCATTGTGCTGTGCTCACGTGCTTTCGCTTCATTGTACTTATCCATATCCACCTGTTTGGCTTTGCGGTAGATACGTTTTATGTCCGCTTCCGACTTTATATTTGCTTTGCGCATTTGTAACGGGACGAGCCGGCCGGTGAGGGTCACCACGCCTATATCATGTCCGGGAGTAGCTTCTACCGCCACTATATCACCTTTTTCCAAAGGTATTTTATTGCTGTTGCGGAAGTAACCTTTACGGGTGTTTTTAAACTGGATTTCCACCATTTCCGATTCTTCTGCATTGCCGGGAATGTCGGCAAGCCAATCATAGGTGTTCAGTTGCTTGTCTTGCCTGCCGCAGCTTTTACAGCAGAGACCGCCGCTTCCGTTATGTAGTTTAAATTCCATTTCTTTCTTTATTTATTTACGATTCAAATTCTCTTTATATTAATTCTCTTATCTTATTGTTTTATCATCCCATCATTTGGAAATATCCTCCTACGATATTTTTTTCTCACTGTTTCAATAATACAATCATTTTCAGGGAGAAATCAAAGAATACCATGCGGGCGTTCACGTTCTGCTCAATGTGTATCTGCGCTTCACTTAGTTCGTCCATGATTCCTATCACATTACGTTCGTTGACAAACGGGGCAAAGCGGGTGGCGAAGTTCTGTTCGGGCAGAGTCATGTAATTCATTTCTTTCCGGTGTAGGTTATAGATGAAGTTTTCCCGTATCATGCGCTGGCAATATTCCAGAAAGTTCTTTTGACGTTCGCGTCCCATTGCAGCCAGTTGCTCGCTCCATTGTTTCATCTCCCGTATTTTTCGTTGATAGGAAAGACGCATTAGGCTGATGAACAGATTAAAAAAGAGTTCGTTCTCTTCGTTCAGGTGGATCGTCTCCAATGCTTTGATGAAGTTCCCATTTGCCAGATGCGCTATGGTCTGGCTGTCTATGGGCTGTACGCCATACTTTCGTTGCAAGGCGTCTGCTATGCTCGTTTCCTCTATTTTGCGGATATTGAAACGCTGTGTACGGCTGAGGATAGTGGACAATATCATCTCGGGAGCTTCGGATACCAGAAGAAATACCGTTTTTTCAGGAGGCTCTTCCAATAATTTTAATAATTTGTTGGCACAGACTTCATGCATCTTTTCCGGCAGCCATACGATAGTCACCTTATATCCGCCTTCACTGGATTTTAAACTGAGTTTACGGGTGATTTCATCGCTTTCCTTTGCGTAGATAATTGCCTGCCCGTTTTCCGCTCCCATTGCGTTCAACCAATGGTTCAGCGAAAAATAAGGATTGTTCAGCACAAAGTGTCTCCAATCGGCTATGTAGTCGTCACAGACTTCCTTCTTCCCTTTGGCGCTTTTCACTATGGGGAATACGAAGTGTACGTCCGGATGTACCAGCTTATTCCATTTTACACACGAGGGACACGTACCGCATGCGTCAGTCTCCGTACGGTTCGGGCAACAGATATAACGGGCGTAAGCCAAAGCAAGCGGAAGTTTTCCAGTTCCTGCCGGGCCGCAGAAAAGTTGTGCATGAGGGATACGTCCTTCCTGCACTTCTTGTATCAATCGCTGTTTGGCTGCTTCCTGGCCGATTACATCTTTAAAAAACACGACGGTGATATTTAAGTTAATAAATTTGTCTGGCTACTTCCTTAATGCTGTTTACCGCACCTATGGAATAGAAATGAATACTGGGAATATGGTGTTTCATTAATTCCTTGCATTGCTGTACGCACCATTCAATGCCCACTTGTTGCGCTTCGGCGTCATTCTTGCATTTCAATATTTCTTTTGTCAGCTCTTCGGGTAGGTCCACTTTGAATGTTTTGGGTATCATACTGAGTTGCGACAACTTTTTAAATGGCTTGATGCCCGGTATGATAGGGATGGTAACTCCTGCTTGGCGGGCACGTTCCACAAAATCGAAATATTTCCGGTTGTCGTAGAATAATTGGGTAACGGCATATTCTGCTCCGTTTTCCATTTTCTTTTTCAGCCAATAGATATCCGTATCGATGTTGGGAGCCTCTTCGTGCTTTTCCGGATAGCAGGCTACTCCGTATGAAAAGGGGGTATTGGTTACCGTCATTTCGGAACCATCTACAAAAATGCCCTTATTGAACTGATTAATCTGATCTTGCAACTCAATGGCATGCAGGTAACCGTTGCTTTCGGGCGTAAAAGCGGATTCATGCTTCGCCTTGTCTCCGCGCAGCACCAAAAGGTCTGTAATATTTAGAAACTGCAGGTCGAGCAATACGTATTCGGTATCTTCACGACTGAAGCCGCTGCAAAGAATATGCGGTACCACCGTTATATTATATTTGTTTTGGATGGCTGCGGCAACAGATACGGTGCCCGGACGGCGGCGAAGTCTGTTGCGTTGGAACAGTCCGTTGCCGAGGTCTTTATACACGTACTCGCTGCGGTGTGTGGTTATATTGATGTATTTAGGGTCAAATTCCCGTAATGTATCTATCGTTTCGTACAACTTTTCGATGCCTGTGCCCTTCAGCGGGGGCAATATCTCAAAAGAAAAAGCTGTTTTTTCGTTACTGTTTATCAGATCGATTACTCTCATTTCTTCTTCGTTGTCTTTGTCTAATTGGCAAAATCCT
>ERZ773139.4327-NODE-4327-length-11464-cov-8.164081_pt1 | contig 11464 bp, 10 predicted proteins | sample MGYA00580854_ERZ773139 | MGnify/ENA primary metagenome ERZ773139 (study PRJEB29015, sample SAMEA2737809) | human gut metagenome | biome: human gut; feature: human-associated habitat; material: faeces | place: China | collected 2012 ...
CATCAGAAGGGAAAGCCCAGCTGCTTGGCTTCCGCATCCGTTATTTCGGAGAAATCTTCAGCCCCGGTTTCGGGGCTGGTTACGCGTTCCCAGCCTTTCTGAACCCCGTACTTCGGGTAACGCTTGGCGGTCTTGTGCGCCTGCCAGCCTTGGATATCGCCGCGCGAAATTCCCGTATTCATGATCTCGCAGATAGCACGGGTCTCCCATTCTGCCGGAATGTTCGTGTTGCCCAGCGCTTCCGCATAAAGCTGCTTGGAACACACCCGGTCACCCGTGTAGTCCTCCAGAAAGGCGTAGATCATGCCAGCCTGCGCATCCTCCTGCATGAAGTCCTGCTGATGGACTTGCAGCGTTTCCTGCATGGCGGGGCTGAACGCCAGCTTGTAATTACCGCTGTTGTAAATCGTCATGGCTTCTGCCCAGAGCTGGTCGATATAGGTGCGAGATTCCTCCTCATTGTCCAGAATGTGAACTTCGGCCAGTTCCGCATCCACCGGGATGGGGATGAAGCGGCGGTTGCCCGTGCGGTCACGGGGCAAAAAATCCTGCCGGTTGGTCGTGCCAGCAAAAACACACTGGCGCAGACGGTCGGCAGGATGTGTTTCGTAGGGGACTTTATAGGTCTCCTTCTGCTTGCTGAGAAAACTCTTGATTTCCTCGATGCTTTTGGCATTGGCGGTGGCAATCATCTCCGACATTTCAATGATCCAGTGACCTTGCAGCTTGCGGTACACGTTGTCATCGTCCAGCCGCCGCAGGTCATCCGAAAACCACTCGTCCTTAACGGCCAGCAGACGGAAGAAGGTGGACTTCCCCGCACCCTGACCGCCCACCAGACAGAGCATGGTTTCAAATTTGCATCCCGGCTGGAACACCCGCTTGATGGCTCCCAGCAGGAAAATTTTCATAGCTTCGCAAGTGTACTCGTCCTCCGCAGCACCGAGAAAATGGTGCAAGACGTGGGCTATCCGTTCTGTTCCATCCCATTTTAGGCCGTTCAGGTAGTCCCGGATGGGATGATAGCGGTTCTCGTTGGCAACGATGCGGATGGCGGATTCGATTTTCTTTTCACTGGAGATGCCGTATTTCTCCATACGGCGCAGAATATACTTCATGTCGGTGTCGTTCAGCGTCTTGCCGGAGCGGGGCCAGCCCACAGGCTTCACAATGTCGATGCGCTCGCTCAACAGGTTCAGTCGAATGGCATCGGCCAGCACATGGTCGTTCTGCAAAATCGTGATGCAGTTCTGGATCGTCCGCTGGATTTCGCCGTTGGAGTGCTTGGACAGCATTTCCTTCACATCGGTAATGGTTCGGGGAGCGCGTTCTTCGTTGACTTCTTTGCTCAATAAACATCACCTCGTACTATTATTGAAAACATTTTTCTGACTTTTCAACGGTAGGCGGCACAGATGGCTTCCGCTGCGCCTGTTCCGTCTGCAAACGGCTCAACAGGTGCAGAACGGAATCCCGTGCTTTCTCCTTGACCTGCTCCTTGCCTTTTTGCCGGACTTCCGGCTTCAGCAGCTTCTCCTGCAGACGTGCGGCGGTGGTCTGCATGGTCTTGAGGAACTTGTTCAGCACATCGTCCAAACGATGGGAGGCATATTCCCTAGTAGCTTTGGGAGCTTTTCTCTCTGGCGATAACACCCACCTCTTCGTGTCCTCGATCATCCGCATATCTTCCTTGCGGGTCTCAGTGCGTACCACGTCCGTCACGACCTCCACCGCCTTGTCGTAGGCTGCTGCCGAAACTTCATCGATCAGCGTTTCCATGTCGTTGACCTTGAGGGTCAGCTTGTCCAGCTTGTTCTGCTGGGCGGCAAGCTGCTCCTTCTGCTTGGCAAGGATGAAGTCCTGCTTTTCCAGATATTTGCGGTTGCCGTATTCCGCTTCTTCCTCCAGTTCCAGCCCGTGCCGCTTTGCAATCTCAAACAGCATCTTCCGGCAGGCGGCATCAAAGGTGATTTTGCGGTTGTTCCGGCGGCTGAGGGGCTTGTCCGGGTCAGGCAGTTCAAAGCCCAGTGCTTCCAACGCCTTTTCCTGCTGGGGTGCCACCTCACCATGCTTGTTCTCACAGTCGAACACATGACGCTCATGGATGTGGGGAGTGCTTTCATCCAGATGCAGTGCCCAGTCCAGCAGGTGCACATGAGCACCAAACCGTTCATGAAATTCAGCAATGAACTCCGTTACCACCAGAACCAGATCTTCCACCGATGCGTGTTCGTCCAACGTTCCGAACTGGTAGATGGTTTCTTCCGGGCAGGTTTTCTTTCCGGCAAGCAAGTCCTCTATGGTTCGGTTGCGCTCGGTATGACGAATCTTTGCATTGCGAGCATTCTGGTTCTCCACAAAGTGAGAGTAGTGGATTTCATAGAACATCTTCTCCACATCGCTGAACGCAGCAGTCTGTCTATCCTTGTCGGATGCAGAACGGATGCCATGATAGCAGTCCCAGTAGATATTGCCCTTTGCTCGTTCCGGGTCAATGTGCTCGCTGTTGGAAAGGTTGAAACTGCGGTCATTGTGCTTGGGGTTATAGGTGCCGTGGGTTCCGGCTCGTCCATTGTGTCGTGTTAATTTCAGATAGACATCCCTCTTTTCCTGTATTTTTGTGTACGGTCACTCATGCTATTAGATCACAAGAGTAATACAATTCTTCCAAGCAAAGGGTCATGCATTTCAAGATCAAGTCTTGAAATCTTCTCTCGGAATCGAGAGGTAGTCCTTTCAAAAAAGGATTTATGTGGTTGTCATACTGCAAAGAAAGTGACCTATCGCTCCTTCCCTCAGTGGGAGATCATGGCGTTTGTCGCTTTCCGCTTAGAAGAGTTTGCTTTCGCTCTGCAAGAAAAGTATAACAGAGAAACTTGGAATCGAACAGGAACTGAGAGTTCCTAATTTTCGGTGAAAGTAGGAAGCATCGTTCCCATTTCTTGTTGCATCGCTATTCTTTCTTTGCGGAAAATCACTAAGATGCTGCATCTCTGCAATTATTATAGCACCTGAAATCACTAAAGTCGTGGACTTCGTAGGCCTATTATTGTCCCCCTAAGTGAACCCGTTTTGATTACTTTTTCCTGATTTTGGTATAAGGTTTAGCAGGAGCTTCTTTCATTTCAACAGCTTGCCGGGAGAGTGCGCAGCAGCGGAGCTGCTGGATCTGCCGCCATTTTGCGCCAGATAATACCCAGTAGGATATGACGCACAGCGTCATATCACTGGGCAAGGCGTTCCCCCTTGACTCCCTTCAAAGGGCTGCGGTCTCGCCTGTCGGCTCGGTCGGTGCTTCAAAATGCCTGCGGCCTTTTGAGGTCGCCACTGGCGACCCGCACCTCTGCACTCTTGCTCCGGGCAAACTGTCCTGAACGGACAGCTCGTCCGGCTTTTTCAGTTGGCCAAAATGACCAACTGATTCTGTTACGGGTAAAATCAAGTGCCGGGTGGCGGCACCTGATTTTCAACAGACCTTGAGACGGTACGAAAAACGATGTGCTCATTTTGAGTACTTGCAGCATCTGTAACACGTTTTCGATAGACTTTTTGTCGGCAGGAGTTGCTGCAATAGCGGGCATCTGCACGTTTGGGCGTGAATTTTTCACCGCAGCACTGGCAGACCAAATCCTGACGGCGCATTTGGCGGTATTCCCGCTGCCGCAGATTGTTGGCCTGATTGCCGCACCAGTAGCTGTGACAGTATTTCTTGGTGTAGATGGTGGTGTAGAACACCCGACCGCAGCCGCCGCAGATAAGTTTGTGGACGGCGTATCCTCCGGCGGTAAAGCCCGTTTCCTCATACGATTCTTTCAAATAATCCTGATTGTTCTGCTCCCATTCTTCGTTTGTCATATACATGGAGATGACCCTCCTTTCACTGGCGTTACAGAAAAACAATGTGGTCAATTTGACCACATTGTTTTCTGGTAACTGAGGAATCAACGTTTAGCCGTTCTCCCCACATGGTTTTCCTGCCCCCTTCCGGCGGCGTTTTCCGGCTCTCCTTCTCAGGGTCATCGCCGTGTATCCCATGCAGACGGTCATGCGGTTTTCAAGGTGCGGTGCTGGATTTGGCAATAAAAAATCGCCACACAACAACCTGAACCTGACCATCCCTTCTGGGATGGCCTTGGTTCGGGTTTGCTATGTAGCGATAAGAAAGTTAAAAACTTGCTCCGGCTCCTTTGGGAGCCGAGCTGGAACTCTAAGTAAATATGTTATATTAAATTGTTGGAATAAATTACCACAAAAATCGAGCTGTGTCAACGTGAACTTGTCGGGGCGAGGCCCCTCCATCTTGCTGCGCAAGACCGTTCTGTCGCTTAAAAGCCCCACTGGGGCTTTCATTGCTCCGCTCCACTGCGCAAACGCGAACTTTTGAGAACACGCTGATTTCGGCAGCTTGCAAGAAAACACAAGGGAAACTTTGGCAAAAAGAGAGAGGGCCGGACGGTGCCGGCCCTCTTGACAGAATTATGAGATGCTCAAAAATTTCTGCTGCTTTTATTGCGGTTTTCAAAAATAGCGCCGAACAGAACGGCATATTTACGATATGCAGTTTGCGGATACTACTGCGAAGAGAAAATAGAATCAGGCAAAAGGATAAAGTGTCGGCAGGAAAAATACAGACACGACAATGAGGATGAGCGCCAGCGGGGTACCACACTTGAGATAATCCTTCAAGGTGTATCCGCCCGGCTCGATGATCATGATCTGGCAGGGAGCTGCCATGGGGGTCATGATAGACACACAGCTGGCTGTGATCACGCCGACCACGGCAGCACGGGGGTCTACGCCCATGCGGATACAGGCGGAAGTGACCAGTGGGATGAAGATGGTCAGGGTAGCCAGATTGGACATGACCTGTGTCAGAATGAAGGGAACAAGGATGAACACCAGCATAATGATGTACGGATTGGTAGTATCGCCCAGCAGGCGGATCATCCAATCTGCCACCACATCGCCTGCACCGGTGGTCTGGATGGCGTCCGACAGAGCCAGCACACCGGCAAACAGGAAAATGGTCGGCTGGTGGATGGAGTTGAGGGCTTCCTTCTCGGTCAGCACACCCGTCAGCACCAGAGCGGCAGCGCCGATGCAGGAAGTGAGATACATCTTGACACCAATGACATTTTCCAGCAGCATCATTGCAATGGAGACCAGAACGATCAGGACAGCCAGTTTGCGCTTGAAGGGGCTGAGTTTTTCGCTCTCAGAAGCCGTATGTGCTGCATCTGAAAACTGCTCGTTGGGAATATCCGGCATCAGCTTATAGCCAACAAAGGTCATGTACAGGATGGCAATGGTCAGCATCGGGATGCGCGCAATGGTGAAATCCCAGATGTGTAGCGGTGTCGGTGCGCCGGCCTGCATCATGACATCGTTCCATGCCATGTTGGAAGCACCCTGACCGAGAAAGGTCATCTGGGTGGCAATGTTGGCACAGGCCATAGAAGGATACAGCAGCTTGCTGCGGCTCACGCCGATGTCGTTCGCAATGCCTACCAGCAGCGGGATCATGATAGCGGCAGTTGCGGTGGCACTGGTGATGGCGCCCAGAAACGCACCTGCCACGCAGGAAAGAAAGATCAGCATCCGCATATTGTCCTTGTAGCGGATGACCAGACTCTGGGCTTTGTCAATCAGGGGCGTTTTGGTCAGCCCTGCACCGATGACGAACATGGCTACGAACATGACCACGTTCGTGTTGATGAAGCCGCCAAAGGCCTCGGCAGGGGTCTTGATGCCGGTGAGGATCAGCGCCAGAATGATGCCGGTAGAAATGACCGAGAACGGGACTTTACCGGATACAAAGGCGATGATCGTTACAAGCAGGATGACCAGTGTGATCTCCAATGGGCTCATTTGGGTTGTCCTCCTGTGGATTACTTCCACCTTGCAGATGCAAAGCAGTGGCGCTTGAATGTTTATATTTGACCTCAAATAGCAACACCCCGGATGCCGATATTACAGACAGCATCCGGGGTGTTTTGCGGAGAAGCAGGATAAACAGGGTAATAAAGATAGAAGTAAACGATAAGAAGTCTGTTGGATCGGTAAAAGCAAATATGGTTGTTAGAATTAACGTGATAGTGAGTTCATTTTAGGAGAAGAAGCTTTTGATGGATGGTTGCTCTCCGCAGGGTATAGGCAACGCTGGCTTCGCAGTTGGATCTTATTTGATGAAGCCAACGTGCTTGCAAATTTCCTCGACAGCTTTATCCTTGCGCTGATTGAAGATGACCTTGTTCTCTTCGAACAGGTTGCGGCCCTCAGCGTCGATGGAAACGATCAGGGGGCCAAACTCTTTAACGTGGCAGTGCCACAGAGTTTCCGGCATACCGAGGTCACGCCACTGGGCCTCGACGATCTCCTCCACCTCGGTGGCAGCCACAACGGCGTTACCGGCAGGGAAAACACAGTGGATGGCACCGAACTCCTTGCAGGCGCGCTCGGTGTTGGGGCCCATGCCGCCCTTGCCCACGATGACGCGGACACCGGACTTCTGCACGAACTCATACTCGAACTTCTCCATGCGCATGGAGGTGGTGGGGCCCACAGACACCATCTCGAACTTGTCGTTCTCCAGCGGGCGGATGATGGGGCCGGCGTGGAAGATGGCTGCGTCCTTCACGTCCACAGGCAGCGGGCGGCCCTCTTCCACGAGGCGGCGGTGCGCCACATCGCGGCAGGTGGTCAGGTCGCCGTTCAGGTAAACGACATCACCGATATGGATGTCCTTCAGGTCTTCTGCGGAGACCGGAGTGGTAAGAATTTTCTTTCCGTCTTTGATGGTCAGCATTACAAAGTCACCCCCGAATGAGTATCAATGGTGTAGTTCAGATCTTTATCAAAAATGATGTGGCCGCGGCGATGGCTCCAGCAGCCCACGTTGACGGCAACGCCGATGGCAGAAGGATGGCGGGCAGTGTTCTCAATGTGCACGCCCATGACGGAGTACTTGCCGCCCATGCCCTGAGGACCAAGGCCGATGGAGTTGATGCCGTCCTCCAGCAGCTTCTCCATATAGGCTGCGCGCTCGTTCTCGTTGTGGCTGCCCAGAGGACGCATCAGAGCCTTCTTGGACAGCAGAGCGGCGGTCTCAACAGAGGTGGCAACGCCCACGCCCACCAGCAGCGGGGGGCAGGCATTGATGCCGTAGCTGGTCATGACATCCATGACGAACTTGGTCACACCTTCGTAACCTGCACCGGGCATCAGAACCATGGCCTTGCCCGGCAGGGTGCAGCCGCCGCCTGCCATATAAGCGTAGATCTCACACTTGTCGCTGTTCGGGATGATGTCCCACCAGACGGTAGGGGTGCCTTTGCCGACGTTGCGGCCGGTATTGAACTCATCGAAGGTCTCAACACTGTTGTGGCGCAGAGGTGCTTCAAAGGTAGCCTTGACCACAGCCTCCTTCAGCAGACCCTCCACCTCGCCGATGAGGGGGAAGTCCACGCCGCACTTTACCCAGAACTGGAGCACACCAGTATCCTGACAGCTGGGGCGGTTCAGCTCCTTGGCCAGCTTCTGGTTGCGCTTCATGGTCTCGTAGATGACCTTGGACAGCGGTGCGTCCTCCTGTGCGCCCAGCTCATCGAGCTTGGCAATGATGTCGTCCGGCAGCACCTTGGCGATATGGCTCACAAAGTTTGCCATATAGGTCGTCATCTGCTGCACCTGTTCTTGCTTGTTCATTCCAATGCCTCCTTAGCTTTGGTACATTTTGCGCGTTGGTTCACTCATATTCAACGTTCCTGTCCGCTTTACTGCGGGAAGAACGGAAATGCGATGGGAAGGATCACCATGCTGACGACGGTTGCGATGAGGATGAGGGGCAGGCCAGCCTTGGCATAATCCTTGAAGGTGTACCCGCCGGCGGAAACCACCATGGTGTTGGCGGGCATACCGATGGGCGTTGCGTAAGCGCAGGAGCCGCCGATGACACAAGCCATCAGGACGGCGCGGGGGTCGGCACCCATGCCCTGTGCGATGCTCAGGCAGATGGGAACCATCAGAGCGGTGGTTGCGGTGTTGGACATGAAGTTGGTCATGACGCAGCAGAGCAGGAAGACCACCAGAGTCAGGACGTAGGGAGAGGGATTCTCGCCCAGAGCACCAATGACGATGTTCGCAATCTCTGCGCCTGCCCCGGTCTTATCCAGTGCAGAGGCCAGAGACAGCGTACCACCGAAGAGGAAGATGGTCTTGAGGTCGATGGACTTCAGGGCGTCTTTCTCGGAGATGACACCGGTGAGGATCAGAGCCAGCGCACCGATACAGCCGGTGATGCAGAGTTTGATGCCGATCTGCTTTTCAAAAATCATGCCCAACAGGGTGAGCACGAGGATAACGAGGGAGAGCACCTGTTTCCACTTGGGAACATTGCTGAAGTCCTGCTCGCCGCCGAAGGAGTCATCATCGGAGACGGGGTGGTTGGGCAGCAGCTTCATGCCAAAGGTGGCATAGAAGAGGATGCCGACGGCGAGGATGGGCAGGCCCACGATAGCGTACTCGAAGAAGCCGAAGGACATCCCAATCTCACCCAGAGCGCTCTGGGCGATGAGGTTGCCCGGTGCGCCGATGAGGGAAAGGTTGCCGCCCATAGCCGCTGCAAACACCAGCGGCATCAGCAGCTTGGAGCGGGCATAGCCGGACTTTGCCGCAATGCCGATGACCACAGGAATCAGGACGGCGGCGGTGCCGGTGTTGGAGAGCACGCCGCTCATCAGGCCAACGATGACCATGATGGCCACGATGAGGCTGCGCTCGGATCTGGCAAAGTGGGTGACGATGCCGCCGATCTTGTTGGCCATACCTGTTTCAAACAGGGCACCGCCGACGATGAACATGGCGACAAAGAGGATGACGTTGCTGTCGATGAAGCCTGCAAAAGCAGTCTTGATGTCCAGCACGCCGGTGACGACCAGACCGATACAGACGATCATGGACGTTACGCCGAGGGGGATCTTCTCAAACACGAACATGACGACCGCGAAGAGAAGAAAGAGTAGGGTGATGGTTGCTGCTGACATACTGGGGATCCTCCTTTAATGAAATATAATGTATCCATTTTGTCAGAGCAAAACAGCCCTGACTTTCGGAACGCCCCAGCTGCACCTCATTGTGCAGAGTCTTTGCCGCCGTGCTGTGCCCTCACAGCCCTTTTTCGTTCTGGAAGGATCTGCCCGGAACCTTAGAATTCCGGGAATCTCGGCAGCGTCTTTTTTGAGTTTTTATATATAATCTGTGATAATGTATCCACTTGACGACACGAGAATACACCCGAAACAGAGATTTGTCAATCCCTTTTTTCGAGTTTTGTCGCATTGCACGGATTATGTACCAATTTTTGTGCACGCCAGACAAACAGTAGGATACAAGAAGACCTCACGCTACCGCTTTCTGCAAAAAAACGTGCGTTCTCCATCTGCTTTGGAGAACGCACGTTTTATCCTTCTTTTATTCCAGCCGCTTTTTGAAATATCCCTCGGCACAGTAAATGGCACCACAGGGATTATGCGCCAGAACGCGATCCTTGGCCACCAGCGTTGTGACCATGGCGTCCGAATACTTATAAAACATCGAGTCGTGTCCCACACAAAGTCCGACCTCAATGTTGAACTCGGTGTGCTGTTCGTTCAGAAGCTTTGCCTGTGCGATGGGGTTGCACATGGCCTCAAATTCGCCGGGGTGGATCTTGACCTCTTCCGGGATGCCCACTTCTTCTTTGGAGATGCCGCCGGTCTTGCAGATGACCGACACCACCTCAAACCCCTGCGCACGGAGCAGGTCGGCCACGATGCGGGCTTCTTTCCGCAGACCTTTGCAGAATGCAAGACCCAGCTTGTGGTAGCCCATCCGCTTGCAGAACTCCACCGTCTCCTTCAGGCGGGGCCATTGACAGTAGCCAAGCCCCTCAATGGCCGAACAGTTGACGTAGAAATCGTGATTCTCGGGCAGATCGTAGCCGGCGCGGGCAGCCTCCATCACCGAAGCATTCCGCATAGGGCAGTTTTTGGGCATCTTTTCCGGCTCGTTGTTGGCGCAGGCCAGAACCGTACAGTTCGCACAGGTATACACTGTCTTGTCCTCCTTGATCTTATAAATAATAGGTCAGCGCATCGTCCATGCTGCGCAGGATGTGCTTTTCCATTTCAGCCCGTGCGGCCAGCGCATCCCGTGCTTCCAGCGCCGCATAGATCTTTTTATGCTCGCTCTGGGAGTTGAGGGCATAGTCCAACTCGCTCATTTCCACGCCAATGGACAGGCCGTTCCACAGCTCCGAGAGAAGATTGCGCATTTTTTCATTGCCGGAAGCTTCCCAGATCTCAAAATGGAAGGACTGGTTGTAGTCAGTATAATTTCCGGCCTGCTGAAGAGAAAGAGCCTCCTCAGCAGTATCCACGCAGTTTTTGATCTTGGACAGGTCAGCGTTGTTCTGGCAGCAGAGCATACATGCTGTCCCTTCCAAGGCAGCGCGCAGCTGGTAGTGCTCCCGAATCGTTTTTTCCGTTACGCCCAACACAATGGCGCACTTGTTTTGCTTGACTTCCAGCAGACCGTCACGGGCAAGGATCTGAAAGGCCTCCCGCACCGGCGTGACCGACACGCCCAGTTCCTGTGCGGTGTTTTCCAGCGTGAGTTCTGCGCCCTCCGGGATGCTTTTTGAGATAATGGCTTTCCGCAAAGCGGAAGCTACCCGCTCGCGGGCAGGTAGCAGCTTAATGGGTTTCAGTCCCAGCATATTGACTCCTTATCGTTAAAATCAGATGCAGCAGTTCTTCTTCATAGGCGTTCCATGCATCCGGCACATCAGGGGAGCCCTGACGGTCCAGCATCAGCAGGCGGGCAAGCCGGTCGTTCACCGGCGCAGGACGTGCGCTCACGGCAAAGGCAATGTAGGTCTCCTGAATGCTCTCCAGCAGCTTGCGGTGCAGCGGATAGGGCAGGACGGTTCGCAGGGTACGGTGCTGCAGCATCTCGTCTCCTGCCAACATCGCATCCTGCGGCAGCGCACGCATAGCCTGCCGTTCCAACTGAGCCCCCAATGCCAGCATTTGGCGCAGTGTCTCTTCGGTCAAATCTGCCGCTTTTATCCGATTGTTGGGCAGGCGGATGATAAGACCCTGATATTCAAGGATCATCAAGGCCTCCCGCACCGGCATCCGAGAGACACCGAGACTCTCTGCCAGTTCGTTCTGGGTCATTTCAGTGCCCGCCGGGATCTGCCCAGATAAAATGGCCTGCTGCAGGGCTTCCACCACACCGCCGTTTTTCTTCTGGATGCCGATATATTCCATAGAGTCCTCCGTGCAAATGTCTTTTTTATATTGTATCCAATTTTACAATAAAAAGCAAGACTTCCTTTATGACAAACAAAAATACCCGGCAGATTCATTCTGAAAAATCTGCCGGATATAGACCGGATGCCCTTGGGGCGTTCCATTCTGAAAAA
>ERZ773139.4328-NODE-4328-length-11464-cov-3.802437_pt1 | contig 11464 bp, 10 predicted proteins | sample MGYA00580854_ERZ773139 | MGnify/ENA primary metagenome ERZ773139 (study PRJEB29015, sample SAMEA2737809) | human gut metagenome | biome: human gut; feature: human-associated habitat; material: faeces | place: China | collected 2012 ...
GCTGCTTGCGCTGCTCGAGGTAGGCAAGGTACTGCTCTAAAATGAGCGCGATGGGAATGTCCTGTATTTCGATCTTATTTTTTGAGAGCAGGAAAAGGATGAGGTCGAGCGGGCCTTCAAAATCCTGAAGCGTCTCCGCCGAGCGCTCATGCACCACGCCCTCGAGCTTAAAAATAGGGTTGTCCATTCGTTTCTCCGTTCACTCTCCGCGCTTAAACGATGCCGCGGAAAACGAAATTGATCATAGCAGCGTATACGTTATAGATCGCCGTGTTGAGCACATTATCGCCCACGCCGAGCCACACGAGGATCAGCAGCGCGATCATACCGTATTTTTCGTAGCGCATCAGCTTCTCATACGCGCTGTCCGGCAGGAAGGCAAAGAGTACCTTCGAGCCGTCGAGCGGCGAGATGGGAATGAGGTTGAAAAGCCCGAGACCGACGCTCAGATACGCCGTCGTCAGCAGCAGGTCAAAGATGAAATCCCACAGCGCGCCGTATTGATGATAGACGAGCCGCGCGCACAGCAGAGCAAGCAGCGCCAGCACAAAATTCGATACCGGCCCGGCGAGCGCCGTCAGTGCCATGCCCTGTTTTGGTTTTTTGAAGTAGCGCATATCCACCGGCACGGGCTTCGCCCAGCCGAAGCCGAGCACCAGCATACACGCAAGGCCCACCCAGTCGATGTGGTGCAGCGGGTTCAGGCTCAGCCGATGCTCCCGCTTCGCGGTCGGGTCGCCGAGCGCATAGGCCGCAAGGCCGTGGCAGGTCTCGTGGACCGTCAGGCATAAAAATACGGCAATCAGGCGCATCAGCGCCGACAGCATTGCCGAAAAATCAAGTGAATTCCATAGGTCGGACAGGGTACCCAACGCAATCTCTCCTGCGAAAAAATTCATTCTCGGGTGGATTTACCCGATAAGTTTAATTATTATAGCATTTTTCGCGTCTCTTTACAAGGATTTTTGCAATTTTTGTTGCATTGCTCCTGCAAAAATAAACCTGCGTTTTTTCGTCGTTCTGCACAAGAAAAGAGACCGGACACTTCCGTGTCCGGCCTCTGTGTTATTTGCTCTCGGGAGCCTTAGCCCTTGATCATGGAAGCGATCTCTTCGGCGAAGTTCTCCTGCTTCTTCTCGATGCCCTCGCCCTTCTCGAAACGAACGGCGTCCACGAAGTCGATCTTGCCACCGAGCTTCTTGGCGGCGTCAGCAATATACTGCTCGACCGTGCCGGTGAACACGTCGCCGCGGACGAACTCCTGCTGGAGCAGGCAGTTCTCGGAATAGAACTTGTTGAGCTTGCCCATGACGATCTTCTCGCGGACCTGCTCGGGCTTGCTGGCCATCTTGGGGTCATTGGCCATCTGAGCCATCATGATCTTCTTCTCCTCGTCGAGAACGTCCTGAGAGACCTGGCTCTTATCCCAGAAGCGGGGATTGAGGGCCGCGATCTGCATGGCAACGTCCTTGGCGATCTCGGTGGCGTCGATGCCGCCGTCGACCTTGAAGTTGACGAGCACGCCGATCTTGCCGCCGGCATGGATATACGGGGTGGAGGTGTTGGCCGCAAAGCGGGCAAAGCGGCGGACCTTGATGTTCTCGCCGATGACGAGGACCATCTCCTGACGCTCCTGCTCAACGGTACGGCCATTGCCGTAGGGAGCCGCCATCAGAGCCTCGAGATCCTTGGGGTCTTCCTTGGCGACGACAGCGGCGACGCCCTTGACGAAGTTCTGGAACTTCTCGTTCTTGCCGACGAAGTCGGTCTCGGCGTTGACCTCGACCACGACGCCCACGCCGTCGATGACGGTGGCGTAAGCCATACCCTCGGCAGCGATGCGGCCGGCCTTCTTCGCGGAAGCGGCGAGACCCTTTTCACGCAGGTACTCGATCGCCTTGTCGATGTCGCCGTCGCACTCGGTCAGAGCCTTCTTGCAGTCCATCATGCCCACGCCGGTCATTTCGCGCAGGTTCTTCACATCAGCAGCACTAATAGCCATATTCTTGTCCTCCTCGTAAAATTAGGCTTCGGCCTGAGCCTCGCCCTCGGCCTTCTCCGCCGCGGCGTCCTCGGTGACTTCGCCCTGCTTGCCCTCGATCATGGCGTTGGCCATCACAGAGGCGATGAGCTTGATGGCGCGGATGGCATCATCGTTGCCGGGGATGGGATAGTCGATCTCGTCGGGATCGCAGTTGGTATCGGCGATGGCGACAACGGGAATGCCGAGCTTGTGGGCCTCAGCGATGGCGTTGCGCTCCTTGCGGGTGTCAACGATGAACAGGGCGCCGGGCAGCTTCTTCATGTCTTTCACGCCGCCGAGGTACTTCTCGAGCTTCTCGATCTCGCCGAGGTGCTTCATGACTTCCTTCTTGGGCAGCATATCGAAGGTGCCGTCCGCCTGCATGGTCTTGAGCTGGTTCAGGCGATCCACGCGGGTGCGCATGGTCTTGAAGTTGGTCATCATGCCGCCGAGCCAGCGGGCGTTGACATAGTACATATTGCAGCGAAGAGCCTCATCCTTGATGGCCTCCTGCGCCTGCTTCTTGGTGCCGACGAACAGCAGGGACTGGCCGCTCTCGGAGATGCTGCGCACGAAGTTGTAGGCTTCCTCGAGCTTCTTGACGGTCTTCTGCAGGTCGATGATATAGATGCCGTTGCGCTCCGTGTAAATGTAGGGAGCCATCTTGGGGTTCCAGCGGCGGGTCTGATGACCGAAGTGGACGCCTGCCTCGAGCAGGGCTTTCATGGATACGACGTTTGCCATTGCTTGTAGTTTCTCCTTCAAATTTAGTTTTACCTCCGGAGCCTTCATCCCCCCTGCCAACCTTTGGCACAGACAGGAAGTCGGGTCCCCGTGCGGAATACCCGAGCATTATACCGTACATTACTATAGATTGCAAGCACTATTTTCAAGAAAATGTTTGTTTCCCGCACATTTTCTTAAATTCCCGCGCGGAACAGCAAGTTGTGAAGAAATTTTAAACATTTTTCATTTTCCGCATCCCGCTCTTGCATTTCTTAACATTTTCTTTATAATAAAAAAATCGTCCTGCGCATCATAAACGCCGACGGCGTGCGCGCCGTTCGCGGCGCGGCGGCTCGCGCTGCGGGAACGGCTTATCGACCAGAATGATGTCGTCCCCCACTTGTCGGATGCAGTCCCACGGGATATAATATTCCTCGCCGCGGCCGAACAGGCCGAAAAAGCGGAACGGCCCCGGCACGATCAGCGCGGTCATCTGCCCCTCGGGCAGCTGACATTCCACGTCGCCGACATAGCCCAGACGGCAGCCGTCGCAAATGTTGATGACCTCCTTGCAGCGCAGGTCTGTAAATCGGCAGTTCATCGCGCTCCCCCCTGTTCCCTGCCATTCTATTCGCACCGCAGGAAGTCCTATCCCACCTTCCGCCGCAATGCGGCGTATTCCGTTCCAGCGAAAAAACAAAGAACCGGAGGAACCACCCCATGCGAGAAATCCAGCTCAATATGTACCATGCCCTCGCACTCGGCGCCGTTATGTACTGGCTCGGCGCGGCGCTGACGCGAAAGCTCCCGGCGCTCCGGCGCTTCTGCGTGCCCGCTCCGCTTGTCGGCGGACTGTGCTTCGCGCTGTTCAACACCCTGCTCTATGCCTCCGGTCTTGCGGTCATCACCTTTGACGAAACGCTCGAGACGGTCTTCATGATCCTGTTCTTCACCACCGTCGGCTTCACCGTGAGCATCCCCATGCTTGTCAAGAGCGGCAGATCCGTGATGCTGCTGCTCGCACTGAGCATCGTCATCATCCTTCTGCAAAACGCCGTCGGCAGCGGCGTGATGGCGCTCATGGGCAAAAACCCGCTCTACGGCCTCGGCTGCGGCTCCATCTCCATGATCGGCGGGCCCGGCACCGCCGCGGCCATCGGCCCCGACCTCGACGCCGCGGGCGCGGTCGGCGGAACGACCGTCGCCGTTGCGGCGGCGACCTTCGGCCTCATTTTCGGCTCCGTCCTCGGCGGCCCCATCGCCCGCCATCTTATTGTCAAAAACCATCTGCGCGAGGAGCTTCCCGAGAGCCGCGAGCACGAGGAGGACGCCGACGACGCGCACTTCACCACGCACTCCAACCGCTTTGTGCTCGGCTTTCTGATGCTCGCGTTCTGCGTCGGCCTCGGCAGCTATGTCACCACGGGACTCACGAAGCTCTGCGGCTTCAATTTCCCGGCCTACATTGGCCCCATGCTCGTGGCTGTCGCGGTCCGCAACCTCATCGACCACACCGGGCACATCGAGTTCCCCGCCGCCGAGATCGGCACGATGGGCAATATGTTTCTCGCCCTCTTTCTCTCCATGGCGCTCTCCGGTCTCAAGCTCTGGCAGCTCGTGGATCTGGCGCTGCCGATGCTTGTCTGCCTTGCCGCTGAGGTCCTTCTGATGGTGTTCTTCTCCATCCTCGTCCTCTTCCCGCTCATGGGCCGCAATTATGACGCCGCGATGATCACCGCGGGCTTCATCGGCTTCGGCATGGGCGCGACCTCCAACGCAATGGCGAATATGCAGGCGGTCGCCCGCCGCTACGGACCCTCGCCCTCGGCTTACTTTATGATCCCGATGGTCGGCGGTCTGTTCAACGACTTTTTCAACGCCGCCATCATCGCCCTGAGCATCGGACTTCTTTCCTGAACGAACCCCGGAAAAAACAGCCGGAAAAACTCCCGCGCCCGCCTCCGCGCACCGTGAGAACCGCCCTCCCGCACGAAATCCATCGCATTGTGCCGAACGATTAAAAATATCCCCGCCGCCGCGCGGTATGTTTCGCACCGCCGCGGAAATAATGAGAGCATCCAGTGCAAGGAGGACGGTACGATGCTCGGCAAGGTGGAGATCTGCGGTGTGAACACGGCGAAGCTGCCGACGCTCAAGTCGGACGAAATGACGGAGCTGCTGCGGCGCAGCCATGCGGGCGACGAGTGCGCGCGGGAAACGCTCATTCAGGGGAATCTGCGGCTCGTGCTGTCGGTCATCCAGCGCTTTGCCAGCCGCGGCGAGAATGCCGACGACCTCTTTCAGGTCGGCTGCGTGGGCCTCATCAAGGCCATCGACAATTTCGACGTCTCGCAGAACGTCCGCTTCTCGACCTACGGCGTGCCCATGATCATCGGCGAGATCCGCCGATATCTCCGGGACAACAGCGCCATCCGGGTGTCCCGCTCCATGCGGGACACGGCCTATAAAGTCCTGCAGGTCCGGGACAGGTACCTGGCGGAAAACCAGCGGGAGCCCACGGTGGAACAGATCGCCCAGGAGCTGGGCATCCCCCGGGAGGAAGTGGTCTTCGCCATGGACGCCATCGTGGATCCCGTGTCGCTGTACGAGCCGGTATACTCCGACGGCGGCGACGCCATCTGCGTCATGGACCAGGTCAGCGACACCCGGAACACCGACGAGGCCTGGACGGACCGCATCGCCCTGAAAGAGGCCATGAAGCGGCTGGATGACCGGGAGCGGCGCATCCTCTCCCTGCGGTTCTACGAGGGAAAGACCCAGATGGAGGTCAGCGCGGAGGTTGGCATCTCCCAGGCTCAGGTGAGCCGGCTGGAGAAGGGCGCCATCAACACCATCAAAAAAAATATATGAGCAGGCGGGGCCGGGAAACCGGCCCCGCTGTCTTTACGTCTCAGAGGCTTCTGTTGTCTCCGTCGGTGAGAGCCCGTTAAAGAAGCTCCCGCCATCCGACAAAGTGAATGTCTTGGACAGGCCCGCGGCGCTCTGGCCGCCCTCTCCGTCGCCGGGGCCGCGGCCGCCTGCGGGAGATTCCCTACCGTCAGGCTCCATTTCCCCATCCGGGCGCTCAGGGGGATCGTCCGGAACTTCACTGCCAGCGTTCTCCGGCACCTCGCCCTCCGGCGCCTGCCAGGGATCCAAGTCCGCGGGAGGCGCCTCACCGCCCATGTGCCGACCGCCGCCGGGGCTGCCCACGCCGTCGGACATGGTGCCGGCCAGTTGGGTGTCTCCCTGCCACAGGGTGTAGTCCCCTGCCGTCAGGTCCGGGGAGGACACCACCAGACAGGTGAAGTCGTTTGCCGGCGTCCAGGTGCCCACAGTCTCCCCGTCGGCGTTTTGCAGGGTATAGGTCTGGCCGCCGTTCTGCCGGGATGCAAAGGAGAACACCACATAGTTCTGGGCCCCGCCGTCGATTTGGTCATACATATTGCCGGAGGCCGCTACTGTGCCGCCGTTGATGGTGATGCCCATGGTGGCGTCGATACCCGCGTCCCCGCTGTCGGAGCAGGCCGCGGCGGTGACGGCGCCGCCGTTGATTACCAGCCAGCCGTTGGAGTCGATGCCGTCGCCTTCGCCGGTCTCGCCGGTGACCTGAATGTTCACGGAACCGCCGTTGACAGTGGTAACGGATACATTGTCCTCATTGGTGTTGATGCCGTCATTGCCGGAGGTGATGTTGATGGTGCCGCCGTTGATGGTGAGGTGCAGCTCCGTGTCCAGCCCCTCATTGTCGGCGGTGATGTTCAGCACACCAGTGCCGGCCTCACCCCCGTCCACATTCATGGACATCTTGGAGTAAAATGCGCCGTCGTATTTGTGGAGCTTCTCGCTGTCCTCCACGGTCATTCCGTCCTCGCTGAGCACCACGCTGTCCGGGTCGTAGATCCGGGCCACATAGGAGCCGGTGACGTTGTTGATAGTACCGTCAGCAATCAGCACGTTGGCACCGGCGGCGGAGGTGTCCACGGTCTCCGAGGCGGTGTCCTCGTCTGTGCTGCCGCACTCATAGACGTTATAGAAAATCACCGCCGGGGCCACAGTGCAGGTGATGTCCACGCCGTTCAGGATCAGCGTCACCACTGCCGCCGGGTCGTCCTCCGCGTCCTCCCCCAGGTCCACAGCGATCTGTCCTGCGGACAGGGTGCCGCTGAGGGCGTAGGTGCCGGGTTGTGTGATGTGGACCACCGTGTGGGCCTCCGCCTCTTCGGCGGTGTGTTCGTCGGCCTCCGTGCCCTCGCCGTAGGTGAAGTCGCGGCCGGATTCATAGCAGACAATGTCATGGGCCGTGTGGACGGCGGCTGACTCGTCTGTGGAGACCGCCTTCCCGTCCACAATAATGCCGTCATCCGAGAGGACGATGGAAACAGCGTCCGGAAATTCCTGCGCGGCCGTCTCGCGGCCCTGCGCGCCGCAGCCAGAAAGCGCGGCCGCAGCCATCGCCAGCCCCAGCAAGAGAGAAGCAATTCGTTTCATTGCAGCAAATCCTTTCCGTCAAGATGGAGGCAGTCTATCATGGATTTCTGAATTTCCGCTGAAAAAAGGAGGAAAAAAATTGACCTTTTCACAAGTTCGGAGTAAGCTGAAAGCAAGTCATCAAAAACGAGGAGACCGCACACATGGACTACAAAAAGCTCAGAGACACCCGGAACAGCTCCAACCCCTTCGCCCAGCGGCTGGGGATCTTTGTGGAGGAGATCGGCCCCGGCTACGCCCGGGCGGTAAAGGACATCACGGCGGAGGACGCCAACCCTGTGGGGGTTGCCCACGGGGGCTGCTACTTCTCCCTGGCAGACACGGCCTGCGGCTCCGCCATGGCCTCCCACGGATATTATGCCGTGACGGTGAACGCCTCCTACAACTTTCTCCGCAGCGCCAAGCTGGGGGACCATCTGGTGGCAGAGGCCCGGGAGACCAAGCCCGGCCGAACTCTCTGCTTTTACGAGGTGGAGATCCGGGATCAGGCGGGGACGCTGCTGGGGAACGGGTCCTTCACCTTCTACAAGCTGGACCGGGAGATCCCGCTGTGAGAAGCGCATACAAAAAGACCGCCCTTCGGCGGTCTTTTTGCATGCTTATTTCTTGAAGCTGTCCTTCAAGCTCACAGATCGGTTGAACACCAGATGGCCGGGCTTGGAGTCCTTGCTGTCCAGGCAGAAGTAGCCCAGGCGCATGAACTGGAAGCTGGCGGGAGCTGCGGCATCCGCCAGGGAAGGCTCCACCTTGCAGCCGGTGAGGACCTCCAGGGAGTTGGGGTTCAGGCACTCCAGAAAGTTCTTGTCGGCGGCGTCCGGGTCCGCGTCGGTGAACAGGTTGTCGTACAGCCGCACCTCCGCGTCGATGGCGGTGGCGGCATCCACCCAATGGATGGTGGCACCCCTCACCTTCCGGCCGTCAGCGGGGTCGCCGCCCCGGCTCTCCGGGTCGTACTCCGCCAGCACCTCGGTGACGCTGCCGTTCTCGTCCTTCACGCAGCCGGTGCAGCGGATGAGATAGGCCCCTTTCAGGCGGCACTCCGGTCCATTGGGGTAGAGCCGCTTGTACTTGGGCACCGGGGTCTCCAGGAAATCGTCGGACTCGATCCAGAGGTTGCGGGAGAAGGCGATCTCCCGGGTGCCGGCGGCGGGGTCCAGGGGGTTGTTCTCCACGGTAACGGTCTCACTTTTCCCCTCCGGATAGTTGGTGATGGTCAGCCTGATGGGCCGGATCACCGCCATGGTCCGCTGGGCGGTCTCGTTCAGGTCCTCCCGCAGGCAGTGCTCCAGGAAGCCGTATTCCACCACATTTGCGGATTTTGCCACACCGATGCGCTCACAGAAGTTCCGGATAGACCGGGGCGTATAGCCCCGGCGGCGCAGGCCGCAGAGCGTGGGCATCCGGGGATCGTCCCAGCCGGAGACCCTCCCCTCCTCCACCAGCTTGCGGAGCTTGCGCTTGGAGAGCACCGTGTGGTCGATGCCCAGGCGGGCAAACTCGATTTGCCGGGGATGGCTGGGCAGGTCACAGTGCTCTACCACCCAGTTGTAAAGGGGCCGGTGGTTTTCAAACTCCAGGGAGCAGAGGGAGTGGGTGATGCCCTCCAGCGCGTCCTGGATGGGGTGGGCGAAGTCGTACATGGGATAGATGCACCACTTGTTCCCCTGGCGGTGATGGGGCAGGTAGTTGATCCGGTAGAGCACCGGGTCCCGCATATTGAAGTTGCCGCTGGCCAGGTCGATCTTGGCCCGCAGGGTGTACTTGCCCTCCGGGAACTCGCCGTTCTTCATCCGCTCGAACAGGTCCAGGCTCTCCTCGATGGGCCGGTCCCGCCAGGGGGAGCGGGCCGGAGTGGTGGTATCTCCCCGGTACTCCTTGAACTGCTCCGGCGTCAGCTCGCAGACATAAGCCAGGCCCTTCTTGATGAGGCCCACCGCCTGACGATAATCCTCGTCAAAGTAATCCGAGCCGTAGAAGAACCGGTCGCCCCAGTCAAAGCCCAGCCAGTGGATATCCTCTTGAATGGCATCGACATATTCCACATCCTCTTTGTCGGGGTTGGTATCGTCCATGCGCAAATGGCAGTGTCCGCCGTATTTTTCCGCGGTGCCAAAGTCGATGCAAAACGCTTTGACATGGCCAATGTGCAGATAGCCGTTCGGTTCCGGCGGAAAGCGGGTTTCGATGGTCTGGCCGTAGCAGCGCCCGCCCTCTTTCAGCTCTTCGTCAATGATATCCTCAATAAAGTTGGTGGCCACGACCGGGGACATCTCTTTTTTCTCGTCTGCCATTCAAAACACAACCTTTCTGTATGTTATATCGCTCACGACCAGGCGGCGATCGCCCGATCCAGCCGGTTCATCACGGTGTCGGTGCCCAGCAGCTGCATGATCGAGCACAGATCCGGCGTGTTGCGCCGTCCGGTCACCGCGATGCGGATCAGCGTGCTGACATCGCCCGCGTGCCCTTTGTAGCCGTCGGGATTTTTTTTGTATTCCTTCACTTCGGGGCAAAAGCCCAGCGCCGGGCACAGATCCTTGATGGTCTGGAACCACGCCTGTTTATCCTGCGCCGGATCGTACACCGCCTTGTACGCGGTCAGCACCGCCGCCGCATCGGCGGGAGCGATGGTTTCGGGCAGCTCGTCGCTGGGGACAAAGGTTTCATCAAAGAAATAGGCGGCGTATTCCGGCGCGTCGCTCCATTTGGCGAGATCTTTGCGCGGCTTGTTGCCGCCCCGGTCAATGGCAAAGATGCCCCGCGCGAACGCCCGGTCGCGATCCAGCCGTGTATAGAAATCGGGAGCGTACTCTTGCGCCCACGCGAGAATGCGGGCAAACACCGCGTCCGCATCCATGCGGGCAATCACATTTTTGCTCACATCGTGCAGCTTGTTCAAATCGAACAGCGCACCGGAAGCGCTCATCTTCTTCAAATTAAAGGGGAACGCGGAGCGGGGCGCGTCCTGGTTGCGTTTGCGCCACTCTTCAAAATCGCTGTTGGCGATGGTCAGCAGATATTCCATCACGCTGTCGGCGGGATAGCCCTGCTCGGCATAGTAATGCACCGCCGCTTCGGGGTCTTTGCGCTTGGACAGCTTACGCTTGCCGGAGCCATCCTCTTTCATGATGGGGCTGACGTGCACATACTTGGGCGGCTTAAAGCCCAGCACACGGAACAGCTGCAAATGGATCGGCACCGACGCGATCCATTCGTCCCCGCGGATAACATGGGTGGTGCGCATCAGATGATCGTCCACCGCATGGGCGAAGTGATAGGTGGGAATGCCGTCGGTTTTCAGCAGCACAATGTCCTGATCGTTTTCCGGCATCTCGATGGTGCCTTTGATCATATCGTCAAATTTGATGCGGCGCGACTCGTCGCCGGGCGACCGCAGCCGCACAACATAAGGCTGTCCCTCGTCCATGCGCGCCATCGCCTCGTCGGGCGACAGATCGCGGCAGATCGCGTAGGGACCGTAATACCCGGTGCGCTGCTTGGCGGCCTCCTGCCGGGCGCGCACGGCGGATAGCTCGTCCGGTGTGCAGAAGCAGGGATACGCCAGCCCCTGCGCCACCAGCGACTTCACATACGCGTGGTAGATCACGCCGCGCTGGCTTTGCTGATACGGGCCGTAGTCGCCCTTGATCTCGCCGGGGGCGACAAAGCCCTCGTCGATATTCACACCGTAATCGGCGAGCCCTTTCAAAATGTCTTCGGCGCCGCCGGCGACCTCCCGCTTTTTGTCGGTGTCTTCCAACCGGAAATAAAACAATCCGTTGGAGGCGTTCGCGGTCAGCCGGTTGATGGTGGCGGTGAACAACACGCCCAGATGCAGGTAGCCGGTGGGGCTGGGGGCGATCCGGGTGACCCGTGCGCCCTCTTTCAGCGCGCGGGGAGGATACAACGCCTCGTATTCCTCCGGGGTGTGCTCAACATCCGGAAACATCCGGTCGGCCAGTTGCTGCCAAGTTGCCATATCTGTTCATCCTTTGCGTGGTAAATTTCTTGTTATCCTATGATTTTACATTTTCTGGTTGAAAATGTCAATGTGGCTATGCTAATATATAGAGGAGATTTTTTGAAATTCGAGGTGTTCGGCATGGATTTTTCCTTTGCCAAGCGGGTGCAGGGGCTGCGTCCCTCCGCTATCCGTGAAATTTTCAAATATGCCGCCGATCCGGAGGTGGTGTCGCTGTCCGCGGGCAATCCCGCGCCGGAGGC
>ERZ773139.4334-NODE-4334-length-11451-cov-6.121095_pt1 | contig 11451 bp, 12 predicted proteins | sample MGYA00580854_ERZ773139 | MGnify/ENA primary metagenome ERZ773139 (study PRJEB29015, sample SAMEA2737809) | human gut metagenome | biome: human gut; feature: human-associated habitat; material: faeces | place: China | collected 2012 ...
CATTTCCGGACGGACGCGGCGCTTTCCCGGCTGCTGAGTCGCTTGCCGGAGAGCCATTTCGCGGTCTGGGCGCAGCAAGCTTTCAGGATGCTTTCCGTCTTGCCCATGCCGCTGCCGCCGGAGGTGGCAAAGGGCACGAGGGTCTTGCCGGAAAAGTCGCGGCTTTCCAAAAAGGTCTCGATGATGCGCGGAGCCTGATACCACCAGATGGGGAAGCCGACGAATACAACGTCGTACTGCGCCACGTCCGCCGAGGCCGCCATGGCCGGGCGGCTCTTATCGTCCTTCATTTCGAGGGTACTGCGGCTGGAAGAAGCGTTCCAGTTCAGGTCGGCGGCAGTGTAGTTCGTCTGAGGTTTGATCTCAAACAGATCGCCGCCCGTCACGCCTGCCAGCGTTTTGACCAGCCGGGCTGATTCGCCACTGGCGGAAAAATAGGCGATTAACATTTTACTCATATTCCCATTGCTCCTTTCAACGAAAACGTTCCGTGAAGCCTTTTTCACGGATTAAAACTATGATAGCAGTCATTTTTGAAACGTCCAATACCCTTTCCTTATGGTCAGATATTGGGGTTGACCAAGACTTTTCACTCCATATAAAACAGTCCGTTGGGGTCGTAATCTGTGCTTTGAAGAATCTCAATGCCAAAGTGGTCGTAGACCGTACCGGCCCCGTCTCTGTCGATCCATCGCCGGTCAAATTCGTCTGCGTCGATCAGGTCGTGACCGACGCAGGCCGGGTCGTTGAAGAGAAAATACGCCTGTTTGCCGCGCTGGCCGTAGCCGACGCAGATGACCCAGTGGCCTTCGGCCAGATAGGTTTCCGAGTCGGAAGGGTCGTCGAGCTGGTAGCTGCCGTCCTCGGCGGAGGACCATGCCTGCAGCGGCAGCAGAACGGGATGACCCGCGTCCAGCTTTTGCCGCAGGTCGTCCAGCGTCAGGGAATGCAGAGCCGCAAATTCCACGCCGCTTTCTTCAAAGTAGCGCAGGATCTTGTCTGGCGACGTACCGTTTTCGGGCGTGGTGCCCAGCAATTCTTCGTAGGCCGTCAGGTTCAAGTCGGCCTCGTAGGGATAGAGCCAGTTCATCAGCATCTGTACGCAGGTCGCGCCGCAGGTGTAGTCGCCGTACTGCCGCAGCGCGGGAACGTCGATCAGCACGTCCGCGTCGGAAAGAAAGGCGGCGTAGGGGCTGGATGACGCAATCCCTTCCGCAAGCCCGTTCCCCGCGGTCAGGAACAGACCAATCAGCAGGACTAATAAGGACAGACGGAGAAACGGGCTTTTTACGGCTTTTTTCATGGGGAGAGCGCTCCTTTCGCACAATGTTTTTTCGTTATTTGTGGCTCAAGGATAGCATCGGCGTTGGGAAACTGTCAAGGCTTTGAGGGGCAGCTTTCCGCCGACGCATGGGTGTGCTATAATGTCTTTTGAAGATCAAACGGAAGGGCGGGAAAGTCAGCGATGGAACAAGCAGGGAAGACCGCCTTTTATCACCTTCCGGGACTGTTTGAGTTTTATGAGCTGTACCGCGTGTTTCTGCCGCTGTTCCGGCAGCACCGGGAATATTTTTACGATTGGTGCGAGATCGGCTCCATTTACGGCGCGCCGGGGGATTGCCTGTGGGGCGGCGGACGGGTCGGCTACGGGGACTGCGCCCCTCGGGACGTGCTGCGACTAACGCGGGAGTACGGCGTTTCCGCCCGGCTGACCTTCAGCAATTCTCTTTTGCGGGAGGAGCATCTTTCCGACCGAAAGTGCAACGAGCTGTGCAGACTGTTTGCGGAGGCGGGCGACCCGGCCAACGGCGTGATCGTTCATTCGGACTTGCTGCTGCACTATCTGGAAAAACGCTATCCGGGGCTGTATTTCGTCTCCTCCACCACAAAGGTGCTGACGGAGTTTCAGCAGCTGCGGCAGGAGCTGGAACGGGAGGAATTTCGCTATGTGGTGTCGGATTTTCGGCTGAACAGGGCGTTTGACCGTCTGGAAGCGCTTCCCGCGCCCTTGAAAGACAAGGTGGAATTTCTGTGCAACGAATGCTGCTGGTTCGGCTGCAAGGACAGAAAGGCGTGCTACGAGACCGTCAGCCGGAAAAGTCTGGGAGAGGACGGGCCGGAGCATCGCTGCGCCGCCCCGGACGCGGAGGGCGGGTATCGCTTTTCCAAGGCGATGACCAATCCGGGCTTTATCGGCGTCGGCGACATTTCAAATGTCTATCTGCCCATGGGCTTTTCCCATTTCAAGATCGAGGGCCGCAGTCTTGGCAGCGCGCTGATCTTGGAATTTCTGCTGTACTATCTGACGAAGCCGGAGTATCAGCTGCGCGTCCGGGAGGAAATCTATCTGGATAATATGCTCGATTTATTCTGACAAAGAAAAATCAAAGAAACGGACGCTGCCCGATAGGGTCCAGCGTCCGTTTTGGCAATGGCTTTCGTTTTCAGGAGGCGCTCGGCGTCTCGCTCTTTTTTGTCTCGATCGTTTTAACGCCGAAAAGGAAATACACCAGATGGGCCGCCCACACACAGGCTAGAATGCCGCAGGGAACGTACAGGGCTTTGCGCAGCATCATCCCGAAGCCGAACGCCATCAGCATCGTGACGGTCAGCAGGATTTTCGCCTTGGTCTTCGTCGTCATGCCCTGCCCTTTGACGTAGGATTCCAGATTGTTTTTGTACAGCTACCGCCTTTCACATACAGGCTGCAGGGGTGCTCAAAACCCTCGTTCGCCATGGAAAGGTTGCTGCCGTCCTTGATATGCTCGCGGAAGATCAGGAACGGCAGCGAATAGCAGCCGTCCTTCAGTTTTTTGCACAGCGCCGCGCCGCTGAACTGCTTCTGCCCGCGAAGCTCGTATTTCACCCGGTAGCGTTCCTCGGTCGCCCGTACCGTTTCCATGGTGCTGTCGGTGCAATAGAGCGTCCAGACGAACGCGTCCTGCTTGGCACTTTCCAGATCGACACCTTCGTACAAAAGATGGTTCAGCGCGGTCTCGAACCGCTCGGAATAGCGGCTGGCCGCCTGACGGCCCGCTTCGGTCAGCTGCGGACTGCGGGCGTTTTCCCGCTGAACGAGTCCGTCCTTTTCCAGCGAAGAAACGGCCCGGCTGACAGCATATTTTTTCCTTGCCGAGGGTTCGGGCGATCCCCGTCACGCTGCGATCCGCCGGGCTGAGCTTCCAAAAGCACAGCAGCACCCGGAGCTTCAGAATTTCTGCATTGTCCTTCATGGCCGTTCCTCCAACATATATCATGCGCCTTTATCTTAGCATAAACGCGCTTTCCCGGCAATGAAGGAAAGGCGCAGGGTGGATTTTCAGCGGAAATTTTGCTATACTGAACCAAACGTTTGACCGCAAAGCGAGGTCTTTTCATGCTGTATCTGTCCCGCTTCACCTTTCCGGACGACGGAGAGGAATTTGACTTCCTGCTTACGATCAAGCGGAAGTGCTACGACAGCTTTTATCCCTTCAAGGTTCTGTCCGCCCGGGGCGTGCGGGAGCTGGACCTGGAGCCGGTGACGGTGCTCTACGGCGGCAATGGCTCCGGCAAGACTACCGCCCTGAATGTGATGGCGGAGACGCTCAAGCTGCGCCGGGACAGTCGGTACAACCGCTCCATTTTTTTGAGGATTATACGGCCCTGTGCGTGCCGGAGATTCGAACCGAAATTCCGAAAAGAAGCCGGGTCATCACCAGCGACGATGTGTTCGACTTCATGCTGAACCTGCGGGCCGCCAACGCGGGCGTGGATGAAAAGCGGGAGGAACTGTTTCAGGAGTATCTGGACGCGAAATATTCGGATTTTCACTTCCGCACCATGGAGGACTACGACCGGCTGAAAACGGTGAACCTGTCCCGCAGCAACACCCAGTCCCGGTACGTGCGCAAGCGGCTGATGGACAATCTGCCGGAGCATTCCAACGGCGAAAGCGCCTTTCTGTATTTCACCCAGCGCATTGAAGAAAACGGCCTGTACCTGCTGGATGAGCCGGAAAACAGCCTTTCGCCCGCCAAACAGCAGGAATTGAGCCAGTTTATCGAAGACTCGGCCCGCTTCTTCCACTGCCAGTTTGTGATCGCGACCCATTCGCCTTTCCTGCTGGCCATGCGCGGCGCGAAAATCTACGATCTGGACGCAGACCCCATGACCGTCCGCCGCTGGACGGAATTGCCCGCCGTGCGCGCGTACTACGACTTTTTTCAGGCCCACGGCAGCGAATTTGAAAAATAAAGGGCTGCGGCTCGGACTCTTTTTGGCCGTACATTGCGTGGCCAATTCGTTTTTTCAAAAACGATCGGTACTATTTTCGGCAGAATGGAAAACATACCGCCCAACAGGGGCTGTACGCGAAAAATACCGACCGCAGTTCACGATAGGCCAGTCGGAGGAAAGCGGCGCAGAGGGCAGTCCTTAAGAAAGTCCATTTGACAACTTAAATTGGCCGCACTTTTGTGCGGCCAAGGAGGGGGCAGGGGTAGAACCATTGTGGGAGCGCAGGAGTCAAAGCCCCAGCCGTCTCCCTTACAGCGTTTCGTCCGGCAGGACGGAAACGGTGCAGTGGGAACCGGCTCCGGCACTTTCCACCACAGCCTGAAAGAGGTTTTCCAGATCGCGGACGGTGACGTTCCAGGCGTTTTGGGCGTATTCCGGGTTGGCCTTCGCTTCCTCAAACAGCTTGTCTTCGATGGTCTGCTTGATCTCCGTGTAGCGCTCGGGGGTCAGGGGATAGAGCCAGTCGACCTTCTGCACTTCGTCCTCGTGGACGGTCAGCTTCTGGTAGCCCGGCACCGGCGCGGGAACGCGCACCTGCACCTCCGTGCCCTCGGCGGAGACGGCGGCGCGGCTCAGATCCACGGTGTAGCTCATCTGGAAGGTGTAGGGTACGACCACTTTCTGCACCGTGCCGAAAAGCCACGCATCCTGCGTCACGGTCTCCTGCCCGGTAGTCTCTACCTCATAAACCACCAGGTGATTCTTTTCCTTCAGGGTCTCGCTGAAGCGTTCGCTGATCCACTGGACGTTGCCGCCGCCGAAAATTCGGGCGTAGAGCGCAGGCCCGAAGCGAATGCCCGTAAAGACCAGCGCCGCCAGCAAAATGACGGTAAACAGCTTTCGAATGAATTTTTTCATGGGTTCCACCTTTCTCAAGCAGGGGGCATCCATTTGCCTATTTCAATAAAGAGCCGCACCAGCAGCTGCACCAGCACGTACAGCGTGGTCAGCGCGCCCACCAGCATCAGATAGCCGCGCACAAAGCGGCGAAAACGGCCGGGGCGGCGGCTGCGCCTCCGATGGGGCGGGGAAGTCGGCTCCGGGCAGCCGTAGGGGCCGCCATAGGCGGACTCGGGCGGCTGAACGCCCGGACGGGGAGAGGGATTCATGCGGGTCGCCTCCTTTCGGCATCGTCAGCCATGGCTGAAATGCCAGGGGTTCTTCGACAGTATACGACAAAAAAACGAAAAAAGCTATCCCTGCCGCCGAAGGAAACCGCGCCCTTCGGCAGCAGGGATCGTTAAATAGAAGGAACGCCTCTGTTATTCCGCCGTCAGGTAGCTTTCCATGACGTAGCCCTCGGCAGCGTCGGTGCGTACTTTGACCCAGCCTTCTTCCTCGCAGCGTTCCAGCACCAGCAGCCGCTGATTTTTGTAAAGCCGCATGACGATATCGCCGCTCAGATCGGGCAGGGAACGCAGGTTCAGGGAGCTGTCGTCGTCGATGCCCGTTACCAGCGCGATCCACTGGCCGTCGGTGGGCTGCTCGCTCACCGGCATCAGGGTGGGCCGGGGCGTGGGCGTAGGCGCGGGGCCGGGCGTAGCTGCCAGCGCTTCCGGGGCGGCGGGCAGAGCTGATTCGGCAAAGTCGTAGCGCATCAGGGACATGCCCGGATAGTAGAAAGCGAGAATTTCCTGATAGGTTTTCTGATAGCGTCCCGCCATCCATTCCGCGCCGCGCTGGCTCATGCCCACGCCGTGGCCGAAACGCCGGGCTTCCAGCCGGTAGGCGGTATCGGTTTCCACCAGCGTCCACAGTTCGTTTTCATAGTTGCTGGAAATGCTCATGGCCAGCAGCTTTTCCGCCGTGGGAAAAATGGCGATCTCCAGCTGGAAGGGCTGTTCGATGGCCGTGAAGGGGCCGTATACCGGGGCGGGAGTGGCCGAAGGTGTGGCCGAGGGTACGGCGGAAACCTCGGGAGAAGGGGAAGAACCCGGCGTAGGCGCAGCGGTTTCGGCGCTGCCGTCCAGCACCAGACTGACTTCCTCCTGATCGGAATCGACCGCCGGGACGGCCGCGTCCTGCCGGGTGCGTCCGCTGATCTGCACCGTCAGGTACAGGGTGTCCATGCGCTTGCCTTCGCCGGACAGACGCGCGTCGCTGACGGTATTCACCCGGATGCTGGCGGGCGCAGGATCGAAGCCCAGCGCGGTCAGCTCGTCCCGGAGAACGGTGGCCAGCAGGTTGCGCAGACCGTAGGGAGCGATGTCGTGTTCCTCGTTGGTGTAGCTTTTTTGGAGGGTCACGCTTTTGACCACGCTGTACGGGTTTTCCACGTCGTAGGGGTCGTCCGCAACGGCATAGTAGCCGTAATCACCGCCGCCCGGCCAGACGCTTTCCACCAGCTCCGTCTGGCCGCCGTTGGAGGCGGCGTAGTAGCACTGGGCCAGCTTGCCTTTGTAAAAGCCGCACACGCCGTAGGTCTCCTCCACGGCTTTTTCCGCGTTGCCGTAGCCGGAGATATACCCCCGGAAGACCTGATCGTTGGTGGTGTCCACCACGTCGTAGTCCGCGTCCGGGCTACGCTTGCGCAGGACGTAGGTGCGGGCGGCCACGGTCTGGGCCTTCAGCGCCTCCAAGGGGAACGAGTTGCTCATTTCATAGGGCACGACCCCCAGCAGGTAATCCTCCACGTGCAGGGTCAGAATGGGCAGAAGCGCGCCCTCCGAAATTTTCAGCCGCAGATCGCCCTGATACAGAGCCGGATAATTTACCCGGCGGAAGCCGATCTCGGTGGCGCCTGGGTCGGCGTATCGGGTCAGGGTCAGGTCAGCGCCGCCGTTCAGGGTCAGCGCGCCGCAGTAAACGAAAATGCTGCCTTCTTTTAATTGAAAGGAAATCTGACTGCCGCCGGGCAGATAAAGCTCCGTGCCCTGCTCCGTGCAAAGACCGTAGGCGCTGGACAGGCTTACGTCGATTCGATCAGTGATCTGCAGCCGCCGAAGCAGCACCCGCACCTGCGGGTCAATGGTCTGACCGGCGGAGGGAATCTCGGCGCTGTCGGCCAGCACCGGCGCGGACAGACCGGCCAAAAGAAGCAAAGCGGTCAGAGCCGCCAACCATCGTTTTTGATGAGAACGTTGAAACATAGGGGTTTCGCGTCTCCTTTCCTGCCGCAGAGGGCAATGGGAATCCACAAAACAAACGAACGAACCCTTTCATTCCCTGCATGTGTTTTTTTCACAGGAATGACGAAAACGGCCAAAGACAGAAGAACGGCGGAAAAAGCCGGTCAATACAGCATGACCGTCAAATCGTCCATCCGATCCCGGGCGGAGGTGACCAGCACGCGAAGCGCATCCGTGCGGATGGGGGCGGCGCTTCGGTCGTGAATTTGACGATGACCCACCGTCGTCCCTTCGATCGTGCCGCAGGGGCCGCTCCATTGGCCGTTTTCATTCCGCCATTCAATGAAATATTCCGAAATACGCTGGCCTTTTTCGATGGGTTCCCGCAGCTCGATATAGCGCACGTCCTCCGCTCTGTCCAGTTCCAGCAGAAATTCACACTGATCTCCGGCAGGACGGTCGATGCGCCGCAGGGGCCGTCCCTTTGCCAGCTCCCGTCCAAAGGCGGCTTTCAGCGCGCTGCCCAGTTCCCGCAGCCGCTGCACGTCCCGGTCGTCGAATTTCCCGTTCGGCATGGGCGGGATGTTCAGATTCAGACAGGCGTTGTGACCCACGGAGTTCAGATACGCCTGCATCAGCCGCTCCACGGAATGGGGCGCTTCCTCCGGGTGATAGAACCAGCCGGGGCGGATGGACATATCCACCTCCGCGCCGCAGAAGTTCAGCCCGGCAGAGCGGGCGATCTGCTCCGCGACGCCCAGGTTTTCCTGCGTGTTATAAACGTAGTCCAGCTGATCTGCCCCGGGCACATACCACGGCCCCGGCCCGGTCTGGGTCTGCGGGGACAGCTTGCACAGCTCGTGAGGCACCACGGCCCATTCGCTCCGCCGGGCCCTGCCGGACTCGTTGCCGATCCAACGAACGTCCGGCCCGCCGTCCTGAAAAATGACGGCGTTAGGCTGATATTTCCGCACCAGACGAATAATGCCGGGGAAGTCATACACCTGCTTGCGGCCGTTGGGACCTTCACCGCACGCGCCATCCAGCCAGACGCAGAAAATATCGCCGTATTCGGTCAGAAGCTCGGTCAGCTGGTTCTGGTAATATTCGTTGTAAGCCGCCGTGCCGTACAGCGGGGAGTTTCGGTCCCACGGGGACAGATAAAATCCGAACGCGATACCGCCCCGGCGGCAGGCCTCGGCGGCTTCCCGAACCACATCCACCTTGACGGGGCAGTTTTTGACGGAATGCTCCGTGTACCGGCTGGGCCACAGACAGAAGCCATCGTGATGCTTGGCAGTCAAAATCAGCCCCTTCATCCCGGCGGACTTGACCGCCTCCACCCATTGGTCGCAGTCCAGCTCCGTGGGGTCGAAGATGCGCTCGTCCTCGTCGCCCCGTCCCCATTCCAGCCCGGTATAGGTGTTGGGCGAAAAGTGGACGAAGGCGTAAAACTCCCGCTCGTACCATTGCAGCTGCCGGGGCGAGGGGGTTACATGGGCCGCCTGACGCAGAAATTCTTTCAGATCGTTGGAAGCATTCGTCATTGCCAAAATCCTTTCTTTGGAAGGGGCGAAAAAGAATGACAGAGCCTTTATCGCGGGAGAAAAACAGTCCTGTCGAAGCTGTCAGGATTCCATGACGCTGCGGAAGTCGATGCTCCGGGTCTGGGCCTGCTCCATCTCATCCAGACAGCGCTGAATGGCGGCTTCGTCGCTGCCCGCGTCCTTCAGCGCCTCTACCCGCGTGTACCAGAGAGGCTTCAGGCAGCGATAAAGGGGCAGCGCGGCTTCCTTTTCCGCTTCGGAGAAGGCATACACGCCCGCGGCTACCTTCAGCGCGGACAGAATGGCGTTTCGTTCTTCGTCCAGGGAGCCTTCATAAATTTCCCGGAACAGATAATTCAGGAATACGTCCTTCCCGGCCAGATTGAAATCATAAATGCCTGCGAAGTTTCCCAGATCGTCCAGCAAAACGTTGGTATCGTTCAGGTCTGCCTGAAAGACGGACGTTGGCAGCCCGGCGTAGCACTTTTCCAGCGCGGCACGATTTTCTTCCCAGCGGGCGAACATCCTGCCGGTCTGCGCCGCAAACCGTTCCGGCAGCGTTCGGCTGTAGCGCTGAAATTCCAGCGCGTTTTCGGTCACTTCGTCCATTTCGTCGCCGCCGAAGGTGTCGAACAGGCAGTAGGCGGAGGGCAGGTTCGTATACTGAAAGCAGCATGCGGCCACTTTGGCCGTCATACGGTACAGCTCGTCCCGAAAGGGTTTCGCGTTGGGGCAGCGGTCGGCGGAAAGATAGGGTGAAAATTCCTCCGCATAGGCAAAGCAGCGGTGCCCTTTATAAAGAACCGCGGGAAAATCGCCGCAAAGCGACGAAAAAATCTGCGGGCAATAAAAGCCCAGTCTGCGGTATTCGCTGGCGCAGCGCCGCCACATGGCGATATGCTCGGGGTCGGTAAAGGCGTTTTCGGCCAGCTTGACGACCAGCTTTTTTTCGGAAGCCAGCCGTGCGAAGATTGCCTCCCGGAAATCGCCGCCCTCCCGACTGGTGTTTTTGATTTGAATCTCCGCAACGGTTTCAGCTGTAAACAGGGAAACGACCTGCTTTGCCGTGGATTCGTTCATACTGAAAAAACTCCTGCAGAAAGATGGATTTCTATGGCACAGTGTAGCATTTTTGGGGGACGCTGGCAATACAGGCCGCAAAAGAATCCTGGGCGCCGGGAAGACATTTTCCATTTCTTCCGTTGATTAGGAGAATGGAAACGGACACATCGGACGATCAAAACAATGGGGGAAAGCGAAAATGAAACGCTGTCTGGCTGCGCTGTTGCTTCTGATAATGACCATGATGATGAACTGTGGGTTGGGAAGGGCGGAGGAAACTGTCTTCCCGGCCGATACGCCCTTTGCCGACCGGGCGGCAGAGGAAGCCCATCTTCGCGCCAATCGGGTGGTACACGACCGGTGTCTGTTTGAACCTGATCTGTATGTTTGCGCCATGACCGTGCAGGAAAACGGGGACCGCCTTTTTGAATACCGCTGGCAGTATTCGCCAACAGCGATATTTTCAGTGAATGTGGCGAAGGATTCAGAGAGCCTCTATCCCTTTTTTAACGCGGAGTTCAGTTTTGAAAATTATTTTGATGAGCTTGTTCAGGTTTTCGACGGTTTGTTTGGGGACTGGACGCTGGAACAAAAGGCGTGGCTTTCTTCCAAGGTAGAGGAGTATTGGCAGATGGAGGTTTTCAGAACGTATTATCTGGACTCCGGCTATGCGCCGTTTAAGACAGTTTTATTTAAACGTCTGCTGGATGAGCAGCGGTGTGGTCTGCCGGATGAAAGCGCCGTTCCACAGGATGAAGCTTATGCGCTGGCTGTTCAATACGCCGAGAACGACCCGCAGATGTCCCGGCAGGAAACATGGTGGAAAATTCAGACCTTTTATCTGGTCAATGACCCGGAAAAGCCGGTATGGCTGTTCCGCTTTTTCAGCCGAATAAACGAATTTTATGATGTGACGGTCGATGCACACAGCCGAGAAATCTTGATGCAAAAAGGGGAGATATGATCTAATGAAAAAGGCAAAAGCGTTCTTTCTGGCAGCCCTGTTGATGATCGCACCGTGCTTCGCCAAGGCCGGCGAGCTGAGCAATGAGGAAATCCTCTTTTTCAAAGAACGTACCGCTGAATGGGAGGCCGAATTTGGCCAGTCGGAAACGTGGAATTATCTGACGATTGGTATGTTTTGCAGGATCTATCGGAACTATCCCGATGCAGAGTGGGAAGTGATAACCGCCATTCTGCCTACCCTTCCCGATATACGGCTTCATACTTCCTGCGCAGATGCAGTCGCTATCGCAAAAGAATTTTTGATTGGTTACGACGCCAGAATCACAGAACACTATTTAGCAGCGCTGGCGATGGGAACAAGGTTCCTGAATCTAAGCACTTATACGGACTCGACCTCCACTGCATACTGCGACCGTATGTGGATCGTCAAATTTTATGAGCGAATGAGTTCAGGCGAATACCTGATGAGGTGCGACTGCTACGTGGACGCAGAAACAGGAAAAGTCTTTATGATCGATCTGAATCTGAAC
>ERZ773139.4336-NODE-4336-length-11446-cov-2.894917_pt1 | contig 11446 bp, 9 predicted proteins | sample MGYA00580854_ERZ773139 | MGnify/ENA primary metagenome ERZ773139 (study PRJEB29015, sample SAMEA2737809) | human gut metagenome | biome: human gut; feature: human-associated habitat; material: faeces | place: China | collected 2012 ...
GTCAGACCCATGTCCATGATGCGGCGCTTGACAGGGCCTTCGCCGTGCAGGCGCTTGACCGTAGCAGTCTCGCCGACCTTAACGTCTTTAAGAGTTTTCATATACGATTCCTCCTCAATACTGTAAATCTAGCCTCCGTTTGCGCGGGGACGGATTTCCGAATTTTAGGCGACCATGATGCGCATGGCCATGGTCTTATCCAGCGCGATGCGGGCTTCCTTGACCTGGAGGATCAGGTTGCCGCTGATCTCGTTGACGACCGTAATGGTCTCGCCAACAACAAAGCCCAGCTCTGCCAGGTGCAGACGAACTTCATCCTTACCGGTGATCTTCTGGATGGTGACGGTCTCACCTGCTTTTGCCATTGTCAAAGGCATAGCACAAACACCCCTTTATATGCTGTTTAGCCCGCCCATTAGCATATGCTAACAGGTCAAGCAAAAGTGGGCGGTTAGAACGTTCTAACCGCTTGCGATAGCAGTTTAGCATAGCTAACACCTAAAAGTCAAGCAGTTAGGGGAAATTAACTTATTTTCGTGCAGGGCGCCAGTTTTATATAGCTAACCTTGTGCAATTTTATAAAAGTTTACAACATGTTCATAAGATTGGCCGGATTTGACAAAACAGAACAAATTTGAGGATGTGTATATAGATTAAGGATAAGGCATACGGTAGCAGAGATGGCTCCCCTTGAGGGGAGCCTTTAAAGTAGTACTTGCCAAATTGGTCGTTATCCTGTATAATTAGGAAGTTATCGTTTATAGAAAGCAACACTACAACGAGGTTTATTATGCTGACTAAATATCTGACTGTATTTTTCGTCTCGATGGTGCCGCTGATCGAGTTGCGCGGCGCGATCCCCATCGGCGTGGGGCTGGGCCTGCCGCTGTGGCAGGTGTACATCATCTCCATCATCGGCAACATGCTCCCGGTGCCGTTCATCTTCTTTCTGGCCCGCAGGGTGCTGGAGTGGGGCGCGGATAAGCCGGTCATCGGCAAGTTCTTCACCTTCTGCCTGGAGAAGGGCCACAAGGGCGGCGAGAAGCTGAAGGCCAAGGCCGGCCGCGGCCTGCCCTGGGCGTTGCTGCTGTTCGTGGGTATCCCCCTGCCGGGCACCGGTGCCTGGACCGGCACACTGGCCGCCAGCCTGCTGGACATGGATTTCAAATCCAGCGTGCGTGCCTGCATGGGCGGCGTGCTGCTGGCCGGGTGCATCATGGGTGTGGTCAGTTTGCTGGGCTTCTCGGCCTTTGGTGCGATTAGCGGGTAATTTTTAACAATTCAACAATAATAAAAGGATGCAAGGAGTAAGTTCCTTGCATCCTTTTTTATCGTTATTGCGGGCCCCTAAAGCCTCCCTTGTGTAAAGGGTGACTCCCCACAGTGTGGGGAGATGTCGCGAAGCAACAGAGGGGCCCGACGCGTAAGCGGGTGGCACGGCGGTAGCCGTGACGGAGGGATTGTGATTTTACGGGGGTAGGTCGATGTATGGGTAAGGTCACAATCTCCCACCGCTTCGCGGAGCCCCCTTTACACAAGGGGGCCTTTTAAGGGGTACTTATTCTAATCCCATCACTTCATCTACCGGCAGGGCGGCTGTTACACCGTGGGCGGGGGTGTTCAGGCCGCAGGCGGCGGTGACTGCCTGCATGACGGCGGATTTCTGCTCCTGCGGGACGACGATCATAACAAAATCCTGCTCCTCCCGAATGGAAATGCCCAAAAAGCTGCTGGTCTCCTCGGTACTGCAGCGGCTGCCTTTCAGCACTGTGCCGCCGCGGGCCCCTGCTTTGCGGGCAGCGTCCACAGCTTCGTCGCCGTGGCCCGCCTTGACGGAAACCCACAGCAGGGCGTAGGGATGGTCCTTCATGGTGTGTTCCTCCTTTTCAGCAGTGGGTCCGGCACAGTCCGCCGGGGCGGTCAACTGCAAAATGCTGTTCTGTACGCCGGTCAGCGGCAGGGTCACGGCGATGCCTGCGCCGCGCTTGTGGTAAGAAAGCGCCCTGTTGATGGCCCCGAACACCGCCGGGACGTTGGCGCGGGGCAGCAGGCCCACCGTCAGCACGCGGGTGGTGCCGCCCAGGCCGATGGCATCCAGCAGCTCAGACGGGGCTGTGCCCTTGGCGCGGGCTTCAAAACAAAGGGGGATGCCGTTTTTTTGCAGCACTTCCACCACGCGGTGCTCATCCTCGGCCTGCGTGACCGAAAGGAGCAGCCGCAGGCAGGGGGTGCGTTTTTGCGTTGCAGCCATATCAGTATTCCTCCAGTTCCACCACGGTGTCGTCCAAAAGGTTGGGGGCGGTCTGCGCCTGGGTGCGGCGGGCATACAGCAGGCCCATGATCTGGATGGCGATGAGCGGAGCCAGGGCGACCAGCGCCACGATACCGAAGGCATCGGTGACGACGTTGCCGCCCACCGCGCTGCATGCGCCCATGGCCAGCGGCAGCAGGAAAGTGGATGTCATCGGGCCGCTGGCGACGCCGCCGGAGTCAAACGCGATGCCCACAAACACTGACGGGACAAAGCGGCTCATGATAAGCGCCGCCGCGTAGCCGGGGATGAGCACCCAGTAGATGCTAAGTCCGGTCAGCACGCGCAGCATGGCCAGCGCCACCGCCACGGCCACACCGGCCTGCAGGGCGCGGTTCATGGCATGGCGGGAGATGGTGCCACCGGTGATCTCCTCGACCTGTTCGTTGAGCACCTGCACCGCTGGCTCGGCCTTGACGATGTAGTAGCCGATGAGCATGCCGATAGGAAGCAGCGCCCAGCGCAGGGGGCCGCTGCCCAGGCCGCTGCCCAGCAGATTGCCTACGGGCGCGAACCCGACGTTGACACCGGTGAGGAACAAAATCAGCCCGATAATGGTATACACAAAACCCAGCACCATACGCACCAACTGGCGCGGCTGGAAGCTGCGGGTCAGCGCCTGGAACAGCACAAACACGCCCACGATGGGCAGCGTGCTTTGCAGCACCTCGGCCGTATAATGGGGCAGGTCCTGCAAAAAGGCCAGTGCCACATCCTGGGTAGTGATGACCGGGGCCAGCTGCACGGCGTCATAAATCGTCTCCGTGGGGTGGTAGAAGATGCCCAGCAGCATGACCATCAGGATGGGGCCAACACTGCACAGAGCGATGAGGCCGAAGCTGTCGTTGGCGCTGTCCTTATCGCTGCGGGCAGCTGAGAAGCCGATGCCCAGCGCCATGATAAAGGGCACCGTCATGGGGCCGGTGGTGACGCCGCCGGCATCAAAGGCGACGGCCAAAAATTCATTGGGGACAAAAAGGGACACCACGAACAGCAGCAAATACAGCCCCAGCAGCATTTTGGACAGCGGCACGCGGTACAAAATGCGCAGCACCGCCACGGCGGTGAACACGCCGACGCCCGCCGCCACCGTCCAGATGAGCACGGCGTTGGGGATGGCCGCCACCTGGTTGGCCAGCACCTGCAGATCGGGTTCTGAGATCGTGATGATAGCGCCCATGGCAAAGCAGATGACAACGGCCAGCCATGTTTTTTTCTGGCGCACGATGCTGCCGCCTATCCCCTGGCCCAGCGGGGTCATGGAGATCTCGGCACCCAGCTGGAAGAAGCCCATGCCCACGATGAGCAGCACCGCCCCCGTTAAAAACAGGGCCAGCGTACCCACCTCCATGGGCACCAGCGTGACGCTGAGCATCAGCACGATGACCGTGATGGGCAGCACGCTGGTCAGGGCTTCGCGGGTCTTTTCTTTGAGTTTTTCGTTCATTCGGCCTCCTTTTGCATGTAAGGGGGTCAGGCGGGCATCAGCGGTTTTCCAGCGGCACGTAGTCCCGCGGGGTCATGATGCTCTGGTAGGCGGGGCGGATGATCTTATCCACGTTGACCAACTCCTCCATGCGGTGGGCGGACCAGCCCACGATGCGCGCCACGGCGAAGATGGGGGTGTACAGCTCCACGGGGATACCCAGCATGTCATAGACGAAGCCGGAGTAGAAGTCGACGTTGGTAGACACGCCTTTATAAATATGGCGTTTTTCTGCGATGACTTTGGGGGCCAGCCGCTCGATGGTGTTGTAATATTCAAAATCGAGGGCGCGGCCCTTGGCATCGGCCAGCTGGTGCACAAAGTTTTTGAACACCACGGCGCGGGGGTCGCTGAGGGAGTAGACCGCGTGGCCCATGCCGTAGATCAGGCCCTTCTGGTCGAAAGCCTGGCGGTCGACGATGCGGGACAGGTAGTCGTGCATGGAGGCTTCGTCAGTGGGGTCGGTGACGTGGGCGCGGATGTCGTCCATCATCTGCATGACCTTGATGTTGGCACCGCCGTGCTTGGGGCCTTTCAGGCTGGAAAGCGCCGCCGCAATGACCGAGTAGGTATCCGACCCGGAGGAGCTGACCACGCGGGTGGTGAAGGTGGAGTTGTTGCCGCCGCCATGCTCCATATGCAGCAGCAGGGCGATGTCCAGCACGTGGGCTTCCAGCTCGGTGTATTTCTGGTCGGGGCGGAGCATCTGCAGCAGGTTTTCGGCGGTGGAAAGCTCCGGTTTGGGGCGGTGGATGTACATGCTGCCGCCGCACTCATAATAATGGTAGGCGTGGTAGCCGTAGACGGCCAGCATGGGGAAGACGCTGATGAGCTTGATGCACTGTTCCAGCTGGGTCTGCAGGTCGGTCTTGCCGATGTCGTCATCGTAGCTGGCGAGGGTGAGCACACTGCGGGTCAGCGAGTTCATCAGGTCGCGGCTGGGGGCTTTCATGATGACGTCCCGCACAAAGTTGGTGGGCAGGTCGCGGCATTTGACCAGGCTGTCCTTGAAAGCATCCAGCTGGGCCTCGTTGGGCAGGTCACCGATAAGGAGCAGGTAGGCGGCTTCCTCAAAAGCATAGCGCTTGCCGCGCAGGCCCCGGATGAGGTCATACACGTTGTAGCCGCGATACCAGAGTTTTCCGTCGCAGGGCACTTTTTTACCGTCCTTCTCCTCAAAGGCATCAATGCGGGAGATGTTGGTAATGCCTGCCAGCACGCCTTTGCCGTCCTGGTCGCGCAGGCCGCGCTTGATGTTGTATTGGCCAAAAAGGGACGGGTCGATGCGGTTGTTGGTGACACATTCCTCGGTAAAAACGGCAGCTTCTTTTGCAATAGCAGCGTAATCGCTCATGGGTATGACCTCCTTTTCTTCTGTTCCCCTGTTTCGCGGACGGTTCGGCATCTTGTGCGCGTTTCGTCCAGATTCTTTCCCGGATATGAACTTTTTTTATACGTTGCGTACATTTTAAATTATACAGTACGGCTGTATGGTCTGTCAAACAAAGTTTTTATGAACAAGCTGTATAAAACAGCAAAAATGTCCCACAATGCAAAGTTTGCATTGCAGGACATTTTTGCAAGATTAGAAGATTATATGGAAAGAAAAAAGAAGGAGGAAATGTTTATAGAAAACGCGGGGTAGGGAGAGCCTCCCTTTGCACAAGGGGGCCTTTGGGGTTGCGGCACTTTTACTGCGCACTATTCCCCAAAGTGACGTTGAGGGTCAGGACCTTGCCGTCGCGCTCGACCTGCAGGGTGACGGTGTCGCCCACCTGCTTGTCGGCCAGGTAGCTCTTGACGGTGGAGGTGCTGCTGACAGCCGTGTCATCGATGGCGATGATGCGGTCGCCGCGTTGCACACCGGCAGCCTCGGCGCCGCCGCCCTTGGTGACATCAGCCACGTAGACGCCCAAAGCGGACACACCGTACTGCTGTGCGGTGGAGGAATCCTGAATGTCCAGGATGCTGACGCCCAGCACCGGGCGTGCCACAGCGCCGTTTTCGATCAACTGCTGGGCAATGTCCATAGCGGTGTTGATGGGGATGGCAAAGCCGATGCCCTCGGCCTCGCTGTAGCTGCTCTTGGCGTTGACCACGCCGATCAGCTCACCGTTTGCGTTGAACAGACCACCGCCGGAGTTGCCCGGGCTGATGGATGTATCGGTCTGGATCAAGGTCATATTGTTATCTTCCACGGTGACCTGACGGTTCAGGGCGCTGACGATGCCCTGGGTAACGGTGTTGGACAAGGTGCCCAGCGGGTTGCCCACAGCCACGGTGGTCTCACCGACAGCCAGCTTATCGCTGTCGCCGATGACTGCCGGGGTCAGGCCGGTGGCATCGATCTTCAGCACGGCAATATCGGAAGTAGAGTCGACGCCGACAACGGTGGCGTCATAGCTCTGGTCGCTGCCGTTGAGCTGGACCTTCACGCTGGTAGCGCCGCTGACCACATGGGCGCAGGTGAGGATGTAGCCATCCTGGCTGACGATGATGCCGGAACCGGCACCGCTCTGCACATAGTAGCCGCCAAACCAGGTCTGGCTGCTGCTCATCTGCTCGGTGGTGATGGCCACCACACTGGGGGAGGCCACAGCAGCGATCTGCTGCATGGTCATAGAGGTGCCATCGGTGCTGCCGGTGTTAGAGGCATCGGTGCTGGTGTCGCGCTGGACTTCCTGCACGACCACCTGGTTGCCGGTCAGGCCGGCACGGCTGGCCACCACCGATGCCGCTGCCGAAGCCCAGGGCCACCACGCCGACACCGGCGAGGACGCGCAGCAGGACCTTGTTATGCTTTTTTTCTTTCTTGGGGGGCTGCTGCGGGGCACTAGCGTAGCTGTAGCCATTGTAGCCGCCGTTGCTGCCGCCATTGCCGCCGCTGAAACTGCTGGTGTAGCCGTTGTTCTGGCCGTAGGCGTTGTTCGGCTGGTTGTAGGTGTTGGCACCGGTGTTATTGGTGCTGCTGCCTGCCGAGTAATCGGTGCGGGCGGTGTTGGCGGTGTTCATGCCGCTGCTGCCCACGTTGGGGTAGCCGCCCTGCTCGGGCTGGCTGGGCTGATCGGGCCGGGTTGCAGAAGCCTGGTTGGCTTCGTTCCGGGGCTGGTCGTTGTTCTGGCCCTGATTGGGGTCGGGCGTATTGCCGCCCTGGCCGTTATTGTAAAGACCGGAGTAATCGTATTCGTTGCTCATACTGGTCCATCCTTTCGCGTGAGATTTGGGAAGCGCCGGGGCAATGTGCCTGGGGCTTTCGTTCCCTTTTTGCTTTCTATGCCTATAGTATACCGGCCAATTGTGAAATAGGTTTCTCGGCCGGGTGAAAAGAATGTGAAAACGCTCCCATTTCGGCGCTTGACAGGCGGTGCTGAGGCCTGTATGCTGGATGTAGTTTGTAAAAGGAAGTGCCTGCTATGAAAATCACCCACGAAGCCGGGAAATACGTATTATACAAAGAAAAGACCGTCATCGGCACGGCTGCGCTGGAGGATGGGCGGCTGTGGGTGGAGATCGACCCGGCCTGGCGGCAGCGGGGGTACGGCAGCTATCTGGTCAAGGAGATCTTGCAGCAAAACGGCGGGTATGACGTCAAACGCGAGACCCGCTTTACCGCCGGCCCTGCCGCTGACGAAGCCGCCGGGGCCTTATTGAAAAAGTTCGACTTTCTGCCCCAGGGCGGCGAGATGGTCCGCCGCCGGGTGCCGGATCTTTCGGCGGTGCAGCTTTGCCATGAATTTTTGACTGCCCACCTCCAGCCGGGCGGACTGTATGTGGACGCCACCTGCGGCAACGGCCACGACACCGAGTTTTTGTGCCGCCTGGCAGGACCCACGGGCAGGGTGCTGGCGCTGGATATTCAGCCTGCCGCCGTGGAAAACACCAACACACGGCTGGGCGCCGCCGGGCTGGGGGCCATCGGGCGGGCATTGGTGCACGACCATGCACGTTTGGCCGAACTGGTCGCCCCCGGCACGGCGGATTGCGTGCTGTTCAATTTTGGCTGGCTGCCCGGCGCCGACCACGAGGTGCACTCCACCGCCGATGGCAGCCTGCCCGCCCTGCAGGCCGCGCTGGATGCCCTGAAGCCGCGCGGTGTGCTGGCGGCGGTGCTGTACAACGGGCAGGTCATCGGTGACAGTGAAAAGCAGGCGGCGCTGGGATTTTTCCGCGCCCTGCCGCTGACAAAATACACCGTGCTGGTATGCGAGTTTGCCAACTGGGCCAGCACCGCTCCCCTGCCCTGCTTCGTGATAAAAAAGTAACGCTTGCCCCCGCCGCGGCGGCATGGTATGCTTGTAGTATCGAACTTTTCCGCCTATGGGCGGGGCATAGAAAGAGGCTGCCTTTTGCAGAAAGAGACCTTTATCAAGCAATATGCGGCGGGACTGAACCCCCAACAGCTGGCCGCCGTGCAGGCCGTGCATGGGCCGGTGCTGCTGCTGGCCGTGCCGGGCAGCGGCAAAACCACCGTGTTGGTGACCCGTTTGGGCTACATGGTGCTGTGCTGCGATGTGCCCCCGGCGCAGATCTTAACGATGACCTACACGGTGGCCGCCACCCACGAGATGCGCGGCCGCTTTGCCGCCCGTTTTGGGGCGGAGCTGGCCGGGCAGATGACCTTCCGCACCATTAACGGGCTTTCGGCGGTGATTTTGCAGTATTACAGCCGGGTCTACGGCCGCCGCCAGCCTGAACTGCTGACCAACGAAGGCGACATCACCCGGATGCTGACCGACATCTGGCAGCAGGTGAATCGGGAGTTTCCCACCGAGAGCACACTGAAAGAGCTGCGCACGGCCATCACCTACATTAAAAATATGGCGCTGGCCGATGAGGAAATTGAAGGGTTGGAAACGGATTTAGCCAACCTGCCGGAGCTGTACCGCCGCTACCAGGCCGCGCTGAAACGGGCCGGGCAGATGGACTACGACGACCAGATGGTGTTTGCGCTGCAAATTCTGCGGGCCGCGCCGCCGGTGCTGGCGTATTTCCAGCAGCGGTATAAATATTTTTGCGTGGATGAATCGCAGGATACCTCCAAAATTCAGCACGAAATTATACGGCTGCTGGCCGGGCGCAGTCTGAACCTGTTTATGGTAGGCGACGAGGATCAGAGCATCTATGGGTTCCGCGCCGCCTACCCCCAGGCACTGATGGACTTTGAGCAGGTCTACCCCGGCGCACAGGTGCTGCTGATGGAGGAGAATTACCGTTCCAGTGAGGAGATCGTGGCCGCCGCCAACGCCTTTGTGGCCCGCAGCCGCTACCGCCGCCCCAAAACCCTGCGGGCGACCCAGGGGGCGCAGTGCCCCATTGAGATACGGCGCATCACCCGGCGCGAGGAGCAGATCGACTGGCTGTTTGAGGAAGCCCGGCGCGGCGGCGGGGAGACGGCGGTGCTGTTCCGCAACAACGAGAGTGCGCTGCCGCTGGTGGACCTGTGCGAGCGGCGGGGTGTGCCCTACCGCTTTAAAAAGGCCGACCTGACGTTTTTCACCCACAAAATTGTGCTGGATGCCGTGGATTTTTTGCGCTTTGCCTACGAGCCGGCCAATGGTGAGCGGTTTTTGCGGCTGTACTACAAGTTTGGGCTGGCGCTCTCCCGCCAGAGGGCGCTGGCGGCCTGCGGGGCCAGTGCCCGCACCGGGCGGCCGATTTTGGAGGAGCTGATCCGTGACTCCGAGACAAAGACTCGGATGCGGGAATCGCTGGGGGATATTTACGCGGCGTTTAAGCGCATCCCGCAGCTGAACGCCGCCGATGCGCTGGACGCCGTGCGCCACGGCTGCGGTTACGGCGCGTACCTGAACCAGAAGGGCATGGACACCGGCAAACTGGCTATTTTGGAAATGCTGGCCGAGCAGGAGCCCAACGCCCTGCGCCTGTTGGACCGGCTGGAAGAGCTGCGGATGCTGATTGCCGCAAAGGCCGATGTAAACAGCGATGTTCCGTTTGTTTTATCGACGATCCATTCCAGCAAGGGTCTGGAGTATGACCGGGTGGTGCTGCTGGATGCCTTTGACGGCGTGCTGCCCGCCAAGCCGGAGATCTGCTGCCGCATCCCCGAGGACACCCGCCAATACGAGGAGGACCGCCGCCTGTTTTACGTGGCAATGACCCGTGCGCGGCACAAGCTGGTGGTGTTCGATTGCAAGACGATGCCCTCGGTTTTTGTGCAGGAAGTAATTTTTAATTTGCCCGAGAGCCGTGCCGAACGGGAGCTGGCCAAGGCCGAAACCAACCGGGTGTTGGGGCGGAATAAGCCTGCGGCGGCCGGGCCTGCGTTGCCGCCGGTGGATGTAGCGGCTGTGACCCGCGTAGGGGCCGCCGTGCAGCATGCGGTGTTCGGGCGAGGGGTCGTAACCGAATTTGACGGACGGTTTGTTACTGTGGAGTTCTCGGGGATGCGGGTCAAGAAATTAGATGCTGCGTTGGTGGCGGAAAAGCATTTGTTGTGGGATTTGTAATTGCGGCTGATGGTTGTCACCTCCATGCGGTGACAACCGCATATAACAGCATCCTGCTGTAAGGTTCTTCTTTTTTGTGACCAAAAGGGAAGCGAAAAAGTCTCGCTGCTGCAAGGCAGCACGAAAGGTAAAAACACATATGAAAAAGATATTACTTCTCGCCACTGGCGGCACCATCGCCAGCAAACCCACCGCCGCCGGCGGCCTAGCGCCGGCCATTACATCGGAAGAACTCCTTTCTTTCGTGCCGGAGCTGGCCAAACTCTGCGAGATCGACGCGGTGCAGCTGTTCAGTTTGGACTCTACCAACGTAGGCCCGGAACAATGGCAGCAGCTGGTCCATGCCATCCGCCAAAACTACGATGCCTACGATGGTTTCGTCATTGCCCACGGCACCGACACGATGGCCTACACGGCGGCCGCGCTGAGCTACATGATCCAGAACAGCGCCAAGCCGGTGGTGCTGACCGGCAGCCAGAAATCCATCTACAACCGCGATACGGACGCCCGCAACAACCTGTATCGCACCTTTTTGTATGCCAGCAGCGATTTTTCCTGGGGCGTGCAGCTGGTATTTGACAACAAGGTCATCCTGGGCACCCGCGCCCGCAAGACCCGCACCAAAAGCTTCAACGCCTTTTCCAGCATCGACTACCCCGAGACCGCCGTGTTCCGGGATATGCGGCTCATCCCCTTTCTGCGCCGCCCCGACCCGATGCCGCCTGTGCAGTTTTACGAGCAGCTGGACCCCGCCGTCTTCGTACTGCGGCTGGTGCCCGGCATGCGGGCGGACATCATCCCGCTGCTGGCACCTCACTACCGGGCACTGGTGGTGGAAAGCTTCGGCGTAGGCGGCCTGCCCGGCGGCGAGCACGGCGAAATGTACGCCCGCCTGCAGGATTGGTGCACCAGCGGCCGCCTGGCTGTGTTTACCACCCAGGTTCCCCACGAGGGGTGCGACCTGGCGGTGTATGAGGTGGGCCGCTCAGTGAAAGAGCTGCCCGGCGTGCTGGAAGCCAAGGACATGACCCCCGAGGCCGTGGCCGTAAAACTGATGTGGGCGCTGGGCCAGACCACCGACCGCGCCGAGGCCATGCGGCTGTTTACCACGCCGGTCGAGTGGGACATTGTATAAAACAACTAAGGAAACACCGCACAATTCCCGCCTGACGGCTTAAGCAC
>ERZ773139.4341-NODE-4341-length-11439-cov-3.309645_pt1 | contig 11439 bp, 12 predicted proteins | sample MGYA00580854_ERZ773139 | MGnify/ENA primary metagenome ERZ773139 (study PRJEB29015, sample SAMEA2737809) | human gut metagenome | biome: human gut; feature: human-associated habitat; material: faeces | place: China | collected 2012 ...
ATCGCGGATGACTCCCCGGGCCGCCAAGGTTCCGAATGTGACGATCTGCACCACCCGGTCCTGGACCTTCCGGGAGCCCTGAGGCTCCATCTGCAGCAGTCCCCGCTTTTTCAGAACCGACAGCACCCGGCTTCCGGTCTCCCCCAGGGCGGCGCACAGGTCGTCCCGCTCCATGGGGCCGTCCTGCAGCAGGCGGCAGGCCGCCGCCTCCCGCTCCGACAGGTCCTCCGGCAGGGGCTCCCCGGTCAGGGACCACATCTCCCGATAGCTGTACCACACAGCGGCGGGCAGGATGGTGCGGATGGCGTCGTAAAACGTGCAGAAATATCGCTCCCGCATCCACAGGGCCAGGCGGATCTCCCGGTCCGTGATGACGGGCTCCCGGTCCACCACGGACCGGATGGGCTTGATGGGTTTGTCCGGCACCCCCTGCCCCAGGGCCAGCACGACCCCCTCGCTGACGCGGTTGCCCCGCCCGAAGGGCGCCAGCACCCGCATGCCCACGGCGATGTCCGTCCCCTGGGGGATCAGATAGTCGTAAGGCTTGTCAATGGCATAGGTTGCCGCCGCCACAGCCACCTTGGCGATCTGCGGCATGGCGATTCCCCCTTCTGTCCCGTCACGCCTCGTCGGAGATAGCGGTGTCGATGGACTTGGCATCGAAGCGGCCCTCGGCCACCTCGTTGATGGCCAGGGTCACGGGCTTCTCGTCCAGGGGCTCGTCGCGGCGCTGGGCCTCGATGGCGATCTGGCGGGCCCGGCGGGCCACCACGTTCACCATCATATAGCGGTTGGGAATGTACTGGGTCAGCTTGTTCATAGCGGGATAGAGCATCATAATAGCATTACCGTCCTTTATCAGAAAAAATTTTTAGTCCTTTACCAAATGCATCCGCTCGGCGGGCTTGAAGTGCTCCACGCGGAAGATATCATTGAGCTCAGCGGCGGCGCGCTCCACGTCGTCGTTGATGATGAAATAGTCGTAATCCACGGCCAGGGCCATCTCGTCCCGGGCCCGGGTCAGCCGCTGGCGAATCTTGTCGGCGGAGTCGGTGCCCCGGTTCACCAGGCGGCGCTCCAGCTCCGACCAGGAGGGCGGAGCCAGGAAGATGCGCACGGCGTCGGGCCGCTTGGCATAAACCTGCTGCGCCCCCTGCACGTCGATCTCCAGCATCACGTCCCGGCCCTGATCCAGGGCCTCGTCCACGGGGATGCGGGGGGTGCCGTAAAAATTCCCGGCATAGCCCGCGTGCTCCAGCAGCTGATCCCGGTCGATCATCTTCAGGAACGCGTCGTCGTCGATGAAGTGATAGTGTACGCCGTCAATCTCACCCTGGCGGGGTCCGCGGGTGGTGGCGGACACGGACAGAAACATGTCCGGATGCTCCCTCATGGCGCTTTTGAGCACCGTGCCCTTTCCGGACCCGGACGGGCCGGAAAGAATGAATATTTTGCCTTGCTTTTCCAAAATCAGATCTCCTCCTGCATGAAATCCTCCGCCGACAGGCCCAGGCGGGGGCCCAGCTTCTCCGCCGGCAGGGCGGAGAGCACCACATGGTCGCTGTCCATCACCAACACCGCCGCCGTTTTGCGGCCGTAGGTGGCGTCAATGAGCATGCCCCGGTCCCGGGACTCCTGGATCAGCCGCTTGATGGGGGCGGAATCCGGGCTCACCACGGCGATCAGGCGTCCCACGGACACCAGATTGCCGAAGCCGATATTCACCAGCTGCACAGCGGTCCCTCCCTTACTCGATGTTCTGCACCTGCTCGCGGATCTTTTCCACCTCGGCCTTCATGGCCACCACGTCCTGGGTCACGGCCAGGTCGTTGCACTTGGAGCCGATGGTGTTGCACTCGCGGTTGAACTCCTGCATCAGGAAGTCCATGTCCTTGCCGGTGGGCCGCTGGGCCTGCAGCATGGTCCGCAGCTGGGCCACATGGCTGCGCAGGCGGACGGTCTCCTCGTCTACAGCCACCTTGTCGGCAAAGATGGCGGCCTCGGTGAGGATGCGCCCCTCGTCGATGGTGGTGGAGGCCAGCACCTCCCGCATTTTCTTCTCCAGCCGCTCCCGATAGGCGGACACGGTCTGGGGCGACTGCCGCTCCACCCGGCCCACGGCGGTCTCGATGGTCACCAGGCGGCCCGCAATATCCTCCGCCAGGCGGCGGCCCTCCACGGCCCGCATGTCGTTATAGGCGGCCAGGGCCTGGTCCAGCACCCGGCAGATATCGGCGGCCACGGTTTCCAGGTCCTCCTCGGCCTTGGACACCGTCAGCACATCCGGCAGCTTGGCCAGGGCCATGGGCGTGATCTCCCCCTCCAGGGAGAACATATCCCGCAGCTGGGTCAGGGCCTGGTAATAGCCCCGGGCCAGGGGCTGGTTCACCGTCACCACGGACACGTCCGCGGCGCTGGCGTCGATGGTGACGAACACGTCCACCTTGCCCCGGGACACGGCGGCCCGGACATGGGCCTTCACGGCGTCCTCGGCAAATACGTAGGCGCGGGGCATTTTCACCGTGCAGTCCAGAAAGCGGTTGTTGACAGAGCGCACCTCCACGGTGATGTCCCGCTGGTGCAGGGTCTCTCTGGCCCGGCCGTAGCCGGTCATGCTTTTGACCAATGTAAACTCCTCCTATCTATCGTCCCTCAGCAGCAGAAATAGTATCCGCCGCCGCCAAACAGGCAGTTCATGCAGGCGCAGGCGGCGCAGAGGCTGCTGCAATTGTCCCCGGCGCAGCTGCCGGTGGACACATGCCCGTACCCGTTGGGGCGGTACGCCGCGCCGTTTCCGTTTATCATATCCAGGGCCCGCTGATATTCCGCGTTGCCCGGGTCCATCTGCACCGCCGTCTCATAATAGCGCCGGGCCTCGTCCATCCAGCCCCGCTTATAGCACACGGCCCCCTTCAGGAAGTTCCACTCCCCGTTGTGATCCGTCTGGGCGTTGAGCAGCTCCTCCGCCAGGTTCAGGTTCCCCTGGGAGATAGCCAGGCGGATCCGCTGCCACGCAGCGCCGTAGGCGCCGCCGTAGCCGGTGTTATAGCCGGTATTGTACCCCGCGCCGTAGCCGGGATTATAGCCGGAGCCGCAGCCGCTCTGGCCGCCGGACTGGGCGGCCTTGCGCTGATTGCGGATGGTCTCGTAGGCCTCGTTGATCTCCTTCATCCGCTCCTGGGCCAGGTCCTCCAAGGGATTGTCGTGGTAGTTGTCGGGGTGGTATTTCCGGGCCAGGTTCCGGTAGGCTTTCTTCACTTCTTCGTCTGTGGCGGTGCTGGGGATGCCCAGCACCTGATAGGGATCGCGCATATCAGGCGCCTGCCTTTCGTTGTTTTCTTCTGTGTCCTTTGCGGAAAGTGCCGTTCAGCACCGCCGCGCCCACCGCGTACAGGCCCTCGTATACAACACTCTCGATAATGGCCCGCCAGGGGCCGAAATCCGCCAGCTCAAAGGCGGCGGCCATGGCCCGGACGGAGCTGTCCAGGGTGGCGGCCAGGGCCGCCCGGTCCTCCGCCGTCAGCGTGCCGCCCTCGGCGTGAAAGCGGTACACCAGGGGGTTATAGCTGCCGGACTTCACGTCCTTTTGCAGGTCGTCCGCCGCGTCCACCAGATAGATCCAGCGGCCCAGGTGGTACAGCAGCTGCTCCAGCACCCGGCGGCGCACCGGGTCCGGTTCCTCCTCCGCCGCACCGGCCAGCAGCGCCGCAAAGGCGTCCGCCGCCCGGTCCATGGAGGGGCACCTCTCCCCTTCCAGCCGGGCCAGCTCCTCCAGGTGGGCCCGGGTCCGCTCATCGAAGCCGGGCCGCCTGGCCCGGGCCTTCCGATAGGCCCGGCCCAGGGCCAGCAGCGCCGCGCGGTACGGCAGGCCCCGGAAAAAGCCGTGGTCCGCCACGCCGTCGGTCAGCTGCCACCAGGTGAGGATCACGCTCAGGTCCGCCGCCGTGTCGAAGGCGGGCTGAGGCTCCAGGGCGTCGCAGCCCCGGATGGGGTGGGCCGGGCACCGGCAGTGCGCCGTGGGGCACTCCGGCTCCCGGGACAGCAGCATGGCCAGAAAGGCCAGGTCATAGTTCAGGATCATCCGGGCCGCCAGGCCGTATCTCCGGCCCAGACTGCGGCACAGGCCGCAGTAGGCCGCCTGGAACCGCTGCTTGTCCTCCGCCGTCAGGTGGCCGTCCGACGGCCGCACATAACCGAACATCAGAACTCCCGGACGATGGTATAGGTCAGGGTGTCCCGCTTCCGGGCATAGCCGTCATACAGCTTGATGGGGATAAACGACACCGCCGCCGCCGCAATGGCCACGGCATAGCGCCAGCCCTCCGTCAGCCCTGCCGACAGGAAGTAGCCCAGCAGGAAAAACACCACCGGCAGCATATACACCAGCCAGGTCACCGCCAGGATAGCCCGGGTGGAGCTTTCCACCACCACCTTGTCTCCGGGGCGGACCCCCACGGGGTCCCGGGCCTCGGCATAGACGGAGGCCCCGGTCATGCCGCAGCCGGCGCACTCCTCGCAGTCGTGACCGCAGGCGGACTTGCGGGGCACGGAAATCTGCACATATCCGTCCCGAAGGATCTTTTCAACAGTTGCCACTTGTGTCATTTTGCTCAGTCCTTTCGCTTGGGGAAAATCTCTGTTACGGCAGACGCTCCACGTCCACCACGATCTGATACGAGCCCTTGACGCCCACGTTGGCGTAGTTGGCCACCTGCACCGTCACCGGCACCGTGTGGACCCCCGGCTCCGTGATACCGCTGAGGTCCACGGTAATGCGCAGGTCCTCTGCGGTGATCTGGGCCATCTCGCTCTCCAGGCCCCGCAGGAGGATGTTCAGGCTCTCGGTTACCGGCACGGCGGAGAAGCCCTCCGGCACGTTTTCGCAGTTAAAGGACGTCACGGTGACATTGCGCTCCGTGACCCCCGTGACCACGATGGTCACGGTGACCGGGCCCACGTTCTCCGCCAGGGTGGTGCCCTCCGGGGCGGTAACGCTGTAGGTCAGGCTCTGGGAGGGCTGGAGGTCCTGCAGGTACAGGGTGTCCAGCACGATGGCGTCGATGGTGTCCAGCACGTCCTTCTCGCCCACCAGGGTTACCTTGTCCGGGGACACGGTATACTGCATCGTGTCCAGAGTGGACCCGGCGGCGGGGACGAAGTTGACCACCAGCTCCACCTCCTTGGAGGTCTTTACCGGCAGGGTAGCCTGCACGGTCTTCACCTTGGAGCGGACAGCGGGGTTGTCGATCTTGATGTCGTTATAGTCATACAGCTCCCACTCCAGGGCCTGGACCACGGTGCGGTCGGCGCCGGAAATGTCCAGGGTCACCTTGGCATAGGCGATGTTCAGCAGATCGTCCCGCTGGCCCCGCAGGTTCAGCTCCGCCGGATCCAGGGTCAGCTCCCCGGCGGTGAAGCCCTTGGCGGTGCTGCCCACGATGTCGCAGCGGATGGGCACGGTCTTGCTGTCCATCTCGCCCACGGTAACGGTGACGCTGTAGGCGCTGGCGTGATCCACGGAAATTTTGCTGCGCTGGATGTCGTCCTGGAAGTACACCTGGTACGACAGGGTCTGCTGCCCGGTCTCCTGAATGGTGCTGGTGTCCGCCACAATGCGGACCTTGCTCTTGTCCAGCTTGAACAGCTCGCTGCGGGGACCCTTGAGCACCAGGTCGATGGTGGTGTCATAGCCCGACAGCAGCATCAGGTTCTTTTCGGCCAGGCTGGTGTCCTCGCCGGAAAACTCCACGGGGACGTTGTTGACCTTCATGGTCACCTCCACGGAAAGCCCCCGGTCCACATAGACCCACAGGGCGATGGCCACCAGGATGGAGATGACGATGCGGATGACCTTGCGGCTCTTGTCGGGATTCTGGTTGGTGTTAGTCTTGGTTTCCATTCTGCTCCCCCTTTCTATGGGCGTGCAGCAGCTCCCGCAGGGACAGGCGGGGCTTGTCCGGCTCCTCCTCCGGCTGGGGCATCAGCTCGTTGCGCAGCAGCTGCCGGAGCGTCTCCGGCATCAGGTGCCGCTTCAGCATGCCGCCGATGGCCACGGAGATAGAGCCTGTCTCCTCCGACACGATGACCACCACCGCGTCGGAATTTTCGCTCATGCCGATGCCCGCCCGGTGGCGCATGCCCAGGTCCCGGCTGAGATTCACATTCTTGGACAGCGGCAGCATGCACCCGGCGCCCAGGATCCGGCCCTGCCGGATGATAACGGCGCCGTCGTGCATGGGGGCCTTCACGAAGAAGATGTTCTTCAGCAGCTCGCTGGACACCGCCGCATCCAGGGTGGTGCCGCTGCGGACGATCTCGTCCAGCAGCAGCTTCCGCTCGAACACGATCAGCACCCCCGTGCGGGTCTTGGCCATGTCGGTGCAGGCCGCCACGGTCTGGTCGATGGCCCGCTCCAGCTCGGTGGACTGCTGCTCCGGCTGGAAAATGCGCAGCAGGCGGATGTTCCGGCTGCCCACCTTCTCCAGCAGCTGGCGGATCTCCGGCTGGAACAGGATGATCAGGGCCAGAACGCCCCACTCCACCATGTGGCTGAGGATATAGTTCACGCCCCGCAGATTCAGGGCCGCCGGGGACGACAGCCACAGGGCCACCAGAAAGATCGCCACGCCCTTGAGGATATTCTCCGCCCGGGTGCTGCGCACCAGACAGAGGATCTTATACACCAGATAGGCGATAATGGCCACGTCCAGCACGTCCATGGGCCGGATCAGCGACAGATACCGCCCGGCCCGCTCCAATACAGATACAATTGCTTCCATTTCAGGCGTCCCTTCCTTGCACATACCAATACGTATTTTACATTATATAAAATTTATTGGGAAAATGCAACAAAAACGTCTGTCAAAGCTCTACATTTTCACGAAGCACCCGGGACACGGCCCACACCAGGCGGTCCGCCTGGTCCGGCGTATTGAAAAAGGACGCGCTGAGCCGCAGGGTGCCGGTGTCCAGGGTCCCCGCCGTGCGATGGGCCAGGGGCGCGCAGTGAAGCCCCGCCCGCAGGGCGATGCCCCGCCGGGCCAGGGCCTCCCCCTCCGGCGTCAGGCACACGTCCTTGCCCCGGCCCGCAGACTCCAGATAGATCAGCCCGTCCCCCTCCATCCGCCGCAGGGCGGAGTTGACGGTCTGCTTGGTCATGCCGCTCCAATAGCAGATGTCCCGCAGGCGGCACCGGCCTCCGGCGTCGCATAGGGTGTACAGCACCCCCATGACGCTGTCCGAAAGGCCCCAGTGCTGGGCCATTTCATGATAAACCGCGTCTGTCTCCTGCAAAAGATGGTTAAACCGGCGCATATCCCGGGATGTGTATGCCATGGGGCCGCCCTCCTTGGTCCGAAATCGTACCCGGATACTATAGTACGATTTCGGACGATTGTCAAGCAAAAACAGACCGCCGGTCCCGGGAAAGAGGGGACCGGCGGTCTGTTTTGTGGTAAAAGGAGAGAGAATAACAATGATAACAGCTTTTGGATTACGGGCTTATCTTACCGTCCCGGCGGAGAAAAGTCAATAGCTCCCCACCATCGTTTACAGAACGTTCACAGGAAACCGGCACTCTGCCTATTGACGGCGGGGCGCAATGGTGGTAATATTTAGCCTGCTAACATTTAGGGTGCTAAACATTAAAATCTCAGGAAAGGAGCAGACTATTATGAGCTGCATGAAAAAGCCCGAGCTTATCGGCCCCCTGCTGGGGTACTGCAACCACCGGGCCTATCAGCGGATGGAGCAGAAGCTGCGGCGCTATGGGGTCACGCCCATCCAGTGCCGGTCGCTGACGTATCTGCACCGGCAGCCGGGCCCCGTGACCCAGAAACAGCTGCAGCAGCATCTGGCCGTGAAGCCCTCCACCGTCAACGGCATCGTGGACCGGCTGGTGGAAAAGGGGATGCTGACCCGGTCCCCGGGGGAAAAGGACGGCCGGTGCCGCATCCTGCGGCTGACGGAGGCCGGACAGCAGTTTTATGATGACTTCGAGTCCATCACTCGGCAGATCGAGGACCTGATCCACCGGGGCATGGACCCCCAGGAGACGGAGACCCTGCGCCGGCTTCTGCTGCGGGCGGCGGACAATCTGACATCGGAGGAGGACAACGCATGATTCGGAAATTAGCCCCCTATACCAAGGGGTATCGCGTCTGGATATTCCTGGGTGTTCTGTGCTCAGCCGGCGAGGCCGTGCTGGAGCTGCTGCTGCCCAAGGCCATGAGCCAGATCGTGGACGTGGGCATCGCCAACGGCGACAAGGCGTACATTCTGGCCATGGGCCTGAAAATGATCCTCATGGCCCTGGCGTCCCTGGTGATGGGCGTGGGCGCGGCAGCTCTGGCGGCCAAGGCCGGCATGGGCTTCGGCGCCAACGTCCGGGCCGCGGAATATGCCCAGGTGCAGCGGTTCTCCTTTGCCAACATTGAGCATTTTTCCACGGCCTCTCTGATTACCCGGCTGACCAACGATGTGAGCAGCCTGCAGATAACCCTGATGATGGGGATGCGAATGCTGGTGCGGGCCCCGGTGATGCTGGTGACGGCCCTGGTGATGGCCCTTATCATCAGCACACGGCTGAGCCAGGTGTTCCTGGTGGTGATCCCGCTGCTGGTGCTGGGTGTGGTGCTGGTGCTGCGGAGGGTGGGGCCGTTCTTCACCTCCCTGCAGGGGGCCACTGACGACCTGAACCTGGTGGTGCAGGAGGATCTGAACGCCATTCGGGTGGTGAAATCCTTCGTGCGGGAGGATGTGGAAAAGGAAAAGTTCGCCGGGCGCAATGAAAAGCTCAAGGCCATGGCGGAAAAGGCCTTCGGCTTTGTGGTGATGTTCATGCCGCTGATCTTTCTGCTCATGGGCGGCACCATTGTAGCCGTGCTGTGGATCGGCGGAAACTATGTGTTTGAGGGGAGCCTGCTCTCCGGCGACCTCATTGCTTTTTTCACCTATGTGTCGGAAATTCTCATGTCGCTGATGATGGTATCCATGGTGATGATGCTGCTCACACGGTCCATCGCCTGCGGCAGGCGCGTGATGGCGGTGCTCAACGAGGAGCCGCAGATCACCGATGAAAAGGCCCGGGAGGGGCTGACCGTGGCCAGCGGGTCTATCGACTTTGACCATGCGTATTTCCGTTATAATGAAAACGGCCAGACCTGGAACCTGGAGGACATCGACCTGCACATCCCTTCCGGGGCTACGGTGGGCATCCTGGGCGGTACCGGCAGCGCCAAGACCACCCTGGTGAGCCTGATCCCGAGGCTCTACGAGGCCACAGAGGGCAGCGTGCGCGTGGGCGGACACGATGTGCGGGAATACTCCATGAAGCAGCTGCGAGACGCCTGTGCCATGGTCCTGCAGAAGAACACCCTGTTCTCCGGCACCATCAAGGATAACCTCCGCTGGGGCGATGCCAATGCCACAGACGAGGAGATGCGCAGCGCCTGCCGCATTGCCTGCGCAGAGGAGTTCATTGAGAAAATGCCGGAGGGCTACGACACCTACATTGAGCAGGGAGGCACCAATGTGTCCGGCGGGCAAAAGCAGCGGCTGTGCATCGCCCGGGCCATTCTCAGACGGCCCAAGGTGCTGATCCTGGACGACTCCACCTCGGCGGTGGACACGGCCACGGACGCAGCCATTCGTCAGGGTCTGCGCTCCACCCTGCCGGGGACCACGAAGGTCATTATCGCCCAGCGCATCTCCTCCGTGCAGGACGCGGACATCATCGTGGTGCTGGACGACGGCAAAATATCCGGTGTGGGCAGCCATGCAGAGCTGCTGAAAACCAACGAAATTTACAGGGAAGTGTATGAATCCCAGCAGGGAGGAGGTGCCATTGATGGCTGAAGCAAAACGCAGACCCGGGCCCCACGGCCCCGGCGGCGGTCAGCGCCATCGGTATCAGAAGCCCAAGGACATGAAGGGCACCGTGAAAAAGCTGCTGAAATACATGGGCCGGTATAAGGGCGCTTTGGTGCTGGTGGCACTGTGCCTGCTGGTGAGCAGCGGAGGGTCCATCCTCTCCAGCTACCTGCTCAAGCCCATTATCAACGACTATATTCTGCCGGGGGATTTCCCGGGACTGATCAAAATGCTGTGCCTGCTGGGCGGGGCCTTCGCCCTGTCGGGCCTGTGCTCCTACGCCTATGCGCGGATTATGGTCCACATTGCCCAGAACACCGTAGCGGCCATAAGACGGGATCTGTTTAACAAGATGCAATCCCTGCCCCTGCGGTACTTTGACACCCACCAATCCGGTGACCTTATGAGCCGGTTTACCAACGACATCGACACCATTTCGGAGATGATCAACTCCAGCTTTGCAAACCTCATCTCCTGCATTCTGACCTTCTTGGGGACCATCGGGATGATGCTGTACCTGAACTGGGTGCTGACGCTTATCACCTTTGCTTTCCTGGCACTGATGCTCCTGACGGTAAAGACCATCGGCGGGCGCAGCCGGGTGAGCTTTCAGCGGCAGCAGGCGGCCCTGGGCGCGGTGAACGGCTATGTGGAGGAGATGATCGAGGGTCAGAAGGTTATTAAGGTCTTTAACCACGAGCAAAAGACTATCGACCAGTTTGACACCCTCAACGAGAGCTATCGGCAGGCGGCCACCGCCGCCCAGGCCTATGCCAGCTCCATGATGCCCGCCATGGGCAACCTCTCCCGCATTGACTACGCCGTGACCTGCTGCGTGGGCGGCCTGCTGGCCATCGGCGGCGTGGGGGACATCGGCTCCCTGGCGGCGTACCTGCTGTATGTAAAGCAGGTGTCCCAGCCCATTGCCCAGATGAGCCAGCAGGTGAATACCATCCTGGCCGCCGTGGCCGGCGCAGAGCGCGTATTCGCCGTGATGGAGGAGCAGCCCGAGACGGACGAGGGCAAGACTGTGCTGGTCCGGGCGGAGAAGAAGGACGGGGCGCTCCGGGAGGTGCCCTACCGCACCGGCTGCTGGGCCTGGAAGGCCCCGGACGGCACCATGACAGAGCTGCGGGGCGATGTGCGGTTTGACCATGTGGACTTCGGCTACACCAAGGAAAAGGCCGTGCTGCACGATGTGAGCCTGTATGCCAAGCCCGGGCAGAAGATCGCCTTTGTGGGCTCCACCGGCGCAGGAAAAACCACCGTTACGAACCTCATCAATCGCTTTTATGACATTGATGCGGGGACCATCACCTATGACGGCATTGATGTGCGCAATATTGAGAAAAATTCTCTGCGCCGGTCCCTGGGCATGGTGCTGCAGGATACGCACCTGTTTACCGGCACCGTGGCCGAGAACATCCGCTACGGACGGCCCGACGCCACCGACGAACAGATCGTGGCGGCGGCTAAGCTGGCCAACGCCGACGGCTTTATCCGCCACCTGCCCCAGGGATACGACACCCCTATCACCGGTGACGGCGGCAGCCTGAGCCAGGGCGAGCG
>ERZ773139.4353-NODE-4353-length-11424-cov-3.520362_pt1 | contig 11424 bp, 9 predicted proteins | sample MGYA00580854_ERZ773139 | MGnify/ENA primary metagenome ERZ773139 (study PRJEB29015, sample SAMEA2737809) | human gut metagenome | biome: human gut; feature: human-associated habitat; material: faeces | place: China | collected 2012 ...
TTTTTATTTATATGGTTTATAATTTATTGTTCAGATAATATTTCAGATTCTCTTTCAAAAGAATATCAATCGGCATCAGGTTCACTTTTTCAGGATTCTGCTTAAATAACAGATGATTGCACAATGACTTGATGCCATCATATCCTTGTCGTTCGGGGCGTTGTGCTACTAATGCGGTAATGACGCCTTCGGAAAGCAGTTGTGTGTTCCTTTCGATCAGGTCGTAGCCAACCAGCTTAACAGACTTCATCCCCCGTGCCTTCAGATAATTTCCCAAGATATAACAGGTTGAATTGAAAATAATACCACCTTTTATAGAAGAGTTAGCTTCAAAAAGCTCGTCAAGTTTAATGAAGTTATATACAGAATCATTGATTTTCAACTCTACTTCGTGTAACTTCCCACCAAATCCTATTTCTTTCAGATAATGACAGAAACCTTCACGCCTGTTTTTTCCTTGATTGGAGTCATTCTTTCCGCTATGGATAATTCGTGCCATCAGAATGTCAGAAGAGGAAGAGAGTCTGTCCGTCAATAATCTGGCCGCAATCACTCCGGCATCATAAGATTCCGTTCCAAAATATGCAAGCTGATGTTGCCCCTTAATATTAGAGTCAACATACACATAGGGGATCTCATTATTATCGAGCTCCTGAGAAAGACGAATTACAGAATCGGCAAACAGCGTAGCAATCAATACTCCATCCACTTTTCCGTCCAGCAGATTACGGACAGTATCATCAAAAGCTTTATTATTATATTGATCGAAGAAAAGCTTGGTTACAATTATATTATACGACTCCATTTCCGAAGCCGCTTTATCAATTCCTTCGGAAATAGCCTCCCAATATTCACCGTGAGTGAACGAGGGAATGATAGCAACAAAATGGTATTGTTTTTTAGATGCCAACGAACGTGCCATCAAGTTCGGCTGATAATGAACCATTTCCAGAATGGCCTGCACTTTCTTCTTGTTTTCTTCCGATACCCGTCCACGATTATGAATTACCCTGTCTACTGTACCGACAGAGACTCCCGCCATCTTGGCGATGTCCACAATACGAATATTTGAGAATTCTTTATCCATTTACTGATAAGTATCTTGTTTTTCAACGACAAAAGTAAAATGAATTATTGAATTAAACAAAAGTGTGTGCGCACACACATCATAACAAACTATTAATATAATACTATAAATCAACGATTTAAAGCAATACCACAAAGTGCACACATGTTGTTAAACATAAGATATTAAGCAGAAAAGCTATAAAACATCTATTAGAAAAGTAATAAGTATCATGCAAGAAGAGCTTTTTATCTGCAGAAAGAATGGAAAAGAGGTATATGAGAAGCAAAATGTGTACGGGCACACATCACTCTTAATAAGTGAAAAAGGCCTTTAATAATAGGAAGAACAGAACAAATCGAAAGTGGTAACCAGTTCTATTAAAATCGATTACCACTTTCAAGGGCTATTATTTTTCCCATTTGTCTTTTGCCTTTCCAACTACCTTGTCAGCTTCTTCAGCTACTTTATCTGCAACTTTAGCTCCTGTTTCAACAGCTTTCAGGCCCAGATTCATTGCTTTTCTTTCTGCTTCAGCTGCTGCTATTTCAGCGTCACGACCGATACGGTGAATAGCGTTATAAATATCACTTTCCAACTGTTTAGCTTTAGCTGTACGTGAAAGACGATAAGCTACTGCACCAAGAATTGAACCAATTCCAAGTCCAATCCAGAAATTTCCATGTCTACATTCCATAATTAAGTTCTGTTTTTAGATTAAAAATAAATTATATAAAATTATTATTTAGATTTCGAGAATAAAGAAGCAATCCATAACACCAGAATAGCCCCCACAGTAGAAGTAATCAAACTCCCGATCAATCCCGAAGCTGCCAGTCCGAAAAGGGCAAATACCCAACCGCCCAGTACACCTCCAAGAATACCAAGTAATAAATTTATTACAAGACCAAAACCTCCGCCGCGCATTATTTTACCTGCGAGGAACCCAGCCACAATACCAATAATAATATACCAAATAAAGCCCATTTTATCCTCCTTTTTTTATTTAACAACAGTAGGTGTAGAGAATAGTTCGGTAGGGCAAAAATGAATTAACTACAATTTACAATCCTTAGTTTTAAGACTTTATTCAAAGGAACTTTTACGACCGAAGCTCCCCTTCTATCCAGACAGGAACTTGTTTCTTAGATCGTTCTCTTTTCTATAAAGGGGCTTTCATACGTTATTCCGTTGAACAGTATCTTCGATTCTTTTTTTATACTTATTCTTTTTCGTTCTACCTAGGTGGAACTAAAAGATAACCCACGTAGAACGAAACAAGAATAACATAGCGAGACAGTAATTGATTAAAGGCAGGAGGTTATTTATGGCATAACACAGATATGAACAGTTATAAGGTTGCTAAAGAAATAATCTGAGCAACAGTCCGGCTAATATTATTCTTAGCGGCTTCCGGTTTCATCGCTACTTCCAAAGACATAGGCGAAGGAACAATGGAAAAGATACCTCGAAAACCGGCCTTATTCAAAACTTCCGTATCTGCTATGCTACCTGCTACAACAATGACCGGTATGCCTTGTTTGTTCGCTTCTTCTAATATTCCGAACGGAACTTTTCCCATCACAGATTGGCGGTCTACCCTTCCCTCTCCGGTTATTATCAAATCGGCATCTTTTATTTTCTCATCAAACTTCAATGTCCGGAGCAATAATTCGATTCCCGGCTTCAACTCCGCATTCAGAAAAGCCAGAAATGCTCCTCCCAAACCACCGGCGGCTCCCGCTCCGGCAACCTCTGTGATTTCTCTTCCGGTAGTTGAATGAATCAATCGGGAAAACCTCTTCATACCTGCATCCAGTTTTTCAATCATAGCACCGTCAGCTCCTTTTTGGCGGGCAAAAACGTATGCGGCACCTTCCGGACCACTAAAGGGATTTCGCACATCACATGCTATCGTAAAACGGGCATCTTTCAATGCCGGATGGACAGAAGAAAAATCAATAGCGACAATCTGATCCAAGATTTGACCTCCCTTCCCCAAAATTTCTCCATTCTGATCGTAAAAACGGAAACCTAATGCCTGTAACATACCCAGTCCGGCATCGTTTGTCGCACTCCCTCCGATACCAATTATAAATTCCCGGTATCCATGTTCAATCGCGTGCAATATCAATTCACCGGTTCCATAAGTAGTAGTCAGCATCGGATTCCGTTCCGTTGCCGATAATAATGGCAGCCCGTTCACTGCAGCCATTTCGATAAAGGCAATACGTTTATCGCCCGAAACTCCATAAGCTGTTTCTATCGGACGCATCAAAGGATCACCGGCAATTACCTTTTGATATGCACCTTCGGTTGCTTCCACCAAAACATCGAGCATCCCTTCACCTCCGTCGGCTATCGGAAAACAAACGACCTCACAGTCCGGACAAACTTGTTTTACGCCTTCTTCGGCAGCCTTTTCCGCCTCTGTGGAGGAAAGACAACCTTTGAAAGAATCCATCGCTACTACCACTTTCTTCATATCATACAGAATTAATCGTAGCAAATATATTGAGAAACGGGAAGTTTACGTACCTTTGCAGGCAATTTTTTCAGGAACACTTCAATAGAAATAGGTATTATGGTACAGAATCAAGAACAGCCTGTAGGGAAAATTACGTTCTCTATCTTAATTGCATTAAGTCTTTCACACTGCCTCAACGACCTTTTGCAGTCTGTAGTTTCGGCAGCTTACCCATTGTTCAAGGATGATTTGGGATTAAGCTTCGCGCAAATCGGACTGATCACATTAGTTTATCAACTTTCCGCATCTGTTTTTCAGCCGATTACCGGAATTATCTTTGACAAGTATCCCATTGCATGGTCTTTGCCTATCGGAATGAGCTTTACAATGGTCGGACTTACCAGTCTGGCATTCTCCGACAATCTTCCCTGGATATTATTATCCGTATTTTTAATTGGTATCGGTTCTTCCGTACTGCATCCGGAAGCGTCCCGAATCACTTTCCTCGCTTCGGGTGGAAAACGTGGACTCGCACAATCCTTGTTTCAGGTTGGCGGTAATTTCGGAGGTTCATTAGGCCCATTATTGGTAGCCTTACTGGTAGCTCCTTATGGCAGAGACCATCTTTTCATTTTCTCATTTGTCGCTTTAGCGGCTATTGGGGTGATGTATCCGATATGCAAATGGTACAAATCTTATCTAAACCGGATGAAAGCGCAAATAGTAAGTCTCAGAAAGCCAGTGCATCTCCCACTGCCTATGGATAAGACGGCTATCACTATCGGTATATTATTAATATTGATTTTCTCTAAATATATCTATATGGCAAGTCTTACCAGCTATTATACTTTCTATCTGATTCATAAATTTAATGTAACCGTACAAGAATCGCAGCTATATTTATTTATTTTCTTAGTTGCCACTGCCATCGGAACATTGATCGGCGGTCCGATAGGCGACCGCGTCGGACGGAAATATGTTATCTGGGCTTCCATTCTGGGAGCAGCACCTTTCGCTTTACTTATGCCTCATGCTAATCTTACTTGGACCATTGTGCTTAGCTTCTGTGTAGGGTTAATGCTTTCCTCCGCCTTTCCTGCCATACTGCTCTATGCGCAAGAACTGCTGCCCACCAAATTAGGATTAGTATCAGGGCTTTTCTTCGGATTCGCCTTCGGAGTTGCAGGTGTCGCTTCTGCCGTTCTTGGCAACTTGGCTGATAAAACCAGTATTGAATATGTATATAATGTCTGTGCATATATGCCGCTGCTGGGATTAGTCACTTTCTTTTTACCTAATTTGAAAAAGCAAAAAGCAGCATAAAAACAGCCGGTATGCGTCATCACGACGTATACCGGCTCACAAGTTAAGGTCAAAGTCAAAAAATTAAGAGAGCTATTTATTATAAGTTAGGGTTTGCATTCATTTCCTTCTCAGGGATCGCATACAGGTAATAGCTACTGTTTTCACTAAACGCTTTGCCATTCGGGAAGCTGAGGAACCAATGTCCCAATGGATTTCTCTTTGCAAAGCTACCTCCCTCCTGCCAGCAGTCTACTTCCGTTTTCTGCACTTCTTCGGATAAGGCCGTACGTTCTACCGTTTTCTGGGTACGGAGAATATCAGTGATACCAAAGCCTTCTCCCCAAAGTTCACGACGACGCTCCATCAGTATTTCATCAATGACCGCTTCGTTTGTCTTTCCTGTCACATCATAATTTCCTACCCCACGAGCATTGCGTAAAGTATTCAAAGGGATTACAGCCTGATCTAACGCTACACCGTCACGAACTTTCGCTTCCGCTTCTATCAGATACATTTCTGAAGAACGCATCAACACCAGGTCGGCTGTATCATCTGAGCGCATGTGAAACTTTTTATACCCCAGATATCCTTCGCGCATCCATTGGAACAGAGGCAAGCGGATGTCTCCTTCTATAAAAGTATCTTTCAAATGAGGATCTGCCATGAAACTACTATAAGCTCCGACATAAGTCGCATCTAGATAATAGAAGTTGTAACTTGCATCCGACTGGGAAAGTGTTTGAGGAGATCCCCAGATCCATTCCTTGTTGGAAATATTATTAAAGCCTTCATATTCGGCAGTGGTAGTCATCAGTGAGTATCCTTTGCGGGCAGCTTCGGCAGCTTTTGCAGCCTCTCCCCATTGTCCGGTCAATAAGTACGCACGTGCCAAAAGACCGTTGACAACATCTGCATTCGGTTTGAATTTCTGGGCGTCTCCTTTGCGGACATAGCCTTCCAAATACTCTTGTGCAAGATTCAAATCATCAAAAATACGCTGATAAACTTGTGCTACCGTTGATTTTCCTTTTGGCTCGGTAGTGCTCGTAGTCGGTTCTGTATAAATAGGTACACAAAGGGCATCCTTATCTTTCAGATAGGTAAACTGATAATGCTGTACCAGATGTAAATAACAAAAAGCACGCAAAGCCAATGCCTGCCCCTGTGCCTGTCGAAGTTCCTCGGAGTCCCCTTTAATGGAAATCGCAGTATTACAATTATCTATTGTTTTATATATCAGATACCAGGCAAATGAAGTTCTTCCGTCAGATGGAATCGCTATGTCATTGAACTGATACGAAGAATTGAAACCATATTTCGGACGAGAAACCACATCGCTTGCCATCATATCATCCTGACATTGAAGTGCCCGATAGCCAATATTGGCATAAGTTGTTCCGTACTCGAACAGGTTATACCAAGCTCCGTTGAAGAGACGTTCCGCGTTTCCGGCTACTGCCACCTGATCGGAGCTTACTGCATCCGTGGGCTCTGTATCCAGAAAGCTACTGCTACAACTTGTCGCCAATAGTAATCCGGCAACAGCAGTCAGCATAGATTGTATTTTTATCTTTTTCATATATATATCGTGTAATTTTAGAAAGATAGATTAATACCTCCGGAAATGGTTCGCATAGCCGGATAACGATAATAAGTGATGCCTGTAATTCCCTGTTCCGGGTCAAGTCCCTGATTCCTGTGAATAGTGAAAAGATTATCACCTTGTACAAACACCTGCACGCTGCTCAATGCCAATTTACTGATCAACTGTTTCGGCAAATTGTAAGAAAGAGTCAGATTTTTCAGTCGCATATACGAGTTGTTCTGCAAGAAACGGGTGGAAGCAGAGTTCCAGTTATTGGAAGTAGTACTCAAAGCCGGCACATCCGTATAACGGTTTTCCGGTGTCCATCTTCTCAGTATCTCTGTCGACCAGTCACGACCTTCCAGACTACCGTTGTGCAAAATCATCGTAATATCACGGTTGTAGATATATCCGCCAATGCTATAAGCAAAGATTGCGGAAAGATCGAATCCTTTCCATGAAAGCGAAGTGTTAAAACCACCATATACTTTGGGAAGGGAAGATTTGTTGACGTAATAATAATTTGCCGAAGCATAATCACTTGTAGTAACACGTTTCCCTGTCGGGTTATCATTGGCGTCTACCTCGTCCATATACCACAACGGATTTCCATTGTCGGGGTCTACACCTGCCCACTCTTTCATGTAGAAGTCATAAACAGACCGTCCCACCTGTAGTTTATTCACGCCACTTTGCGGCATATCTTTCAATGGAAGTTCCGTTACCTTATTCTTATAATGTGTCAGGTTCATACCTAGTTTCCATACCCATCCATTCTGGTTAATTATTGTCCCGTTCAACACCATTTCAATACCTGTATTTTTCAGTGCACCTACATTCTCATCAATAGAACCATATCCTAAGGAAGGAGCTATCGGACGGGAATAAAGCAAGTCTTTCGAACGACGTGTAAAGAAGTCGAACGAACCGGAAAAACGGTTATTAAACAGCGAAAAGTCAACTCCAACATTAAAGTTCAGGTTCGTCTCCCATTTCAGGTTGGGAGTAGCCATACGGTCGGAAACCAAAGCATTCTCTCCCAAATTGGAAACAATCGTATAAAGTCCCTTGCTTGCATAATAGGTTCCCAGATTATCATTTCCCTGTGCACCATAACTCATTTTCAAAGTTAAGGCAGATAGCCAGTCGGAAGTACTTGCCATAAACTCTTCACGGTCAATACGCCAGGAAGTTCCCAAAGACCAGAAGTTACCCCAGCGAGTCTCCGGTGCAAAACGGGAAGAACCGTCACGGCGATACGATGCGGAGAAGAAGTATTTATCCTGATAATCATATAACAATTGGGTCAGATAACCCACCAAAGCATAATCGATACGATAGCCTGAGCCACCTGTCAATTGTGAGCCGACTACCAGTTCGGGCATGTCAGGCTGAGCCATTTTGGTGCGCGAAGCAGTCAGTTCATCATAACGGTAAGAATAAGCCTCCATTCCGGCCAGCACATTGAAGTGATGATCGCCGATGGTTTTATCATACGATGCGATATTATTCCATGTCCAAGAGAAAGTACGCGAGTTCAAACGACTGGAACCACCTCCGTTTTCCAAAGCCGGACCTATTTTGGGATTGGTATAATCCAGCGTGTTATAGTTGATCAAGTCGAAATTGAAACTTGTCTTAAACTTCAGTCCTTCGATGATCGTAGCTTCAAGATAAGTACGACCGGAAAATTCATCTTTCATTCGTTCCGATTTATCTAAAGGCAATGTAGCAGGCAAGTTCCAGTTTGCCATAGAACCGGAGGGACGATAAGAACCGAAATCATAGATACGGCTACCATCTTCATTCAGTTTATAGCTGCCATCCGTATTCATTTCATAAATAGGATAAAAGCCGGGCATAGTACGGCCAGCCGTAATTACATTGCTGGTTTTAGAGTCAGAAGACACCGGATAATTCTGCATGGAATGCGCAAAACTCAGGTTAATGCTTCCTTTCAGCCAGGAAGTCATTTCACTCGTCACATTCGAGCGAAGATTAAAACGCTGGTAACCGGATTCCAGTGCGATCCCTTTATCATTCAAATATCCGGCAGAAAAGAAATACTGGTTGGACTTGCCACCACCGGAAACACTCAGGTTCAGTTCCGTGCGGAGTGCTTGCTGTTCCATAGCATCGCTCCAGTCGGAGTTCCATAAAGGGCGGGCACCATCCAGCAATTTTCCATCCGTACCGACAGGCTGCGGATACTGCGTTCCATATGGATTCGGACCGCCGCCCATCAATTTAGTAACCAGATCTTTGGAAGCCTGTGCCGCAGCAGTTTCCGGAGTATAATCCGAACTTTTAGCATACTGGTTCCGGAGTGCTTCCCAATAAAGTTCAAAATATTGATTGGTACTTACCCGGTCATAATCACGTACTGCACGATTGGAACCTCCTAAAGAGGCTTTTACTTTGACTGTCGCCTTTGAGTCCTGTTCCCCTTGTTTCGTCGTAATGATAATAACCCCATTGGCACCACGAGAACCGTATAAGGCGGCAGATGCAGCATCTTTCAATACAGTCATCGAAGAAATATCATCCGGATTGATAGAGTTTACACTACCATCAAACGGAACACCGTCTACAACATATAACGGTGCACTGGAAGCATTAATAGAACCGATACCACGAATACGAATTTCCGCATCCGTACCCGGCTGACCGCTGGCAGCACTAGCCTGTACCCCGGATACCGTGCCTTCGAGCACACGTGATACGCTGGAAGTCTGCAACTTCTCTATTTCTCCGGCTTTCATTGTCGAAGCAGCTCCGGTAAAACTATATTTCTTGGCAGTGACATAAGCAACTACCATCACTTCGTCCAGCTCTTTGCTCTCCGATTCTAAAGTAACATTGATTACATTGCGGTTATTCACCGATTGTTCCACCGTCCGCATTCCTACAAAGCGGAAAACGATAGTCCCATTGGCGGGAGCTTCAATTGAATAGTTTCCATCAATATCTGTAATGGTTCCGGAAGAGGCGCCTTTCACTTGTACGGAAACACCGGGTAAAGGCTCTCCTTCAGAAGTCACAGTACCCGTCACGCGTTTCTCTTGTTGTGCTTCTGCATACACTATATTGCCGGCAGAAAGCAATAGAAACGCCACTAATAAACGTAAATAGATTCTCATAATTTTGTGGCTTAGGATTTATTTGCTTGTTCTAACTAACAGAATACATATCTCATTTGTTTAGGAAACGAAACATTTTTTTAGACGATTATTAGTATAAATCAACGAAAGGTAGTACATTCGTGAAACGAACAGTATCAATCATAGCAACGAAAAATCACAGGATGAAACAAATTGTTCTATCTCTTTTTCTGTTTCTGTCACTCTCCTTACAGGCTCAAACTGAAGGGAGAGATACCCTAATGAACGATAGTCTGCAAGCTGATTCTGTGGTGCCGGCCCAACCGAGCGCTTTCAAAAGAGCCATTAAGAAATTCATGAATTTCAGTGACTTCGACACACTTTACATCAGTCCCAACCGGTATAACTACGCATTAATGACGACACATTTCAGCAACTTTGAATATTATTCTGTTACCAGCAATCTGCCACAACCACAAAAGCTGAGTTTCTCCCCCAATCCACATAACAAAATAGGATTGTACTTTGGCTGGCGATGGATTTTTCTGGGATGGTCCGTAGACGTGGACGATATTTACCGGAAAACGAACCGGAGGAACAAAGGAACAGAATTTGACTTAAGCTTATACAGTTCCAAACTGGGAGTAGACATTTTCTATCGTCGTACGGGTAATAACTACAAAATTCATAAGATCAACGGTTTCCCGGAAGACATCCCCGCCAATTACTCCGAGAACTTCAACGGAATAAAGGTCGATATCAGAGGACTGAACCTATACTATATCTTTAACAACCGCAAATTCTCCTACCCTGCCGCTTTCAGCCAGTCAACCAATCAACGCCGGAATGCAGGTTCGTTTATCGCAGGTTTTTCCATTTCAAAACACAATCTTGAGTTTGATTATACAGAACTTCCCGATTTCATACTGGAAACAATGAATCCCGGCATGAAAGTCAACAATATAAAATACACCAATGCCAATATCAGTTTTGGCTATGCCTATAACTGGGTATTTGCCCGTAACTGCCTGGCATGCCTGTCGCTCAGTCCGGCTGTTGCTTATAAGACGTCGCGCATAGAGAAAGACACAGAAGAGCCCAGCGACTGGTACAAGAACTTCAATATTGATTTTATATTACGGGCGGGTGTGGTATACAATAACAGCAAATATTTTGTAGGTACTTCCTTTCTGGGCAGGACGTATGATTATTACCGGGATAACTTCTCCCTGAACAATGGATTCGGGACGTTGCAAATATATGCCGGATTCAATTTCTATCTGAAGAAAGAGCACCGGAAGAAAAAATAATCTATCCGCAAATTACCAGAACTTATTATGTTCTGCGCTATATTCAAATCCGGCTGACTGCAACAGTCCTACAATCGTCTCTTTATTGACATTCATATCATCACAGAGTTCATCCAATGAAGAATAACAGTCACGCAATTTCGTATTGATGAAGCTGAAAAGCATCATCGGGTCTTTAGGTAATTCCATCTTTCTACTAATACTTATTGATTCCGGCTGCAAAATTACAATTATCCGGACTATCTTATTCCTCCTGCTGATCTATTTTTTCTATCTTTAACGCTACTTTCTCTATAATTCTACTGAGTTCTTCCTCCAATGGAATAACGTTGAAGTCCTCCCAGAAATGTTCATCATACTTAACCTCTTCATCTGCAAGTCCGGTACGGGGAGGCAATCTTTCAGCTCGGGAGAAGCGGGTTACATTCTCCGTATCCACCAGACAGGTCACCATCTCGAACCAAGTATGCAAAGTAGGGTTGCTAAAGAAAAAACGTTTCCGCTTCATCTTGAAGTAAAGGTCGCCACGGATATGATGGATATAATAAGTACCTTTCCACGGTTTATACGAAATAGTATATACCACCTTC
>ERZ773139.4361-NODE-4361-length-11411-cov-4.321680_pt1 | contig 11411 bp, 9 predicted proteins | sample MGYA00580854_ERZ773139 | MGnify/ENA primary metagenome ERZ773139 (study PRJEB29015, sample SAMEA2737809) | human gut metagenome | biome: human gut; feature: human-associated habitat; material: faeces | place: China | collected 2012 ...
AGGTGGCATAGTCCGTGGCCATAAAGATCGCGCCCAGCATCAGGCCGCCGGAGAGCACCTGATAGCCCAGCCAAACCAAGCGGTCATTGCCCTGGGGGAACAGGAACGCCAGAATCGCCACGGTGCCGATATAGGCCAGGGGGATCCGGGCGGTGATGACCTTGCGGTACAGCAGGTAAACAAAGCCGATGATCAGCAGCAGTGCGGAGGTTTCGCCGATGCAGCCGCCGATGTTGCCCAGGAACATGTCCAGGATGGATTCCTCCGGCAGCGCGCCCTGGTGCATGGCGGACATGGGGGTCGCCGCCGTGACGGCGTCGGCGGTGGACAGCAGCCCGGCGGCATTGTCAAAGCCGACCTTGACCCAGTTGCTCATGAGAACCGGCCAGCTGAACAGGAAGGCGCGTCCGGCAAGGGCGGGGTTGACAATGTTCTTGCCCAGGCCGCCGAAGAGCATCTTCACCAATACGATTGCAAAGAAGTCGCCCAGAATGATCGTCCAGTAAGGAATGGTCACGGGGCAGACAAAGGCCAGCAGCACGCCGGTGACGACGGCAGACAGGTCATAGGTCTTGCAGTGCAGCTTCCTTACCTTGCAGAAGCCCCACTCAAAGAACACGCAGGCAGCGGCGCTGACCAGCGTCACCAGCAGCGCGCGGAAACCGAAGAAGTAGATGGAACCCAGCAGCGCGGGAACCAGCGCGATCAGCACATCCCGCATGATGGTCTGGGTGGTGACGGGGGAATGGGCGTGGGGCGAGCTGGAAATCGTCAGCTCATAAAAGTATTTCATCTGTGCCATTTTGATCTCCACCTCCTTAAGCCTTGGCCTTTTCCCGGGCGGCAGCGTTGCGGATCATCTGCTTGCCGGCACGGAAGCCCAGCACCAGAGGCACGCTGGCGGGGCAGGTGTAGGCGCAGCAGCCGCACTCGATGCAGTCCAGCAGGTTCACGGACTTCATGCCGTCCACATCGCCGTCCTGGGTGGCCTGATACATGAGAACGGGCATCAGGTGCATGGGGCAGACCTCGATGCACTTGCCGCAGCGCAGGCAGTGAGGCTCCTCCACGAAGAAGTTATTCTTCTTGCCCAGCACGGTAACGGCGTTGACGCCCTTGATGGTGGGGACGTTCAGGTCGTACTGCGCAACGCCCATCATGGGGCCGCCGGAGAGGACCTTATAGGGATTCTCGGAATGGCCGCAGGCGTCGATCAGGTCGTTGAAGCTGGTGCCGATGGGAACCAGCAGGTTCTTCGGCTCCATAAGGATGTCGCCGGACACGGTGACGATCCGCTTGATGAGGGGCATACCGTCGTACACCACATCGTGGATGGCGCGGGTAGTCGCGGCGTTGAATACCGCGCAGCCCACTGCGGCGGGCAGACCGCCGGAGGGAACCTCCCGGCCGGTGACGGCGTAGATCAGCTGCTTTTCAGCGCCCTGGGGGTACTTGGCAGGCAGCACGTCCAGCACGATGCCGTCCAGCTGATGCTCCTTCAGAGCCTGAATGGCTTCGGGCTTATTGTCCTCGATGGCAATATGTCCCTGCGTCAGGCCGAAAATCTTCATAATGATCTTCAGACCCTTCATCAGCTCCGCGGGATGCTCCCGGCACAGCCGGTCGTCAGCCGTTATGTAAGGCTCGCACTCGCCCGCGTTGATGATGACGGTGTCCACCTTGCCGATGCCGCCGGAGAGCTTGACGTGGGTGGGGAAGGTCGCGCCGCCCATACCGACGATGCCGCCCTCCCGGATAATGCCGATCAGCTCTTCCGGGCTGAGGGCGTCCACCTCTTCCTGGGTGCGGGGCTTGAAGTCCTCACACAGAGTATCCAGGTGGTCGTTTTCAATCACGACACTCATCACGGTGGTGCCGCTGGTGTGGGCGCGCATTTCCACAGCCTTGACCGTACCGGAGACGGAAGCGTGGACAGGCACGCACAGTCCCTGGTTATCGCCGATCTTCTGACCCACGGTCACCGGGTCGCCCTTCTTCACGAGGGGGTTGCAGGGGGCGCCGATATGCTGGGACATGGGGATCACTACGATATCCGGCTCAGGGAAAACCTGAGTCTCCTTGTCGCAGGCATACCACTTATTTTCTTTGGGATGAACCCCGCCGAAAAAAGAAAACGCCATATTACTTCACCTCTTTCAAATTTCGCGGCACACACATACCGCACTGTACGACCCCCATTTTACTCCATCTTGCTTTATTTGTCCACACCGATTTTGTCATTTTTAACAAAGTTTTTGTAAAAAAGTCTTTCTATATCGATATAAATAGACGAAATACACATTTTTCTGGCGATTGGAAAGGATTTTCAATCTTTTTAGCCGGGGCATCTTGACTTCCCGGCAAAAGGTGGTATAATTCCCTTACGTAATGAATGTAATAAACATGTGGGGGAGTAGCAAGCACGGTTCCCGCCGCGCAGCAAGTCAACAGTACGGCGAAGGCCTGGCTTGCTTTAATTTGCCAGACTCATGTATATCCGTCCTTTCGGTTATGCATGATCTGTCCGTTTTCAGACCTGACATATCCGTTCGGATATGGGCAGGTTTTTCTTTTTGGGAAACTCCGAGCCGGAGTTTTCCGGCCGTCCTTCGGATATACCATTATGATTCGGGAAAAATCCCCAAAAACGAAAAGGAGAGTCATTATGCTTGTACCCGTATTATTGTTCGCAGTCGGCCTTGTGCTGCTCATCAAGGGCGGCGATTGGTTCGTGGACGGCGCCACCGGCCTTGCCCGGCGGTTCCATATCCCCGAGATCATCGTGGGCGCCACGGTGGTGTCCATCGGCACCACATTGCCGGAGGTGATGGTATCCGCCACCGGCGCACTGAACGGTCAGGGCGCCATGTCCTACGGCAACGCCATCGGCTCCATTATCTGCAATACGTCTCTCATCGCCGCCATCACCCTGGCCGTCCGTCCCGCTCCCGTGGATGTGCAGTCCATGAAGAAGCCGGTGATTTTCTTCTTCGTCGCCGCCGCCGTCTACTGCTTCGCTGCCTACGGGATGGGGGAGTTCACCCGGCCGCTGGGCATCGTGCTGCTGGCGATGTTTGTCTTTTACATGGTCGTCACCGTCCGTCAGGGCATCAAAACCCCCGCTCCCCAGGACGAGGAACCCCACGAGGGCGGCACGTCCGTCCCTCTGTGGAAGGAGCTGCTGCTCCTGGTAGTTGGCGCGGCGGTCATTGCCGTGGGTGCGAACCTGCTGGTGGACAACGGCACCATCATCGCCAAGGAGCTGGGCGTGCCGGAGACGGTCATTGCCCTGACCTTCGTCGCTCTCGGCACCAGCCTGCCTGAGCTGGTCACGGCCATCACCTCCCTTGTGAAAGGCCACGGCTCGCTGTCCGTCGGCAATATCATCGGCGCGAACCTATTTAATCTGGTGCTGGTTTCCGGCGTGTCCGTCACCCTCGCGCCGTTTGAGGTTCCCGTGGGTAAGACCATCTTCGGCATCAATTCCTCCCTGATTCTGGACATGCCGCTGATGATCGTTGTCATGGCGCTGCTGACCATCCCGGCGCTGACCACCAGGAAGCTTCACCGCTGGCAGGGCATTGTTCTGCTGTGCATTTACGCGGCCTTCTGCGCGATTCAGTTCGGGCTGTAAAAGAAAATAACGCACCGGCGGCGTCGGAGAGAAGCTTCTCTCTGACGCCGCCGTTGATTTTCTTCCGGGCATGTAGTATAGTTAGAAGGAGATAACAACGCCCGCTTCGGCAGAAAGGATCCGGTAACATGACGCGATATGAATTTGAGGTGCTTTCCCACCTGGAGCGGAACGGGGCGGGGCAATATTCCCTGCGGGCGCTGTCGGACGCGCTGACGATCTCCGGCGGGGAAATTTCCCGGTGTCTGGAGCGGCTGGCGGCGGAAAACCGGATTGCCCGGGACGGGGACACTCTCGCCGTCACGGAAACGGGTCTCGCCGCGCTGGAGCCTTACCGGGTGAACAGCGCCATCATTCTCGCCGCCGGGTTCGGCTCCCGGATGATGCCCGCCACCGCCGACCGCCCCAAGCCCCTGGTGACGGTGAACGGCGTGCCCATTCTGGAAACCCTGCTGGACGCCCTGACGGCGGTGGGGATTCGGGATATTACCATCGTGCGGGGCTACCGGAAGGAATGCTTTGACGCGCTGCTGGAAAAGTACCCCTTCCTGACCCTGGTGGACAACGACATTTACAGTAAGACCAACAACATTTCCTCCGTCATGGCCGTGCTTGATAAGCTGGACGGCTGCTACCTGTGCGAAGCGGATTTATACATCACCAATCCCCAGATCATCACCAAATATCAGTACGCCAGCAACATCCTCGGCGCATATTCTCTGGAAACCGACGACTGGTGCTTCCAGATGGACGGAAACGGTCACATCATCAACTATCAAAAGGGGAACACCTTCTGCTACAACTACTACGGCATCTCCTACTGGACGCAGGCGGACAGCGCCCGCCTGCGGGAGGATTTCCGGCAGGTCTATGGGAAGGACGGCGGGAAGGACTACTTCTGGGAATTCATCCCCCTGGTGCTCCGGAAGGAGCGCTACGCCGTGGAAATCCGCCGGTGCCGGAAGTCGGATATCATGGAGATCGACAATTACTACGAGCTTGCCCAGCTGGACCCCACCTATCGGGCTGCACCGGACAGGGAGGGAACGCTATGAAATGCTACGAAGGCCACATCCTGACGGTCAATCAAAATAACGACGTCGTCCGCTATCTCGTAGAAGACGGTGGAAAAATCGTATATGTGGGAAATGACCTGCCCGGGCAGTACCGCGCCGCCGAGTATATTTCCCTGGGGGAAAAAGCCCTCATTCCCGCCTTTGTGGACACCCACCAGCACTTCGCGTCCTTCTCCACCTTCCACGCAGGGCTGAACGTCATGGACGCGGCGTCCAACGCCGAGATCATGGAGATGGTGAAGCGGTTCGCCGCGCAGTCCCCGAAAAAGACGCTGATCGCCTTCGGCGCGTCCCCCTACTGTGTAAAGGAGGGGCGGCTCATCAGCCGTCAGGAGCTGGACGCCGTGTGTCCCGACAAGGAAATCATGGTGGTAAAGTATGACGGCCATGCCTGTATCGTCAACTCCAGGCTCCTGAGCGCCATGGAAAGCAAGGTAAAGCACCTTCGGGGCTACCACCCGGACACGGGGGAAATGAATCAGGAGGCGTTTTTCGCCTTTTCCAACGCGCTGACCAATTCCCTGTCCATCCCCGAGCTGATTCACAATATGCAGTCGGCGGTGGATTTTCAGGCCAGCCGGGGAATCGGCTGCGTCCACACCGTCAGCGGCGTGGGCTTTGCGGGAGATCTGGACATCACCCTGGAAACGCTCTTTGCCAAGGGGCTGAAAAACGGGTTTCAGATTCGCGTCTTCCCCCAGAGCATGAAGGTAAAGGCGGCCACCGGCCGGCACCTCCCCCGCATCGGCGGCTGCTTTGCCTGCGCCCTGGACGGCTGCTTCGGCTCCCACGACGCGGCGCTGAACGCCCCCTACGCCGACGAGCTTGGCGGCGAGGGCGTGCTGTATTACGACGACCGGAAGGTCATGGATTTCTGCAAGGAAGCCAACCGGGCGGGATTGCAGATCGAACTGCACGCCATCGGCGATAAGGCGTTTGACCAGGCCTGCCATGGAATAAAAGCGGCGCTGGACGACTATCCCAGAGACGACCACCGTCACGGCATCATCCACGACTGCCTGCCCACCCCGGAGGGCATTGCGGTTTGCCGGGACTATCACATCCAGATGCCCATGCAGAGCGCGTTCATCGGCTGGAAGCAGGAGCCGGACGATTACCTCGAACGCATTCTGGGTCACGACCGTCTGGAAAAGCTGAACCCCATCAAAACATTCCGGGACAATACTATTGTCGTATCCTTCGGCTCCGACGCCCCCTGCACCACCCCCGACCCCATCGCCTGGATGGACAAAGCAGTGAACAACGGCAACGCCGGTCAGGCGGTCTCCGTTCAGGACGCCCTGCGGATGTGTACCTACAACGGCGCCTGGGCGGCCTTCGACGAGCAGGAGCGGGGCAGTCTGGAAGCCGGTAAAATCGCGGACATGGCGGTGCTGACGGAAAACCCGTACACCGTCCCCAAGGACAAGCTCAAGGATATTCGGGTAGAGCGGCTGTACCTCGGCGGGAAGCCCTACGAAAGCTGCCGGGAAAGCATTCTTCCCATGATGCTCCGGGGGCTGACCTCCCGGAACAAGGCGTAAAGGCGGGTCCCTATGACAAAACACGAATTTTACATTCTCAACGACCTGTATAACGGCAGACAGGGCCGGGGCGGCTGCACGTCGGACATTGACCGTACCCGCGCGCTGGACGATCAGGCCGCCATCAACGCCCTGACGGACGCGGGTCTGATTGCCCGGGACACCGGCGCGTTGACTGAGGCGGGTCTCGGGGCGCTGGAACCCTACCGGGTGGACAACGCGGTCATTCTGGCGGCAGGCGCCTCCACCCGATTCATCCCCCTCTCCTTAGAGCAGCCCAAGGGTCTGTTCGAGGTCAAGGGAGAACGGCTGATCGAGCGTCAGATCCAGCAGCTGAAGGCCGCCGGAATCGACGACATCACGGTGGTTCTGGGCTATAAAAAGGAAATGTTCTTCTACCTGAAGGAGAAGTACGGCGTTAAATTCATCATCAACGACGCGTTCAACATCAAGAACAACATTGAAAGCCTGTACCTCGCCCGAAACGAGCTGAAAAACACCTACGTCTGCGTCAGCGACAGCTATTTTGTGGAAAATCCCTTCAACCGCTTTGAGTACCAGACCTTTTACGCCGGTCTTTCCGTCAGCGAAGCGGTGAACGAACTGTACGTGGACACGGACGGCGACGGAAAAATCATCCGGATGGCAGAAAACCGGGACGCAGGGCGCGTGCTGCTGGGGCATTCCTTCTGGCGGGAAGCATTCTCCGACGCCTTCCTTGCCCTGGCAGAAGCCGACCGGGAGGTTGGCCGCTATCACGCCTGCTTCTGGGAGTGGTTGGTGAAGGACTACCTTTCCCGGCTGCCGCCCATGTATTATAAGGAATACGCCCCCGGCACGATTTTCGAGTTCGACTATTTCGAGGAGCTGCGCCAATTCGACACCCAGTACTTAAGCCACACCCACAGCGGCATTATCCGCAACATCAAGCTGGTATTCCGCTGCGACGAGGAAGACATTGCAGACTTCCGGAACGTCAGCGAGGGCATGACCAACACGTCCTTCCTTTTCAAAATTGACGGCGTGGACTACATCTACCGCCACCCGGGGGACGGCACCGACAGCATCATCAACCGCCGGAACGAAAAAACCTCCCTCATAAAGGCGAAGCAGCTGGGCATCGACCCGACATATATCTACGCCGATGTCAACGAGGGATGGAAAATCTCCAAATTTGTCCCCCAATTCCGGGAGCCGGACTACGACAGCTTCGCCGACTCTAAAAAGGTGCTGTCCGTCCTGCGGAGGCTCCACACTTCGGACGTGAAGGTAGATTACGGTATGCGCCCCTGGGAGGACGCTCTGAACATGCAGAAGCTGCTGACAGAGAAAGACCTCCACTGCTTTGCCGCCCACGAGGGGCTGAAAGGAAAAATCGGCAAGCTCTATCAGATGACGCTGGGCGACGGGGTGGAAAAATGCTTCTGCCACGGCGACACCTACCGTCCCAACTGGATGCTCCTGCCGGACGGGGACGTATATCTCATCGACTGGGAGTACGCGGGCTTTTCCGACCCCGGGATTGACGTTGGCTACTATATTGTAGATGCCATGTACGATTTCTCCGACGCGGAACGGTTCATCAGGGAATACCTGGGAAGCGGATACAACGCATCCGGTCGCTTCCACTACATGGCCTACACGGCCATCATTGCCTATTACTGGTTCGTCTGGGCGCTGTACCGGGAATCCTGCGGCGCAGACATGGGTCAATCCCTGGAAAACTGGCGCGCCATGGCAGAAAAATACGCAGATTACCTGCTGGGGGAATCATGTCCTGTTTCATGAACATTGGGGTCAGGCAACGAGCCTGACCCCAATGTTTCCGTTATACGAGTTTTTAATAAAACGCTTAAAAGCGTTTTATTAGGCCGCAGGATTGCGGCCAGCGGCCACTGCCGCTAAAAAACGAAGTCAATACATTTCTTACCGCCGCCCAGGCGGTCTGCCGTGTAACGGCTTAAATAAAATGATGAAATCATTTTATAATAGTATTATCCGGCATGTGGCAGCAACAGGCTCAGGCCGTAAATTACGACCAGATGGGCGGGGTAGTACCAGTAGAACAGCGGGCCAATGTTCCGCCTGCCTTTTTGACCGTTGTACAGCGCCAAAAGGGGAACGCTCAGAAGTCCCCACCACTGTACTGCGCCGTAATGCAGCCCCAACAGGCTGACACCGACGGCAAACAGCGCCAGTTTCTCCCATTTTCCCCTGCCAAAATACACCAGCACCGGCAGCATCACGCCCCAAAGACCGTAATCCACGTCGAAGTCCGTGTGAATCAAAATCCGCGGCAGTCCCACGGTGATGAAAACCGCGGCGGCAAGGGCGGTGGCAGCGATCAGTACCGACGCGGGCGTTCGGCGGTGAAGGGCGTTGTCCAGCGCGTAAATCAGGCAGACGGACAGGGAAAAGGTCACGAAAATGCACTGGTAGAGCGAGCGCGTGGCGACAAAATAGGCAATTTGGCACAGCGCTGCCATGCCCAGAAGTCTTCCCAGATACCGTCCCCGGTCATGGGTATAGCGACAGCCCTCGGCGATCATGTAAGCAAAAAGCGGCGCGGCCAGCCGTCCAATGATCCGAAGAAGGATAAATTGGGGCAGCAGCTGCAATCCCACATGGTCGCAGGTCATAGCGAACAAGGCCAGAAGCTTGAGCTGATTCCCGGTCAGCCCGGCCAATTTCTTCGTTTGTATCTGCATAGGCACTCCTGTAAATGGCGTTTCGGACAAGGCTATGATACCACGTTTTCGTCAAAATTGTCAATCCGGCGCAGCAAAAAAGCGCCCCACCGGGCGCGGGAAAAGTGAAATGACCCTTGACTGCCATGCCTTGTGATCAGCACGTTTTTTTGCAGCCAAGGGTCATTTCTGTTCACTCTTATTATCTAACATCTGTTGGTTAACCTCTCTTTCTGCGGAGTAGACGCCGACGTTCCGCCATATAGATTTGGAATTCCTCCCGTTCAAATTCCTTTCTTTTTTTCTCGAAGATCCTATGTAATCGGGAGCTTTACCTCGGGAGGCCGACGCCTCTAAGAAGATTTACCTGTACATTGGTATCACCTCTTTGTGTCTATAAAGTAACATGAATTCTCCCAGAATGCAACCCGGAATTTTGCATAAAATATACCGCTTTATTTACTGCATAACATAGAATTGCGGCATTTTGACCAGTAAAATGTTGACATCTCAGCTCGCTTGTGATAGCATAAATACGTTGGGGTCAGTCTGGGGACTGGCCGTTTGCAGACAGAGGGCGGGGAAATCCCCGCCCTCTGTCGTTTCCGATTCCGGAAACGAGCCTGTGCATTTCTGTCTCTGCGCCAAGGCCACGATAGGCATTTCCTGAAAATCCATGACGGTCTCCCTCTGGGAAAGATGGCTGAGCGAAGCGAATACGGAGAGGGGGAGCAAGGACAGCCCTCTCCGTCACCTGCGGTGACAGCTCTCCCAAAGGGAGCGTCAAGGGCGTGTTCTTTTATCCGTCATACTATTTCTCGATAAAATGGTTAACACCATTTTATCCTGCGAATTCTTCGCAGGCCGCCGGTAGCGGCGAGAAATGTATGGACTTACGTTTTTTGCGGCTACGCCGCTGGCTGCTGAAACAGCAGCCGAATAAAACGGTTTTTAACCGTTTAGTATCAAACGTTTTCCTCGATCAGCGTCCGGAACGCATCCTCGGAAAGCGGGTTCGTCACGGAAATGGAGTAGGCGTAGCTTCCGTCCGTCCAGATGGCCAGGCTGTACACGCCGTCGTTGCCCTTGAGGGTCACGGCGTTGCCGGAGATTTCCAGCGTTTCCTTCTGGGCGTATACAGTATAATCACCGGAATTATCCTCCGTTCCGGGGGATTTGCGGTAGCACAGGCTGTCGGTGCTGCCAAAATACTGAACCTCCGCCAGGTTGTCCCAATAAGACACGTATTCCGTGCGCTCCACCGTAAAGGGAACGCCCGTCAGTTCGTTCAGAGGAATCCCCGTTTTCTCGGTCAGCGCTTCCAGGCTGTCCACGGTGTCAATCTGGGCAACCGCCATCATTCCTTGCTCCAGGGGGTCTAACTGCTTCGGCTTCCAGACATACCAGCAGCATACCACGATGGCAAGGCAGGCCGCCAGGGTAAACAGACGCCGGGTCAATTGTCGTTTCTTCTGCTTCGCCTGTTTTACTTCCACATTGCGCAGGACTCGCCGCCGCATTTCCGGCGTCAGCTGGATTTTGTCCATGATTTCCTCATACTTCAAAGTCGTAGGCCTCCTTCAGAATGGTTTTCAGCTTTTCCCTGCCCCGGCGAAGGTCGGAACGGACGGTGGAGGGATTCCGCCCCAGAATCTTTGCGATCTCCTCCGTGGAATAGCCCTCGTAATAGTGCAGGTGGATCACCTCCCGGAACTGTACCGGCAGCTCCTTCACCGCGTCCCAGACGAAGGACAGGTCTTCCCGCCCTTCTTCCGCTATTCTCTCAGTCAGCTCGTCTGAGTCCCGGAGAGCGTTGTACTCAATGCGGTTCTTGCTCAGGTTCGCCGCCACCCGCAGGAGCCATGCCTTTTTATGCTCCTCGCTTTCAAAGGTGGGGGCGGCGGTCAGAAGCTTCAGAAGCGTGTCCTGCAAGACTTCCTCTGCGTCCGCCATGTTGTGCAGATAACTGTAGGCACAGCGCAGAATCGCGTTTCCGTAGGTGTCCAGCGCATCCGCCGCCATCTGGTCGGCGCGGTCGCTTGCCCGGGTCTGCTGCTTTTCCTGGGGAATCAGCCGCACCGCAAAGGCATACAGCCGCCCCAAAAGCCGCCACCACAGGGGCATGGGAATTGCAATTGCTTCCATTCCAAAGGTTCCTTTCTTCCAAAATTCAGGCTGGGTTTCAGGCCAGCGTCTCCACCCAGGCGGTCAGCTGCCCGACGCTCATACCGGCATCGCACATTACCGCGTAGGAATACTCGCCGTCCGTCCATGTTGCGGTGCAGATCAGGCCGTCGTTTCCTTTGCAAAGGACGGTGTGGCCGTCGACGGTCTGCTCTTCGATGGTAGTATAGGTGTTGCAGTCGCCGCTGATCTCGTCGCCGCCTACTCCCTTGCGGAAATACAGTTCGGAATCGTTGCCGTTGCTGAAAATCACCTGGGCAATTTCGTTTTCGATGGCCGCAATGTA